>ULTU01012488.1_pt1 | contig 21453 bp, 19 predicted proteins | sample 1957861 | NCBI WGS metagenome assembly ULTU01 (sample SAMEA4835742, study PRJEB28245) | human gut metagenome | biome: gut microbiome; material: fecal sample | place: Denmark | collected 2008
AGGCACTTACTTCAGCGTCAATAGCATCATTTAATATTTGCTGAGAAGGGACCCCATGACAAACGAAATCAATTGTATAAAGATTACTGTAAGTCTTATCTTTCAAAAATGCTTTCAAACCAGCCACTTGACAAGGAGTTCCAATGAAAAGTACAATTCTCCGGGTTTTAAGGTCTTCCACAACTTTCTTGTAAGTTAATCCCATATAACTTTGCACATACTTACTGCCCTTTAACCTATCAATTTCATTTGGTGTCTCAATCCTAACATGCCTAACGTCTCTTGCATTTTCGCCAGAACACCCGTAAACAACTCCATCATTTACTAGGACAGCTCTCATTAGCACAGAGGCTATACCACCAGAGGTTGAAGAAATTTGCTCATTTGTATCTGAAGCATAACCTATAAAAGTCTGTAAGGGCTCATTATAGACAGGCTTGTGGTTATTGAGACAAGATTTTGCGCACAGACCACAATCGACGCATATATTCAGGTCTATAACGGGATACAGGAATCCTAAGGAATCCGGTTGCAATGTAATAGCATTCTTGTTACATGCAGAGAGACATGCACAACAACCTACACACTCTTGTTTTTTACAAATTTCCGTCATGATCTCACAGAGGTTACAATAGATTCAACATACTCCATAGATTTCACACGTTCCTCATTGAGCAATTTGTCAACATGTCTGTAATCAATACAAGACTCTCTAATGGTTGTCCCCTTAGCGTATTCAGTAATCAATTGATTTTCTATTCCCATTCTTTTTAGGACATCAAACAAACGAGAATTATCTCCTCCGTTTACATTTCCTGCATGCTTCACAAACACACGGACTTCCTTGTGAAAGTTAACACTAAATAAAGTGCCATGGAACGAATCTGTACAAATGTATTCAGCATTTGCGATCAAGCCCAAAAATTCAGCAGGACCGACTTCCCATAATAGATTATTGTTCTTTTTGAAGTCTTTCCAATTTGCTGGAATATAATAAACTGGTAAGCTAGTCTGTTTTGAGAGTTGGACAACATAATCTCTGTAGTAGTCACGGTCACCAAGAAAATAACAAAGGATATATCTACCCTTAATATTTGGTTCTATAGCATACCGCATCCATTCCTCCGAATGAATCATCAGAGTTGGGTCAAGAACAGTAGTTACTTTACGTCCTGTTATTTTTTCTAGCATATTGCTACCTATTGATTCTCTACATGAGAGATAATCATACTTTTGTAATTGCTCACCTATGTAATGAGATTCTTCTTCCGTAAGAGATGAAACGCCTAAACTAGGAGCATAGGCTGCCTTTACGGAATCTCGGAAAGCGAAACTTAAAAACAATGCAGGTGAAAATCCTATCTTCGGACTAAATGTTTGATCTGAACCAGTTACGTAAATATCATATTTGGGAGCATCTTCTATTATCTCATGTTCGTACATATACTTTTTCGAAGATAACCTTACATTCTTTGCTACAAACTTGTCAAAATATCTGTTTCTGCGTGACATCCGCGTTGCATACTTTCCTGTCAAATAAACTCTCTTAAATTCCTTGATATACACAAAAATGCGCTTCAAGCGGATTAAAAAAACATCCACTTTTCTTGGAGATATTTTTGTTCCAAATCTAAAGTCTATAATTTCAGACTCAATATTTCGAAATTTATTAAACAGCAATTGGGTAGCAAGCCCCTGTAACATGGTGCCATAATTGTAGAAGTAAAAATACGTTATTATACCAACCTTAATTTTGTTTTGCATAAATCTAAATATCTATCTATTGATTTGTTTCTTGTAATATATGAGCAAAAGTGGTATACCAGAATTAACAAATGAAACACCAATTCCATAACCAGAAGAGAACATTACAGCGACTAGACACACAACAAGCGGAATTGTTTCACGTTTTCCCCTAACTAATTTGTAGTAAAAAGACAGGTACAAGAATAATCCAATAAAGCCATAAATCAATATCAATTTCCAAGTAGTTGACATAAATACCTCGTCATCATAAAATGTCACATAAGGTGCACGTCCTGCACGACAATACTGGTAGGCACTACTATATGAAGCCCCAAAAACCATTTCATCAAGAGTCATAGTACTTACGACATAAGGTCCTTGTGACAGACGCATATTGGTTTCCACATCTGTATTATCCAGTTTTTCAATACTACCCTTGAATGCGTTAAAATGCGCTAAACTAAACAACATTGCACATCCAAGCAGGAGTGTAAAAAGCCTCATTCTTAAACTCACTTTCTGCGTGAAGACATATGCTATTAGCATAATAAAAGAAGTAAGAACTCCTGTTGTAGAGGTAGTTAAGAACTCTGATATAATTATAATAGCCGACCAAAGGAATTTTTTATCAATTAATGAAAAGATTAATGGAATATACATAAACTCAACATAAGCTGCAGGCTCCATAAAAAATGATGAAGGACGAACGGTGAGAGTCTCCAATCTACTTTTATCTATATCTAAGAAAGGTATTTGAATAGGATGTATACCACCTCCAGAAGCTATTACGCCCCATTGGTATAAAAGTCCAATCATTGAGATGATTGCGATTAAATTCATTGCCCCCTTCAACCTGTTTATATCAAAAACGTTAATAGCCATCATCATACAACCAAAGTAAACAATCTGCATAATAAAAGCATTAACATTGCCATTTGCAATAAACAAATATACAAAATCATGAACTATAATATATATAGCCAAAAATACAAGTGGGAGAAATACATTCTTTTTACATTTTTTCTTCGCCAATAAAAGGACGAACAATAAACACCACAATATAACCTGGAGCGGAATACCATTAAAGTTATAAGAACTGAGTATCAATAATGTGGAAAAAAACAACTCTATTCCACCCGCTTGCCTAATATTTAGATAATCCAATATTCTACCTATCATTTGTGTATCATTTTCTGTATTGAACAAGTGATGTAAGCCGCACTCACGGCGATTTCTTATCCGATCAAACGACTCTTTCCCTGCCTTGATTTGAATGCTATATTGATTACATTTTCGATTAATACGATTAGTCCCCAGATTAACCGGGCAACTGAAAATTCAATAATTTCACAAGTCAATTCCGTGAAAAAGGCCTCCGATAGTTTAATATGATTTAAACCGATTCACGTAAAGTTCCATCTTATCATGCCGATAAGTCTACATTTAAAATGACGGCTGAGGATAAATTTAAGCAGAACAGCACAAGGGAACCAACTGACTACCGGGAGTTAATCGGAACGGAGTCCTTCAAGATGACTCTGCTCATCATCATGAAGGCATTCTTGATTTCAATATAATGATAATCAGCAAATTATCAAACACGTCAACTTTTCGTCTTATAAAATATTAACTTGAAAGTTGAAATAATAATTATAAAAACAGATTCGGCACACTTCAAACTAAAGAAAATAATTTATGTCTTAATAAAAATATCAGGACAAGACCATTTACTTCAAATGTTTTACCAAATCTTTTGCCTTTTGATATTCCTGCGGAGTCCCTATGTCAATCCATGTTCCATTAAGTGGATAACGTATAACCTTCTTTCCTTGCGCAATAAGTTTTTCTATAAGATGTGTGGCATGGAAGAACGTATCCTCTGGTATCTCAGCAAGGGCACGCTTCTTGATAAGATAGATACCTGCATTAGCATAATAGTTATACTTTGGTTTCTCTAAGAGACCTTTGATATTGCGACCATCAAGGTCCAAGATGCCAAGTTCTATACTTATATTATATGGAACGGCAGCTACCGACATTTCCGCATCATTCTGTTGGAAATGAAGAAAGAAGTCCTCATAATCAATATTTGTGAAGAGATCAGAATTCATCACGAGGATGGTATCATTATAAAATGTATCAACAAACTTTATACTTCCTATAGTTCCAAGGAACTTCGGCTCTCTAAATGTACGAACCTGTACTCCATTACGAGGTGTAGCAAAGTGTTCTTCCAACTGCTCTGCAAGATAGTTTACTGTCACATCAATATGCTCTACACCATACGAAATCAGACGGTCTATATTATGGTCAATGATACATTTACCACCAACCTCAAGCAATGGCTTTGGAGTTTTCTCTGTTAAAGGACGAAGACGCTCTCCTTTTCCTCCAGCCATAAGAACTGCATCTATAGGAAGACGAGTAATGTATTTTTCAAGATTTACAATATCAACAATATGATTGTCTAAGTCAAGAACCGGCACCAACTTCATTTGCTTCTGTTTCTGCTCCCGAAGATGTTGTACGTCATCATCCACACCTTTACGAAGATAATTGAAACTCCGATGCATAACCTTATTAATAGAATCATTAACAGAAGCACCTGCTATAAGAGCACGTCGAGAGTCACCATCTGTCAGCGTTCCTACCATACGGTTATCGTCATCTACAACAAATAGTACAAGTGGTTCACCTCTAAAACTATTTATCAGACGAAGAGCATCTATCAATGATGATCTCTTGTTGATTATATGTATATTGTTTGTTATCATAACTATTTTCCTTTTAGAATTGTTTCTATTAACATGAAATCGTAGATATCATCAATATCTACTGAAGTTTCTTTTGGCATTACATATTTAAGTCGTTTGGTGAAACCTCCAAGTCCTTTTTCTCGAAGAGCATTTGTATTAATGACATAGATTGCACCATTAAACTCATAGAAAGTAGGAAGTGTTTGACGACCACCTGCATTCTTGTTATATACGAGTTCCACAAAGCCTTTTTCGTTATCATTACATAAAACAGCAGGAGCATGTGATTTGGTTACGGATACTACCATATCAATGTCACTACGATAGAGAGCGATAGCTTCCTTCACCTCTTCTACCTTTCGGAGAGGAGAGGTAGGCTGAAGAAGTAGTAATCTTGAGTAATGCTTTCCTCGTTTTTCATAGAAGTCAAGAGCGTGCAAGAGAACATCATTGGTGGTTGCTGTATCAGTAGCCAACTCAGTTGGTCTAACAAATGGCACATGCAAGCCATAGTTCTCAACGGCATCTATTATCTTTTTATCATCAGTTGACACACATATATTATCATCAGATGTAATAGAGCGAGCCACATCTATGGAATATACAATTAATGGCTTACCACAAAGATTCTTGATATTTTTACCAGGTAGTCCCTTGCTACCACCACGTGCAGGAATGACAACTAAAATATCTTCCATAATCTACAAGTCATAAAAAGTTTTCAAATTCAAACCTGCCAACTCAACATTTTTGAGTTCTTGATATATCAAGTTAGCTGTATCAGGTTTGGCATACGGATTTTCATAAGTCTTTGCTGCCTTTTGCATATCTTCGGATAAACAAAGCTTAAGGCCAGCTATTACCTCATTCTTTGAAGTACCACAATTAACAACACTCTTAGAGGCAAGTCTTCCCTTTTGTCTATCTCCAATATTTAAGGTTGGAATACCAAAAGAAGGGACTTCTATGATTCCACTTGAAGAGTTGCCAACTGCTGCCTTTACAAATTGAAGAGTTGAAAGATAACGCCTTAAACCTAAAGAAGTGAATGCCTTTGCCTGTTCTTGATGTTTCTGCACATAATTCTCTACAGCTAACGCTATTGCATCTCTACCTGTATCAGAGTTTGGCATGGTGAAGATTACTCTCAAATATTTGAACTCCTCTAATGCATCCAAAAACTCATGAATGTCTTTAGCAGGATCGCTACCAAGGGTCACTGGATGATAAGTAACAAGAATTGTTTGTGTATCTATCTTGAAATCCAAAGATGCTTCAAGTTCATCTTTCGTCATCAATGGTACTGCCTTGATGTTTTCTACCCCTAAAGAACCTACATCAAAAACTCTAGATGGTTGTTCTCCCATCTGGATAACTCGATGGCGATATTCTTCACAAGAAGTAAAATGCAAAGATGACATCTTTGTCACTGAATGACGGATGGCATCATCGAATGCGCCTTCAGTAACTTCTCCACCATGAATATGAGCAATAGGAATACGATGAATCAACGCTACCTGAGCAGCAACAAGAATTTCATATCTATCACCTAAGAGTACGAGAATATCAGGCTTAAGCTCTGACAACGCATCATTCATGCCTTGCATTTCCTCTACCATCGAGGCTATAACGCCATGAGCATCGTCTGACGGTTTATTCATATAGACTTTTTTGTCTATATGAAAACCATCCTTTTCTATTTCTTTATAGGTTTCGCCATATTCAGGCATCAGGTGCATATTAGTGGCAATAACTTGAAGACGCATATCTTCGTCATTCTTAACCAATCGCATCAAACGACTCAACAAGCCGTATTCTGCACGAGTGCCTGTTACAAAACAAATCTTTCTCATAATTGTATTTGTTCGTCTGGTTGATAATCTTTAATTGCCTTAGTTCCAACAACTTCTTCCCAGCGCATAGGTGAAATACCATTACCAGGACGCTTTACTGCTAAATTATTATCAGACAACGTTTCACCTTTCTTAATACTGGTTCTTGCCACAATACTCTTACGGGCTACTGCAATATTAGCACGTTCTGAATCAGACACCTGCTTTATTCCCGTACCCAAAGCCTGCTCTATATTACGAATGGCTTTTACCATCGCTTTTAATTCATGTGGCTCTAATGATGCTTTGTGGTCAGGTCCAACCATATTTCTATCAAGTGTAAAGTGCTTTTCTATTACTTGTGCTCCAAGAGCAACAGCAGCAATTGGCACTTCTATTCCTTGAGTATGGTCGGAATAACCTACTATTGTACCAAAGTCTTGTTTGATGGTGAGCATTGCTTTTAAGTTGACATCCTTCATTGGTGTTGGATATTGGGTGTTACAATGCAATATGGTGATTTGCTCTTTTGTCAAACCATTCTTCAACAACACTTCCATCGCACTCTTAATATCCTCTTCGCTACACATACCTGTTGACATAATGACAGGTTCATGTAATGAAGCTATTTTCTTGATGAATGGATAATTGGTGATTTCACCAGAAGGAATTTTCCAAAGTCCCAAACCAAGAGAATGCAAGAAATCGATACTTTCCAAATCAAAAGCTGTTGACCAAAAACGGATACCTTTCTGATGACAATAGGCAACAAGTTCTTGATGATCAGCATCAGACAACTCTAATTTCTTGAGCATCTGATACTGAGAATCATCACCATCACCTATATTTTTCTTCTGGTATTCTGCTTTCTTGGCATCTTTTGATACAAGCCTGTCAGCCTTGAATGTTTGGAATTTTATAATGTCAACTCCAGCATCTACAGCAGCATCAATAAGTTGCTTGGCTATATCCAAAGAACCATTATGGTTGACACCTGCTTCGGCTATAATCAATGTATGGTTGTTCATACTATTTAGCTTTTATTTTAAGGATAGCAGGATTACCTGCGTAAATTCCTTTTGTATGTATTGATTTACGAACAACAGAACCAGCTCCCACAATAATATCTGAACCGATTTCAATACAGTTGGCACAAACAGATTGTGAACCGATAAAGCAATTATCACCTATCTTGCATTCACCATTTACCATAGTTCCTGTAGAAATATGACATTGATTGCCTATCTCTGCATCATGTTCAATATTTACAAAAGTATTGATTATGCAATTATCACCTATCTTTGCGCCTGCATTGACGAATGCATGATGCATAATGACAGTACCCTCACCTAGTTCTGCATATTTACTAACATGAGCAGTAGAGGCAATGATTGTTGCCAATCTGCCTCCTGCCGTCTTCACCTTATTATATAGTTTGATTCGAAGTGTAGGATTTTTGATAAAGCCAACAGTAATAACGAAATCACAATCATCAACATATTGAGGAATATCATCATCAGTTCCTATAACCTTATGGCCAGGTAGAACCTCCTTGCCAACTTCATCTGGCATATCAAGGATTCCCTTGATTTCATAGCCTGCACTCTCTGCAACTTCTATCACAGATTTGCAATGACCACCGCCTCCGATTAGAATTAATGGACGTTTCATTATATTATTTATCATATAAAAACATAATTAACATAATACAACGTCATATGCTTGAACTCTATTTTCAGAATCTCTAGGAGTAATATTAAATCTAACTTGTCTGCCTCTTTTCAACTGTTTGAAATCAATATAGCTATTCTTACGTTTCGAAAAATAATAATCTTCATCTTCACAGGTGATAAAGCCAAACGAATGATGCCCCCTAAAAATTACTTTTTTAATAATACCGAACCTAGGCTCATCCTCTTTTCTTAAAGCATCTTTTAAGTTATCTATTGGTGCATTGATACATAATTTATTCAATAGTTCAGTAAAATCTGGATTTTCCTTCATAACATGCTTACTTCTATTCATATCATTAGTCCATATTTTTACTGCTTTCTCAAATATTTCAACAGCTTTTTCAAAATGCTTTTGAGCAATCTCTATATTATAAAGAGATTTTAGTATTTTTTCAGCATACTCATCAGCTTTCTTTTCTACAGAAAGATTAATATCTTTGCCAACAACCGTTCTAAAATATATCATAAGAAGGTGAGCTTTATATTTAATATAAAACTTAGAAATCTTAGATGAGGAAATTAGCTTTTCCAAAGTATTAAAAGCATAAGCAACTGCAAAATATGGGAGTTTTGAATCACCATCTCTAAAGATTTTCCCTTCAAACTTCTTTAAAAGAACAGATTCATGTTGATGCGATAGATATGGCTTTTTCAGAATAGCTCCGATATAATATTGTGTCAGTAATTTGAGGTTTATCTTTTGATACTGCTTTATATTCGGATTGTTTGCATATTGTTTAGTTCTTCTTTCATAATATACTTTCTCTTGGAATTCAGCTTGATAACAATTCATAAAGTTTTCTAAATCTTTATGAAATTGACGAGTTCCTTCGAAAGCTTCTTCCATAACAATACTTTGTCTATTTGTTCCTCGAACTATTTCATTTGATAATTCAGAGTCTTTAGTCGCAATAACTTTAATCGTCAAAGTAACATCATCAATGCAAATATTATTCTTATATGCTGCAAATATAACATTACTGGTTTGGCAACCATTTACTATTTGAGGATTATCTATTTTTAATCGTCTATTATTGTTGATAAAAGAATTACACACAATTGTTATTCCATTATTGAATAAGACAAAACTAGAAGGATCCTCTGTTATAGTTTTGCTAATCTCTGAATTAACGGAATTGAAACCTTGGTAATCTCGAACATTATCATTAAATAATGATTTCTTGATTATTCCCTCAGCAGTATTTAGTATTGGTATAAAATCGACTGCCTTGCAAATAGCAATACATGAGTTTTCAACTTTATCTGCATGATTTAATTCCATTGTATCAATACATGGAAGCATTACAGAAAAACGATTTTCATTCCTATCAAGAATCTTGCGAAATGCACCTAAATCCGTAAGGTGATATTCTACATGATTACAAAATGCGGTCATATCGTTTTTAAATGTCTCAATTATTGAATTTCTCTGAGCATCTTCTTGTAAATTACTTTGAACCACATAATAACATCGTACTACAGGATTATGTCTCCATTGACATACTACGTCGTCTGAATAAATATAATTCTTTAATTCTCGCCAAAATAAAACCTTTTCACTAAATGGGAAATTAGAATCATTATCAAAAAATGATCGAATACCCGTATGAAAGGCTAGTATTTCTTGCGCTTTACACTTTTGCTTATTTTTAGATTGGATGAAGATAAACTCTATGTCAACATCCTCTACTTTTAATAGTTCTTCTATTTCGTCTTTGGATTTGATAAGGAATCCATTTACCTTTATTGCAATACCATCAATTCCGCCATCTAATCCACCTCCTGTACAAATGTCATCTAACAATTCTGAATCTGCACAAAATGCATCAGGTTGATGTTGAAAAAGAATAGAATAGTTTGCAAAATATTCAAATAATTCATCTTGATTTTCAACTCTAATACAATTACTCTCCGCAAATCTTTTCAGTTTTGCTTGTATAATAGGCTCGTCAGTCATACTCATTAGTGTCCGGTAAAAAATCATAAAAGTTCTTTGAAAATATTGGAAGTTAGGTAGTTACAAAGGCTTTTAGTGCGCGCCGATTTGAAATTATCTTTGCCAGACTAACGTAGAATGGCATATGCATAAAGGAAAATACGTGTTCGCGCAGCTCTTAGACTTCATCGACAAGGATGTATTCCTCAGAATAGCAAACAAATACGATGGAAACCGTTACGTCAAACAGTTTACGTGTTGGAATCAACTTGCTGTCCTGATGTTTGGACAACTCTCCAACCGTGAAAGTCTGAGAGACGTCGTCCTTGCAACCCAGGCTTACGCGTCGAAGGCGTATCTCCTTGGATTTGGTAGACATGCTGCCAAGAGTACTCTTGCAGATGCCAACACGAAGCGTGATTATCGCATTTTCGAGGAGTTTGCCTACAAAGTCATCTCGGAGGCTCAACGATGCAGAATCGTTGACATCTTCAAACTGAACGGAAATGTCTATGCATTTGATTCTACGACAGTTGACTTATGTCTGAACACCTTTGAATGGGCTCTGTTCAGAAAGAGAAAAGGCGGAATCAAGATGCATACTCTGTATGATCTGGAGACTCAGATTCCTACGTTCTTTCACATTACACCGGCAAGGGTTCATGATACAAAAGCAATGGATGTCATTCCTTATGAAGAGAACTCATTCTACATCTTTGACAGAGGCTACAACGACTTCAAGCGTCTTCACAACATTGAAAGCATTGGAGCCTACTTTCTCATCCGAGGAAAGACAAACAATGACTTCAGACCAATGAAGTGGAAGCGCCGTTTCCCTCCTGAATCAGGTATCCAGTCTGATGCTATCGGCTATATGGCCGGTCTGCTGACGATGGAGAAGTATCCAGACAAGATCCGCAGAGTCATCTATTTGGATAAAGAGAGTAAGAAGAAGTTCATATTCTGCACTAATGCTCTAACTATCAGTCCAGTAATGGTCGCTGAACTATTTCAAAACAGGTGGCAGATCGAGCTTTTCTTCAAATGGGTTAAGCAACATCTGAAGATAAAAATGTTCTGGGGTACGTCCGAAAACGCAGTCCGCATACAGATTTACTCCGCAATCATAGCCTATTGCATGATGGCCATTGTGCAGAAGAAGATGAATATTGAACGGTCAATTTACGAGGTGCTGCAGATTGTAAGTATCTCACTTACAGGCACAAACCATCTCAGAGACCTCTTTGCAAAACCTAACTGCAATATTGTCAATGAACTTGATGATTCAACCGAACCAAATTTGTTTAATTGTTAAACTTTATAATAATCGTCCGGAACTTTTACCGGACAGCAATGAGTCATACTAATAAAATTAATTAGTTTTACAAATCTTCAGTTCTTACACTACTTGGAATATTCACAACTCTATCCGCAAACCAAATAGTATTTTCCAAACCATCATTCTCACAACTCTCGAACATTGGCAAACGATTCATCAACTCCCAAATTGGACGAGTCATTACACCATTATCATTCGTCTGGGTGAGGAAATCAAGCTGTGTCTCCTTATCGTTTAAGATAACAGCATTGAGCCAATAGTTAGATGCTGTATTAGGAGAATCTACGAAGAATTCAATATCAGGTACATTCTTGAAGAACTCCTCATATTCCGCAGCAACTTTTCGCTTGCTCAATAAATACTTATCAATATGCTCCAACTGGGCGCATCCCAAAGCAGCATTAATATTTGGCATACGATAGTTGAAACCAATATGGTCATGACGGAATTCCCAACGATGCGGGATCTTTGCCTGTGTGGTTATATGCTTTGCGTATGCTCCCAACTCTTCATCATTAAAAAGCATCATACCGCCACCACCAGTAGTAATAGTCTTGTTGCCATTGAAACTAATTGCACCAATCTTACCAAAAGTACCCGTATGCTGTCCCTTGAAAGTAGAACCAATACTCTCGGCTGCATCCTCAACAAGTTCAATGTGCCATTCTTTACAGATAGCTGCAATCTCATCAATACGAACTGGATGACCAAAAGAATGCATAGGAACACATGCCTTTACACGACGGCCAGTATTTTTGTTGTAGCAAGCCAAGTCATCCTCTTCAAAAGCAAAGTCCTTACTTTTTGGTAGTTCACCCTTAAGAGTGTTCTTGCGAACTTCGGCATTCTTCTGTAGCCATGCTTTTAAGGCATCAGGAGAGAGCCCCATAGTAGAGCGGTCTACATCAATAAACACAGCATGTGCTCCAATATAGCTTAACGCATTACATGTAGCAATAAAAGTGAGAGCCTGTGTAAGTACTTCATCATTTTGCTTAACTCCAACAAGAAGCAAACTCATGTGAAGAGCGTTAGTACCACTCACACATACCACCGCCTTTTTAGCACCTGTATATTTCGCCATTTCCTCTTCAAAGCGATCTACAAACTTACCTACCGATGAAACGAAAGATGTATCTATACATTCGTTTAGATATTTCTTTTCATTGCCTGCAAATACAGGAACTGCCAATGGAGTAAACTCCTGGTTTCCATAAACTGACTTGATGAAGTCAATTGTTTTACTAAAATCCATATTGTTTATTATTAATTCTTTTCCAAAAATAGTCTGTAAACTCATCTGCTGCTTTAGAATTAAGATGAGTTATATCAGTGTATTTGTGATAGTCTTTAAATTCTTCAACATCTGACAAATCAAAATATCTATCATCCTTAATTAGTGGTTCTACAATGAGTTTATGTATTTTACTTATATATTCTTTTGTATATGATGACATTTCAGAATCACGAACAGGCATTGTAAAAACAATGACAGTTATATTGTTTTTGTGACACAACTTTATTAATTCAAGATAATAGTCATATTGAAAATCCAATACTTTCATTTCTCTTTTTACAGAATCATTTATGCTTGCCTTTGAATCATAAATGTATTGTCCATTTTCTTTTAATATACCTTTTGCGCCATTTGGTCTTAAAATCGAAAAGAATGCTTTAACACATAAAAGTTGATTGTTATACAACACTTGCTTGCCGTTAGCAATTATTTCATCTACTATATCTTTGTTGTAGTCTTTGTAATAATTACCATCAAACAATTTATCATACACATAATTTCTCGTACCCGATTTTATTCCAAATTCAAAATAATCTGCCCCCAAAAATAGGGTGTCTATCTTATGACCTGAATTTAACAGATAAACAAGTTTGTAATAGCACTGATTGTATGAATCATTATCATGAGCAAAATTATATGTCGACTTATCTATAATGTCAGGATTTATACCACGGTAGACTCTTGAATTACCCAAGAACACTTTATTGAAATGTTTTTGCTTGGCATACTCAAAACTATTAACAATTTGTTCCTGTGTACATACTCCGTAAGCTAATGTTGCCAATTTTGCTCCACTAACAAAATAAATTGTCAATATCGCAAAGGAAACAAAAAGAAAAACTGTCAACTTACATATAAATATTTTCATATATCAAAATTGTAAGTATATAAATGAACCTGAATTAAAGACCCCCAATATAATAATCATCAGAAATACCATTGTATAACAACTCCATCTAATAATATTATTGGAAAGAAGCTTAGAGTATGTTGAAGACCTAAATTCCTGTAACCCTTCTTTTAGGATTAAAATGACTAACACCAATATGATAAATACAGTTTCATCTAATTGAGGTAAATATAAACTCCCTTTTTGTGTAAACATATGGATAAAACAGTTAGAAGCATCTTGCAATGTTGGCATACGGAAGATTAGCCAGGCAAAATTCACCAACATAAATGTTATAACAATTCTTACAGATTTTGCTATTTTTCCACAGCCTTCAGTCTTTTGTATTCCTAAAGCCTTCTCTATTATTTGAAATATACCATGCAATACTCCCCACACAATAAAAGTCCAATTAGCTCCATGCCATATACCGCTTACTAAAAACGTTGCCATGATATTCCAATATTGTTTAACTTTAGAACATCTATTACCACCTAAAGTAATATAAACATGAGTTGTAAGCCATCTGGTAAGTGATATATGCCAACGTTTCCAAAATTCAGTAATAGAGGCAGCAAAATAAGGGCGCTTAAAATTATTTACCAAATCAAAACCCATAAGCCGAGCAACGCCTATAGCCATCAATGAATAACCTGCAAAATCACCATAAATCTGAAATGTATAGAAAATATTAGCCATCAAACATGATACACCTGAATTTGATTGGTAATTATCTAATACATTATTTACGTATATTGCTAATCTATCAGCCACTACAACTTTGAGAAACATACCCCAAAGCAGCCATCTTAATCCTTGAACGGCTTTTAGATACTCAAATTTACGTTCCGATCTAATTTGAGGAAGCAAATCCTTGCCTGTGCTTATTGGTCCTGACAGTATCTGTGGGAAGAAACACACAAAAAGCATATAATTCCACCAATTACGTTCAGCCTTTATTCTATTATTATATACATCTAGAAGATAACCAACAGCTTGAAACGTATAAAAGGAAATGCCTAATGGGGCAATCAACTTAACTTCTACTGATTTTCCCCCCCCCGAAACCATTTGTAGGTTGTCAACTATAAAACCCGTGTATTTAAAAACAAGCAAAGGTAATAATACTAAAAAAGTTCCTGTCGCAACAAGATATTTAATATTTTTATATGCTACTTTTTTCTCGATAAGAATCGCAAATATGTATGTAATAAGAGTAACACCCAACAATATTAAAGCATATTGCGGATGCCACTGTATATACAGTCCATATGATATGGCTATTAGCAAATAGTTTCCTAAAGTTGACGTGTGTTTGAATTTCTTGTTTACTATGGCTAGAAGACCATAGTAAACAAGAAATATTAAAGGGAACAACCAAATAAATTGAAATGAATTAAAAATCATAATTACATTTTTTGATCAAGGTTCTTTCCCTTTTCCTCATGCTCGAAGTTAGGAATGAAGCGCTTTATAGCTTCTACCACTTCTGCTTTTGTAAAGTTTTCTTCGGCAAAGATATTTTCTAATTCAGTGAAGAACGTTTCTACCTCTGGCATTGGTCGTCGAGTAGTTTCCTCCACTACACCGAGTGCGGAAAATCGAGTCATATTAATCTTCTCTCCAGGAACATAGAATTCTTCATAAGCCTTTTCGCCGGTAGTATCGCTTTTAAAATAAACAACTGGATAGTTGTCGCTATCATAATCCATAGCAGCAGCATATTTCTTAGCCTCTGGGTCAGTCTTGCATTCCACTTTCTTAAATCCTTCTGCTTTGACGAAATCATCACAGATAGAAGAGAATGTAAGCATTTGTTCCTCTCCCAATTTAGGAAAGAATACTTCTCCGCCATTTCCAAGAATGCATGCAAGCATACAAATCTGTCCTGATTCTTCTGGCGAAACGAAGTAGCGTTTTACATCCGATGGCGCTGCAAGAGGTTGTTTTTTCTGAAGACGATGAATCCATCCGTCAGGTAAGGAACCATTAGAAAAAGCCACATTTGCAAAACGAGCTGTTGTAACCTTAAAATGAATATTATATGCCATCACTAAATCTTCCATAATGCGCTTGCTTGCTCCCATTATGTTTACAGGATTCGCTGCTTTATCTGTAGATACACAGAAAAAATGTTTCGGCGGATAGACACAGAGCATATCCATCAGCTTTTTCGCTTTGATATCGTTGTTCTCAATGAGAGCTTGCACAGAGTATTTATCCTTTTCTGAGCGTACGTGCTTATGTGCTGAGAAATTTGCGACAATATCGAATCCTCTCTCTTCGCGAAAAATACGTTCAAAAATAGGGTCTGCAAAATTGAGAGTATAGCAGCGGAACTCATCTGGAACGAAGAGCCCCTCCGTGCTTCGAACGTCGCGAACCAATTCTGCTAGACCATTTTCATTTAAATCAATAACCACGACGGAAGATGGCTCGAAATGTAAAACGGCCTTAATGAAACTGGAACCAATGGATCCAGCTCCACCTATCACACACACTTTCTTGCCTTTAATTTCTTCCGATAGTCTTTCTTTGTTTGCTTCAATATCATCTGCAAACATGCTGACCTGACGCGAAGTCACAGAGTCGGCGATGAATTTATTTAAATTAAACATTATTGTGTAATTTTTTTCATTTGAGTAGTGATCGTTGTTAAATAATCTTCAATTTGAGCGAATCCGCCACTATTCCAAATTCGCCTTCAAAAAATCAACAAGTGGCTCAAGTTCAGGACGCGAGAAATCCCAGTAATCAGGATTGTCAAATAACCATTGGCCGGAACCGAGCTTTTTTCTTGAGGCATTGTTCAGTCGTTGAGAACTGATATAGGTGTGGAGCTTGGCTTTGCGGTTGGGAATGATGTATCTTGGCTCACCAGATTCGTCGCGTATTCCTGAAATGCACGTTTCGTAATCTGCAAAACAGTCCCACCATTTGTTGTGAAGATCCTTTCTCGCTAGAGTTTCGAGTAAAACTTCGAAGTCTCCATCATCGTGATTGTTAGGATAGAGGAAAAATGGAAAATCAATCTCGTTTTCCTGCATTTTCTCCATCGTATTTCTCTTTCTTGCCTCAAATCCCCATTTCTTGTCAATGGTATCTGCGTCTAGAATGACAATCACCTTATCTCCATTATCCTGAAAGGTCTGGATCAGAGTCAAAATGCCCTGATTAAAAAGATTGTCCACGCCGTCCATGCAAATTATGTTGTAAATTTTGTCCGGAAATTCATTCTTCAAGATGGTTTCCAAGAAACAATATTCAGAAGTTTGAGGTTTCTTCGCTTCTATAAATATCTTGTTCATCCTACCTTACCTCGATTTCCTGGTTCAACATATAATCGATACTGTCGGTGCTGTAGCAGTATGACTTCAATTCTGCATCGGCTGTACGCTGGAGCTTGAAGAATGCCACTTTGTCACCGGCATCATTGAGAGCGGCATCCCGCAAACCTTTTATTGAGTCCAAATCATGAGTTGTCGCAAATATCTGCACATTGTTCTTCTTGGATGCGAACAAAATGATGCGCCATAAATCCTTCATTACGGAATAGTGGAAGCCATTGCTGATTTCGTCTATCAAGACGATTCCGTTACGGCATTCATAAATCGTCGTGAGGATAGAGAGAATCTTGCGGGCACCGTCTCCCATCACATTGATAGGTATGCGCTTGTTCAGGCCGACATCGACGAGCACTTCATTCTGTGACAGTACTATGTCTTTTATCATCGGCTCGATAATGCGCAACGCTTCGAGAATGAACTGTTCATCCTTGTTTTTAAGAATCTCTGTCAGACTTTCTATTGAAGTGTAAAAGTCATACTTTGGTGAAAGATATCGACAAGTTAGATTCTCTTTATAATCTGAATCATATTTGACACTTTGCTCGTAATCGTTGTTTTCTACGCCTTTATGAGAAAGGGTGATGGACGACTCGACTGGATGCCCATTTATCTTGCATTTCAACACAAGACCATAACGGTTCTTGGTATCAGTTGAAGATATGTTATTCTCGTTTCCAAGCAAGTCTATACGGCTGGCAGCTGATTCGAACAGAGAAATCATAAGCTCCCGCACTTCGTCGTTTGATGCCTTGATCTTGATTGGCCGCGAAGTGTCAAGTGTATAGAAATCCAATGCCAGGTCTGACGGCTCGAATCGAAGGTAGTTCCTCAGCAGATTGATGTTGATCGGCAGTTTCGGATTCGACAAGCCTGATATCAGAAAGATGGCGTCAAGCAGTGAAGACTTGCCGCAATTGTTCTTTCCAAAGAATATATTAACTTCTTTCAGTCCGTCTATTTTCGCGTGACTTATGCCACGAAAGTGTTCAATTTCAATGCTTTTAAACATGTCTTATCCTCCTATATCACTTGTGCTTCGGCACCAATCGAAATGATATTTCTTTTCTCCCGAATCTTTTTTGGGAGATACCTGTTTAGAGTTTGCAATGACAGAGGCTTTCGCTGCTTTCCTGACTGCTGCAGCAAATTCTCCTGTTACGATAACGCTATGTTCCTTAATTCCCAACATATCATCAAATTCTTTACATAAAGATATTCATAAATCCCAATATTCCAAAAGATTATAATAGTTTAATCTTCTTACTCTCCGTAAAATGCACTGTTTGAGAGCACAATGATCAGAATTTCCTCCAAACCATCTTGTTCATCACGCCCACGTAGCTCTGGATTATCTTCACGACTTTCGTGCTTACGTTTTCGTCGGTGTAGTCTGGAACATCTGAATAATCGAATTCAGGTGTCTTTTCCATTTCTTTTTTTTTACAAAACATTGATTTCCAAAGAAATTTTCATATCTTTGCCTCCAGATATAAAAAATGTGATTTGGATTTGAGGGGTTAGACTTTAATCTTTTTCGAAATTAAGAGAGTAGTTGTCCCTAGCAACTGCTCTTCTTTTTTTACTCTACAACTCGGATGGTCTAGATTATTTCGAGAGGCCAATATCCTTTTTACAATCACAATTTTTATATACAATGAAAAAGGTTAAACTAACGATCGAATTTTTCGATGACGATAAAACAAAAAAATCGTCAGTAACCAGAGTCGCCCCTTATGTTAGAGTGCGAAATGGTAAGAAAGAACTTATTCGTGGATATCGCCGAAAGTCTAGGGAACTTTAGGTTGTATTAGACAGTAAGTTTGATTTTTCTGTTTAGCATCCAGTTGCCAATGGGAGATATCTCTTAAGAGATGTCTCCTTGCGGTTTTATTATACTTTAATTCCCAACATATCATCAAATTCTTTACATAAAGATATTCATAAATCCCAATATTACAAAGGTTTATGAGAAGTTTCATTATGTTTCACATCCCCGCGGCCGAGGGTGTATCTGACACCGACGGTGACGCCGATGGCGTCCTGGTAGAGCTGGCCCTTGTCGAGGTAGAGGCCGTACAGGACGGAGAGGCCGGGGATGCGGAAGACGGATTCGACCTGGCCTGTGAAAGCGGCGGAAATCTGCTTTAGACCGGTTTCATGGACCGTTCCCCATGGCTTTTGGAGCTGTGACTCACCTGCGTATGGGGCAGCGTAGATACCGTAATTCTTGGAGTACGTCAACATCAGTTTATAGGGGTGCTTGCGGAAAAGTTTTCCACCGAGGCCCAAGTGATGCGACTTCTCGCGATTGTTCTCTATGCCGCGGTTTATCCGAGCTGAGGTCCACGTCTGCTCGTGAACACCACGCGGCAGGAACAGCGGGTTTCCGATTACCCGTCCGTGATGGGTCCATCCGGATCTGTAATAGGAGTTGCTGAAGTAGTTATCTATGCCTATCGTAGATACTCCCTGTGGCGTGATGGAATTGCCTTTGTCATCGAACATCTCGCCGTTTATCGGTCCCGACTGGTAAAGCGTATATTGGTGTTCATACAGGATGTCGCTAACCCATCTGTTCTTGTCAGTGAAACTGAATGACAGCGTATTGACTCCGTCGGGGAAATTGTAGAATCCCATTCCTGAACCGTCATTGTATGGAATGTCGTGCTGGGCCGTAATAGTCCATTTGTCGGCACGATATGTAACCCTAAATATCTCACTTCCTCCCTGGTCACCGATGACATTCAGCCTGTCGCTCATGGTTCCGCCTTCTCCTGCATGACGTCCGGTCACCACCTTGATATAGTTCTTTATCGTCACCGGATAGCTGACATCCGTCGGATGATGACCTGCCCACATCGCGTAGTGGTCGATCACCGCGTCGAATGACAGCCTGTCTGTCGCGGCATATCGCAGCCCCACCCTCATTCTGTGGACCAATGCACCCTCGACATGGCGGTCATCCATCGTCATATAATCTCCGTACGCACCATAGAGCCACAGGTGTTCTCTGGTCCACGGCAAGGCGACTGGGTCCAAACTGAGGAGATATCCTGGCATCGAACGCGCATTTCCTGTCTCCACAAGATGCCCGCCTGTCACTGACAATGAGCCCAATTCCCGCGATGCGCCGATAAAGTCGTTCTCTCTATGTTTTATGCCAATGTCCAGTGTCAAGAGCTTCCACTTGACTGAGCCAAAGAGTTCATCGGCCATCAGATTGACCGTCCGGGATGACGGGTCGAGTGGATTATGATAGGCATTGGTCGCCAATGAAACGCCGCAGCTGTACTGTATAGTCCTGGACTTGTCACTCTGAGAATAAACCTGCAGCAGTGCCAGTCCTCCTCTGCGCTCAGGCATCAGTCCATACTGATTGGTCGTCATCCAGTATGGAAGATAACCGTCTGTCGATGCCACCGCCCCCATCAGCATTATCGACGCCACGAAGTCGTTCATCTACTCCTTTTCTCCGTAATAGCTTTTATACCACTGGGCGAAAGCGCGGAGGCCGTCGCGGAGCGGTGTGGATGGCCTGAAGCCGAAGTCGTTTTCGAGTGGCGTGGTGTCCGCGTAGGTTACAGGAACGTCGCCCGGCTGCATAGGAACAAGCTTTTTGTGCGAATCGAAATCGTAATCCTGCGGGAGAACTCCTGCACGGAGCAGTTCCTGCTGAAGGATATCCACGAACTCGAGCAGGTTCTCAGGATGACTGTTGCCGATGTTATAGACCTTGTACGGAGGCACAGGCAGACCATCTTCTCCGGTCTGCTTCTCAGGAGCGTGCTGCATAACACGCACTACTCCCTCCACGATATCATCCACATAGGTAAAATCACGTTTGCAGTTACCATAGTTGAATATCTGGATAGTCTCACCTTTCACGAGCTTGTTCGTGAAACCGAAATATGCCATGTCAGGACGTCCTGCAGGGCCGTAAACAGTGAAGAACCGCAGTCCCGTGGAAGGTATGTTGTAGAGTTTCGAATAGGCGTGCGCCATCAGTTCGTTGCTCTTTTTCGTCGCGGCATAGAGGCTTACAGGATTGTCCACCTTGTCGTCTGTCGAGTACGGCACCTTCTTGTTCGAGCCGTAGACACTTGATGATGAAGCATATACAAGGTGCTCCACTTCATTGTGGCTACAAGCTTCAAGAATATTGTAGAAACCTATCAGGTTGCTCTCGATATACGCGTCTGGATTAGTTATGGAATAACGCACTCCGGCCTGCGCAGCGAGATTCACAACCACAGAGAAATGATACTTCGAGAAAAGGTCATTGACAATGTCCTTGTCGGCAATGTTCGCCTTCACGAAGGTCCAGTCCCGGCCCAATGCTTCTATCTCCTGGAGTCTGCCGTATTTGATATTAACGTCGTAATAATCTGTTATGGAGTCTATTCCGACGATTTTGATATCCTTAAATTCATGAAACAGTCTTTTCACCAGATTGCTGCCGATAAATCCGGCAGCACCTGTCACGAGGACCGTCTTTCCGTTCAGGGAGATATTGTATTCCAGCATATCGCCTCCTTAATAACATGAAAATAATAAGTTGCCTCAGATTAAGAGAAGATT
>ULTU01048643.1_pt1 | contig 21349 bp, 19 predicted proteins | sample 1957861 | NCBI WGS metagenome assembly ULTU01 (sample SAMEA4835742, study PRJEB28245) | human gut metagenome | biome: gut microbiome; material: fecal sample | place: Denmark | collected 2008
GCACCGGCCGCACCGCATCCCAGCAATATGGTAATGTTCCTGTAGGACATCCCCATATACCGCGCGAAGTTCGAGCCGATCGCCGCGCCTGTATATACGATAGGAGCTTCCGCACCGACCGAGCCTCCGAAGCCGATGGTCAATGAACTGGTCAATATGGATGACCACATATTATGAGGCCTGATCCTGGACTCGTTCTTGGATACGGCCACCAGCACCTTGGTCACTCCATGACCGATATTGTCCTTGATCACAATACGCAATATGAGAAGCGACAGGAGCATTCCGACTCCAGGATAGACCAAGTACAGGAAATTGTCCCCGGCACTGTCAAACCAGCTGGTCAGGCCACGATGAATGGCCCTGACGAGAGTTTCAAGCAGCACAGCGGCCAAACCGCTGCTTATACCCACAACAAGCGACAACAGAAGAAGCTTGTTCTTTTCGGGCAAGCCTCTCAAAAAAAGTTTAAATTCTGTCAGCCATTTCATCATCAGTACAAACTTACACAAAAGCGATGACAAAAAAAACCGGAAACGAAGAATTCGTTCCCGGCATAACTCTCATTGTACTTTTTCCTAAGCGTCAGACGCATCATCATCACTGGAAGAATACTGGGAGATATTGTCATCCGGCAGTGTCTCACCTCCTGCTGTATCAGGAGCCGTGGTATCTCCATCCTCTGAGGCATCTTCCTCAAGCCATTTCTCGATGTCGTCAGGATTGTCCGTCTTGATCTTGATCTTCACAAGATAGATAGCATCCGGAACTTCGACAGTCACAGCATAGAAGCATGTGCCGTCCGGCTTGTCATACTTTATCAGGTCAGGCAGATAGTCACTGAAACCCTTCGGATACTTCTCTACAAACGCTGCCGCAAGCTCCTTGGACATCTTCTCGTAGCTCACAACCGCTCTCTTTTTCTGATTAGTCGCCATATTATTTGTACCGTTACTTTTTATATAGTCTTTCGTTCTTCTTATTTCGCGATGCAATAATAGGACAATTTTTTCTAATACAAATATGTTATCTTACTTTTTTTTGAAGAAAAATGATTTTTGCATCTTTTTCTTGTCAGGATTGCGCTCAACGAAGACCGGTTTCATCGTTCTCGGGTCCAGTCCGGAATAGAACATTACCGAGGAAGTCGTCATCGGAGTAGGCGTGAAGTCCTGCACCTGGTCCATATAGATTCCCTTCAATGCCGGATTCGAAGCCAACTTCTGCATATCGCTCATATGACATCCCGGATGCGAAGAAATAAAATACGGGACAATGCCGGTACGCAGTCCCGCATCCGAAGCGATCTTGTCGAATTCCTTGCGCAGACGGCAGAAAAGCCTGAACGACGGCTTGCCCATGTAATAGAGGACATTGTCCTCAGTATGCTCAGGAGCGACCTTGAGTCTGCCGGACGTATGGTCCAGAATCAGTTCCTTCAGATACGGATAGGAAGTCTTGTCGACGAAGCCGTTTTCCGACAGGAACAAGTCATATCTGATGCCGCTGCCGATGTACGCATGACGGATTCCCTTGACCGAAGTGACATCGTGATAGAGTTTCAGCACCCTCTCGTGGCTTCTGTCCATATTAGGGCAAGGAGCAGGGAAAAGACACGACTTTCGCCTGCACACGTCACATAGAGCCGGATTCTTTCCCCTCATACCGTACATATTCGCAGTAGGCGCCCCCAAGTCAGAGATATTGCCCGCAAATCCCGGAACTTTCAGAAGACCTTTCACCTCCTTCAATATGGACTGCTCGGAACGCGACTGTATGAACTTGCCCTGATGCGCCGCAATCGTGCAGAAATTGCAACCTCCGAAGCATCCGCGATGAGTATTGATGGAATACTTGATCATATCGTAGGCAGGAATTCTCTTGCCCTTGTAGCGAGGATGAGGCATCTTCGTGAACGGCAGGTCCCAGAACGAATCCATATCCTTCTCGTCTGAAGGCGGATAAGGCGGATTGATCTGGACATAACCGTCTCCCGTACCTTCCAACAAGGTATCAGGATGCATCATATTCGCATGAATCTCAATATGATGGAAGTTCTCTGCAAATGCTCTCTTGTCCCTCTTGCACTCTTCGAAGGAGTGAAGAATCAGCACACCTTCCTTGGGCTTAGGCTTACCGCTCACATAGAACGCTATCTGCGGAATCTTGTGCATATCGTGACGGCTTCTGCCCGCCTCGATGCCGCGGGTCAGTTCAAGCATCGGCTTCTCCCCCATTCCGTAGCACAAATAGTCCGCGCCGCTTGTCACCAGTACCGAAGGCATCAGACAATCCTTCCAATAGTCATAGTGGGTAAGCCGCCTCAACGAAGCCTCGACTCCGCCAATGACCACAGGCACATCCGGATACAGTTTCTTCAGGATCTTGGTATAGACAGTCACAGCGTAATCCGGCCTCTGTCCGAACTTCCCGTCAGGGGTATAGGCATCATCATGCCGGAGCCTCTTGGAAGCCGTATAGTGGTTCACCATCGAATCCATGGCCCCTGCATTGACACCGAAATAAAGACGCGGCGCACCCAACTTCTTGAAATCCCGCAGGTCGTCGCGCCAGTTCGGCTGAGGCACAACAGCAACGCGCCAGCCCCATTTCTGAAGCCAACGCGCTATACATGCAGTTCCGAAAGAAGGATGGTCCACGAAAGCGTCACCGGAAAACAAGATAACGTCAATGTAATCCCAGCCTAATGCCTCCACCTCTTTCACAGAGGTCGGAAACATATATGCTTCCTTCTGTTCAGCCATATTGTCAAATTACATTCTTTCAGGAAGTACGATACCGAGCAGTCCCATTGCCTTCGTCAGCACATCCGCCAAAGTCTGGATGAGGACCAGCCTGAAATTCTTCACGAGCACATCCTCTTCCTGGAGAATGCGGGTTTCGTGATAGTACTGGTTGAACTCCTTGGCAAGGTCATAAGCATAGTTCGCGATCACTGCCGGCGAATATTCGGCTCCGGCCTCCGCCACCTTCGCAGGATACAGGTTCAACATCTTGACCAGACGGACCTCCTTCGCAGAAAGGGCAATGTCATTCTTGAGCGAAGCGGCGTCGTGGCTGACACCCTGCTCATCAGCCTTTCTCAAAATGGATTTGATACGTGCATGAGTATATTGGATGAAAGGACCGGTGTTACCGTTAAAGTCAATGGACTCCTTAGGATTGAAGAGCATCGTCTTTTTCGGATCGACCTTCATGATGAAGTATTTCAATGCTCCGAGACCGATGGAGTGATACAGTGCATCTCTCTCAGCCTCAGGCATATCCATAAGTTTTCCTGACTCTTCAGAAGTAGCTTTCGCCTCCTCGTACATCTTCTCTATAAGGTCATCGGCATCCACCACAGTTCCCTCTCTTGACTTCATTTTTCCTTCCGGCAGTTCTACCATACCATAGGAAAGGTGGAAAATGTCGTCTGCCCATTTGAAGCCGAGTTTCTTGAGAATAAGCTTGAGCACCTGGAAATGATAATTCTGCTCATTTCCTACCACATAGACATGCTCGTCGAGATTATACTCTGAGAAACGTCTCTCTGCTGTTCCCAAATCCTGGGTCATATACACTGATGTTCCGTCGCTACGGAGAAGAAGTTTTCTGTCAAGGCCGTCAGCAGTGAGGTCACACCAGACTGAGCCGTCCGGGTCCTTCACGAAAACGCCCATATCCAAACCCTTCTGCACCAGTTCCTTACCGAGAAGATATGTATCTGACTCGAAATATGTCTTGTCGAAAGAAATGCCGAGGGCCTTGTAGGTCTCATCGAAACCTTCCATAACCCATCCGTTCATCTTCTTCCACAAATCACGCACTTCCTTGTCGCCCTGCTCCCACTTCACAAGCATTTCGTGAGCCTCTTTCAGGCAAGGAGCCTCTTTCTCGGCTTCTTCCTTGCTCATTCCGCCGCTTACGAGAGCATCCACTTCTTTCTTGTAGATGTCATTGAACATCACATAGCAGTCGCCTACCAGATGGTCGCCCTTCTTGCCGGAAGACTGAGGTGTCTCGCCATTGCCGGCCTTCAGCCAGGCAAGCATCGACTTGCAGATATGGACGCCGCGGTCATTGACCAATGTCACCTTCATGACATTGTTTCCGCAGGCCTTCAGAAGTCTTGAAACGGAGTCTCCCAAGAGATTGTTCCTGATATGGCCGAGGTGAAGCGGCTTGTTGGTGTTAGGGGAAGAGAACTCCACCATAATGTTCTTTCCTGTGCTCGGCAGGGTTCCGAAATTCTCTGCTGAAGCTATTTCAGCAAAAAGCTCGTTCCAGTAAACCTGCGAGAAAAGGAGATTCAGATATCCCTTCACGCTGTTGTAGCCTGCGATCTCGGGAACATTGGTCTTGAGCCACTCTCCTATCGCATTTCCGGTATTGTCCGGTGAAGCATGTGTAATACGCAAAAGAGGGAAGACAACTAACGTGTAGTCGCCTTCGAACTCTTTTCTTGTAACCTGTATCTGGAGGGAAGATGCATCGACATCTGCTCCGTAAACGCTTTTTATGGCCTCTGCGGCCTTATTCTGAATAAATGATTCCGGTGTCATCTTAAAGCAAACCTAAAATTATCCAAGATACCCTTTGAGGAGTTTGCTTCTTGACGGACTCTTGAGCCTCCTGATAGCTTTCTCCTTGATTTGACGTACTCTCTCCCTTGTGAGGCCGAACCTCTCTCCGATTTCCTCGAGCGTCATTTCCTGACATCCGATTCCGAAGAAAGATTTGATGATCTCACGCTCCCTGCTGGACAATGTGGACAGAGCCCTCTCTATTTCAGTATTGAGAGACTCATTCACCAGTCCTCTGTCAGCACTTGGAGAATCTGTGTTAGGAAGCACATCCAGCAGACTGTTGTCTTCTCCCTCAACGAAAGGAGCATCCACCGAGACATGTCTTCCTGAAACTCTGAGCGTATCAGATATCTTGTCCTTAGGGACATCAATCATCTCTGAAAGTTCGTCGCTTGACGGCTGCCTTTCATTTTCCTGCTCGAATTTCGACAGCGCCTTGTTTATCTTGTTGAGCGAACCCACCTGGTTCAGAGGAAGTCTCACGATTCGGGACTGCTCAGCCAATGCCTGAAGAATCGACTGACGAATCCACCATACGGCGTAGGAGATGAATTTGAATCCCCTCGTCTCATCGAATTTTTCAGCAGCCTTGATAAGTCCCAGATTTCCCTCATTGATAAGGTCAGGGAGACTCAAGCCCTGATTCTGGTACTGTTTCGCAACAGAAACCACAAATCTCAAGTTCGCTCTTGTAAGTTTCTCCAATGCTCTCTGATCACCTTTTCTGATTCTCTGGGCAAGTTCCACCTCTTCTTCCGGCGAAACCAGCTCCTCTCTACCGATCTCCTGGAGATATTTGTCCAGGGAGGCACTCTCACGATTGGTGATCGACTTAGTAATTTTAAGTTGTCTCATATACGTTTTTTACTCTTTGCCGAACGCAAAGTAGGACGCCTTGCCGTTTCTGGTAACACCTTCGACATAGATAGCCCTCTTCGCCTTCTTTGCTATGTTGATTACATCTTCAGGGTCGCTGACAGGCTGATCATTGACATAAAGGATTACAAAGCCTTCCACAGCGCCTGCCTCCTGGACCTTGCCCGGTCCTACAGACACTATTTCCACACCTCTCTTGAGTCCCAACTGGCTTCGCGTCTCATCGGACAGTTTCTTCAACTTGGCGCCATAGAATGCCACCGAGCCGTCAACGTCCTTGGAGCCGGTTTCCATAGATGTACCCTGGAATGTAACCTCTACCGTCTTCTCCTTACCGTCCCTGACAATGGTTATTTCAGCCTTGTCTCCCGGATGGTACGAGCTGACTTTTTCCTGCACAGAATAAGGAGTGGTAATCTCTGTGGAATCCACTGCGACGATGACGTCACCCTTCTGAATTCCCGCCTTGTCAGCTGCTCCTCCTTTCACGACCTCCTCTATATATACACCTTTTGGAGAAAAAAGTTTCAAATCTTTAGCTCTTTTGTCGTCAATTTGTGACATTGACACTCCGAGCAACGCTCTCTTGACACTTCCGAAATCGATCAGGTCCTCAGCAATCCTCCTCACGATATTTGAAGGCACAGCGAAAGAATAACCGGTGAAAGATCCTGTCTGTGAGATAATTGCGGTATTCACGCCTACAAGTTCGCCCTTCTGGTTCACAAGCGCACCGCCACTGTTTCCCGGATTTACGGCAGCATCTGTCTGAATGAACGACTCAATCTTGAATTCACCCTGCGGATGAGGCATCTGACGGCCCTTGGCGCTGACAATGCCAGCCGTAATGGTAGAACGCAAGTCATACGGACTGCCGATGGCGATTACCCACTGTCCAAGTCTCAACTTGTCAGAGTCGCCGAAAGGAATGACAGGCAGGCCTTCCGCATCTATCTTCAAGATTGCAACATCCGTAGCCGGGTCTGTACCAATGACTTTTGCAGGATAAGTCTTGTTGTTGTTCAATGTGACTTCCACTTTGGTAGCGCCGTCCACCACGTGATTGTTGGTCACGATATAACCGTCCGCACGGATGATCACGCCTGAACCGCTCGCCTGCTGGTCTCTGGACTGCGGAGCCATCTGGTCACCGAAGAAGAACTTGAAGAACGGATCTGAAATCGCGGATGCCTGCTGGTGTATGGTCACTTTCACATAGACCACAGCATCTACGGCAGACTCGGCCGCATAAGTAAAATCAGGATATTCCGTCGCTGACAAATTGACAGTTCTGTATGCTGAGCCGTCTGCTGCCAATGCAGCGGTCTCACCTTCGGATACAAGTTTCGGTGTACAAGCCTTGACTACGCCGAATGCTGTCAGCGCGGCAACACCGACTGACGCCAGAAGATTTAGCAATGATTTGTTCATATTCATTGAATTTTAAAATTTCACATTCAAAGACACGCTGCGGAGAAAACCGCAACGATGTCCGTAACCGGGCAGATGAAAAATCAAAATATATGCCACAATTCCAGAAAATTACCTACCTTTGTAAGAAGCCTGTCTTCTTCCTGAGAAGGAAGGTCAATGACGGCTGACACATATTAAAAGATAATTAAAATAGCACGTATATGAAATTTGTCACATCAAGCTCAGAACTGCTGAAAGGGCTCATGTCCGTATCCAAGGCAATTCCTGCCAAGACCAATGAAGCAATACTTGAGAACTACCTTTTCGTACTGGGGAACAACAGCCTCGAAGTGACCGCCTCTGACAAGGAAATCACGATGAAGACTTCCATCACTGTGGAAACTTCAGGAGCAGAGGACGAAGGCAGAATCGCGGTGCCGGCAAGACAGTTGAATGACCTCCTGAAGGAACTTCCTGACCAGCCGCTCACCATCAGGACCATCAGCGACAACCAGTTTGAATGTATCTGGTCGAGCGGTTCATCCACATTGCCTTTCTTCAACCCTGACGACTATCCGGAGTGCAAGAGCGTGGAAGAGGGCTTCAAGACTGTGGTATTCACAGGCGCAAGCCTCGTGGACGGCATCAGCAAGACCATCTATGCATCCTCAGACGAGGACAACCGTCCGGTGATGAACTCCATATTCTTCGACATCAAGCCGGAGGCAGCCACCCTTGTAGCATCTGACCTTCAGAAACTTACATGCTATACGGCGGACGACGTGAAGGCAGCGGAGCCTTGCTCGTTCATACTGAACAAGAGACACGCGGCCATATTGAAATCAGTAATAGGCAGAGACTTGGAGGAGATTACCATAGAGTTCGATTCCAAGACAGTCATCTTCAAATTCGACAACACCACGGTCATCTGCAGCCTTGTTGTAGGCAAATATCCTGACTACAGGACCATCATTCCTCAGAACAACTCCAACATCCTCAGAATAAACAGGCTCGTGCTTCTGAACACGGTACGCCGTATCTCCGTATGTTCTCCAAAAGGCTCGAACCACATCAAGTTCGACCTGACACCGGGCTCTCTGGAGATTTCCGCGCAGGATCCTGGATTTGAGATCGCAGCACACGAAAAGGTTTCCTGCCAATATGACGGAAGCGAGCTTACCATCGGCTTCAAATCCACCCACATCATCGAGATGCTCTCAAACATGTCATGCGACGAGGTTGTCATGAAGTTTGTGGACAAGCGCAGATCTGCTCTTCTCCAGCCTTCTGAAGAGGAACTGAAGACCGAGAAAGTATTCGGTATCGTAATGCCTATAATGGTAAAGTAAAATGGAACTGAATCTTGAAAAACCGCTCCTGTTCTTCGACATTGAAAGTACAGGACTGAATATCGTGTCTGATGCCATCGTGGAACTCAGTTTCGTCAAGGTATTTCCTGACCATCATCATGAGGTGAAGACGTGGAGGGTTTGCCCGTGGGACTACTCTGCCGGAAAGCAGAAGAGCATCGATCCGGGTGCCAGCCAGGTGAACGGCATCAAGGACGAGGATGTCGCAGGTGAAAAGAAATTCATCGAGATAGCTCCGGAAGTGGTTTCTTGGCTGAAAGACAGCGACTTGGCAGGTTACAATTCCACCAAATTCGACCTCCCCATGCTGGCTGAGGAAATCGAAAGGGTAAGAGCATACTGCAACAGCAGACTGAAAGACTCGAAATGCAGCGAGGAGAAAAAAGCCAAAGCCAGACAGACCCTGGAGGCAATCGACATTGACCTGCATTCGAAACTGATGGTGGACGTGCAGACGATATATCACTATATGGAGCCGAGGAACTTGAAGGCCGCTTACCGCTTCTACTGCGGCGGTGAGGATTTCGAGAATGCCCATTCTGCGGAAGCAGACACATTGGCAACATATGAAGTTCTCAAAGGCGAACTGGAAAAGTACCAGGAGGCTGACAAATTCCATGAAGTTCCGCTCAAGAACAATGTGGACTTTCTTTCATCAGTAGGCGGACGCCCACGCACAGTGGACTATGCCGGAAGACTTGTGCTCGGAAAGGACAACGAGCCGGTCATCAGTTTCGGAAAACACCGAGGCAAGACTGCCAAAGAGGTGTTCGAGATGGAGCCGGCGTATTTCGCATGGATTGAAAACGGCGAGTTCACGATGGACACTAAGCGTCAGTTCGCACGCTTGAGAGAGCGGTTCGAGCAGGAAAAGAAGGAGGCTATGAGCAAACCGCTTGAAGGTGAAGCTCTTAACGATGCGCTTAGCAAACTGAAGGGAAAATTTGAACAGGGCAAATAGCCTCAATACTCGCGCTCAAAGGACATGAACATCATCGTAAAGACCGCTTCAGGCCATATCATTGTCAGGCCTGACACGACTTGGGAAAAGGACAACGAAGACGTTTTTCCTCAGGATTTCATTGACACCCTGACATTTGCTCCGGTAATGTTCGCAAGAGTGTGCAAGCCGGGAAAATGCATCGGGACAAGGTTCGCTGACCGGTATTACGACAGTGTGAACTTCGGCGTGCTGCTCTATCCTGAAAATCTGATAGGGACTGGCAGTGAAGACTTTGCTGCCGCATCCTGCATTGACCATACATCCTTCCTGCCGGCGCCTCTCTATCAGAAATGCGTTGCGCAGAACACCGAAAACGAGTTCGTGCTGATGCGGGAAGGAAGTGAGATCTTCAGGATCAATGCGGGCGGGACAGGCAGTTTGGAGGCGGCTCTTACGGAGGCTTCCGGCAGAATTTATCTCAGGACCGGCGACCTTGTGGCAGTAGAACTTTCGTCACGCAGCCATCTGTGGTCGAGAGAAGACGGTATTGTCAATGTCCAGGGCACATTCTGCGAAAACCAGATCATTGACTTCAACATCAGGTAGTTATGCATTACGACATCATCATCATCGGTGGCGGCGCGGCAGGTCTTATGGCTGCTTACGGGGCCAGAACCGCATCGAAAGAGCGCCCGTCTGTCCTGGTCCTCGAGAAAATGCCGAGACCGGGCAGAAAGATAATGATTACCGGCAAGGGAAGATGCAATTTTACCAATGTAAAGGGCTGGAGCGATTTTTCCTCACACGTAAGGTCTAATTCCAATGTCCTGAGACCGGCATTCTACAGTCTTCCTCCCGATGCGCTGATAGATTTTTTCAATGCAAACGGAATGGAATCGGTGGTGGAACGTGGAGACAGGGCGTTTCCGGTTTCGCACAGGTCCATGGATGTGGTGGATGCGCTTTATAGTGCGGCACGAAATGCTGGCGCGAGGGTTATGACAGATGCGCAAGTCACCGGAGTACGCATGGAAGAGGAGTTCGGAAACCGTATCTTCGCTTTGGAAACCGCTGACGGCCAGAGTTTTTCATCAGGCAGGCTGATTATCGCCACGGGTGGTCTCTCATATCCGAATACAGGTTCTACGGGCGACGGATATACATTCGCCAAGTCACTCGGGCATAGCATAAAACAGTGTTTCCCTTCATTGACGGCACTTGTTCCGAAAGAGTACAAGCTTCCGCTGGAGGAAAATAGTCCTGAACTTAAAGGGCACGTGGACAGAAGCGCCGCGCTTTCCGAAACCGGAGCTGCCCTGTGCGGCAATTCATTGAAAAACATAGGGATAAGACTTTTCGTGAACGGAAGTGAGGTTCAGGAAATGGAGGGCGACATTGACTTTACTGACGGCGGCCTCGAGGGCTCTGCAGGGTTTGCGATAAGCCGTAACGCCGTGAAAGCGATTCTGAACGGCAGCAAGGTGAAAGTGGCGCTGGACCTGAAGAGCGGTGTGCCTGCCGAGGAGTTCGAGAAAAGAGTCGCCGAACTGTGGAAAGAAGTGGGGGCGGATCCGAGAAGCAAGGGCAAAAGCGTACGGCAGATGGCCAAGGTGCTTCTGGGCAAACTGATGCCATGGGAAATAATTCCGGGCTTCATGAAGTGCCATCCCGAAATAATAAGCGGAAGCAAAGGAAAAGAGACGCTTAAGATGCGTGCTCTTGTCAATGCTATCCGCAACTGGGAATTCGACATAGCCGGATATGTGGGCTATGAGCGCTGCGTCATCACGGCAGGCGGCGTTTCCTGCGATGAAATCGTGCCTAAGACGCTCAGTTCCAGAAAATGCCCCGGTTTGTATCTCTGCGGCGAAGTGCTTGACATTGACGCAGATACTGGCGGCTACAATCTTCAGATCGCTTTCGCCACCGGTTATCTTGCCGGAAGGTCCGCAGCACTGTCGCTTTAGTTTTTCAGAACAGCTTCTCAGGCGCTGCTCTTATCGCTTCAAAGCTTTCATCAGAGACTTCACTACCCTCTGCGCCTTGCGGCTCGGAAGTATCCAGACATATGCTGTCAATGCAGCCAAAACCACTGCGCAGATGGTGTTCAGCACACCGTGCACGAATACTATATCCAGGACGAAACCGACCAGGAGCACAGCCATCACCACTCCCCTGAGCATCGTGCTGCGGTTGCCTTCCTTGAATGTCGCAGCGTAACGGTGAGGATCAGACTCACCACCGTCGGCGCTCTCCAGATGACAGGAGATGTATCGCACCCGCCAAATGCTGGACCAGTCCAGAAACAGGTCGCACTCGCCTGTTGACTCCGGAAGTTCCGCTTCAGACAGATCAGCCGGCTTCAGCACCTTGCCATAGACTTCCATTTCAGCTTTCACCTGCCCCAATGTATCTCCAAAGTCGCTTTTGGTTTCAAACAACACCATTCCGGCATCCAGCATCTGGACTTTTCCGTCAAACTTTTTCATATCTCGTATCGTATCAATTCCGTTTAGCCAATTTCTTATAATAATGCAAAGGCGCATCCTGAATCAGTCCCGGATGCAGGATTCTTATCAAATCTGAAAGAATCAGATCAGGACGGACAGCTCCGCTTTCCCAGAAGTCGTTGCCACCGCCCGGCGTAGTACGCAAAGTATTGTTATATACATTGTCAGCGCAGCCGAACTTTCCGAAAACCGGTGACGAGGCATATAGGGCATCGAGAGAGTCGAACCATCCCGTATTCAGCCACACCTGCGCATCTTTCGACAGCAGATACGCCTGCTCCACGGAAACCGTTCCGGACTCGGATTTTCCAGCGACGGCACCGAGCACCTCTCCCCCGGCATCACGTATAAGCCGGGACATATAATTGTCGCCGCCCGGGATGTACCAGACATCGGAATACGGGACATTGACAAGGACTTTCTTTCGCCCATTATCCTGACTTACAGCACCTTGCACTATAGCAGAGAGCGAATCATAATCTGCACGGACCGCCTCATATAAAGGATCTGCCACAGCCGTCTTTCCTGTCAATGCACCGAAAAGTTTTATATACGAAGCCCGGCCGAGCGGATTGTTCTCCAGATAATCATTGAGCACCAGTACATTGACACCCAACGAGCGGAGCTTTTTCACGAAGTCGGAACCGGGCAGGCTGTATGCAGTCACAAGGTCGGGGGACATTGACAATATCCTTTCATAGTCAGCAGCCACATCCGAACCGACATCAGCAACTTTGCCTTCTGCGAAACGTCTCTGTATCAATGTATCAGAAATGTATTTTATACCTGAGACACCGCATATCAGGCTGTCGCATCCGATCGCTGAAAGGCAGGCGATGTGACTGGAGGACATGCATACGATTCTCTTAAGGTCCCTGTCCAATGTGATGCTGTCCTGAATGCTGCCGTCAGGATGGTACGTCCATATCCTGCACGCTGTTCCTGACGTGTCTATCCGATAGAGTACGCCGATGCTGCCAGGCTTTTCCATCTCCGTGCGGTGTGTGCACGAGGCGAAAGCGAGCAGCAGGACTGCAACAGATATGAACCGGAACAGTCTCATAAGGCCTAAAGCGAATCAGGATAGTTTATATCCATACAGAATTTAGGGACCTCCGGATTTGCATCACAATGGCTGTCTTTGACTGCGGACCACATTGACCTGACTATCTCAGGGTGCGAAGCAGCAACATCGTTCTGCTCCTGCGGGTCATCATTGAGATTGTACAGTTCCATTTCGGAGTTGCCCTTCAGGACTTTGCGCACGATGCCTTTCCATTCTCCCATCCTGACTGCCACCCAGCCCTTGGATGCCGGAAATTCCCAGTAAAGGTATTTGTGGTCGCGCTGCGGTGCCAAGATCATGTCATTGGCCTTGGCATAACGCTGTCCGCCACGAGTTTCCGCCAGAACGGTCGGCGCGAAGGAAACGCCGTCATTCTCAGGGGCATTGACCCCGGCGATTTCCGCCAATGTCGGCATCAGGTCGGCGAAACTGGACATGCGTGTTATACGTCCGCAATTCTTGTTGTTGCCCCAGTGCAGGATGAACGGCATCCTTATTCCGCCTTCGTGCAATGATGATTTTCCCCAGCCTTTACCGCATTTGAACGGGCCGCCGCTCTGGAAATACTCCATCGGAGAGTTGCCGTTGCTTGCCGGGCCATTGTCAGAAGATACGATAAATATGGTGTTGTCCCAGACTCCGAGATCCTTGAGTTTCTCGACGAGTTTGCCGACTTGCGTGTCAATGTGGGTAACCATAGCAGCATAGGTCGCGTGAGGGTATCTGTTCGGAAGGTACATTCCAGGGTTTGTGCAAGGTTCCTCGTCTCCGAGTTTGTCCACATAGTACTTCACCTCATCGGCCGGTGCCTGGACTGCGCTGTGCGGGACAGTTGTAGTCCACATCAGGAAGAACGGTGATGAGGCATTGTCCTCCACAAACCTGACCATCTTGTCATACATCAGGTCACAGCTGTAATTCTTCCCTCCGTATATTTCGTAGTTGGCCGGATCGTATCTGTCCAGCGAGTCAGGAAATCTGCACCCCTGCACGACGAGGTCATTGCCAGTCTCGACTTCCACGCCGTTCTCCCATAGTTTCACAGGGTAGTATGAATGCGCAAGTGCCTGACAATTAAATCCATAGAAATAGTCAAACCCCATTGTATTCGGCAGAGATGCGCTTTTCGGAAAGCCAAGTCCCCACTTTCCCACCATTGCTGTCCTGTAACCGACCGACTGCAGCATTGTCGCAATCGTCTGAGTTCCTTCTTCGAGAGGGAATTGTCCTTGTTCTTCCGGATTCAGGAACACTCCGTTCCATCCGAGGCTGTCTTTAGGGACATAATGTTCTTCATTTGCGCGTATCTGGCTGTGGCCCATATGCTTGCCCGTAAGAAGACAGCATCGGGACGGAGACGAGAGCGGCGCTGCTGAATACATATCCGTGAACAGCAATCCCTGCGAGGCCAATGCATCTATGTTCGGTGTTTCGATTTTCTGCTGTCCGTAGCATCCCAAGTCGCCATATCCGAGGTCGTCGAAAAGCAGAAAAACGACATTGGGTTTCTTCACTTCCTGTTTCCCGCAGGCGCACAGGCTCAGTGCCGCCGTTGCCGCTGTTACAAGTTTTTTTCCGTTATTCATCAGTCTGTCAGTTTAGTGGTGTCATATTATCGTCGGGACATGTCCGCAGGCAGGCAGGAATTTGTCCAGCAGATCGGATTTGTCCAACTTGATGAAGCAGGTGGCAGTGCCGTCCGTGCAGCAGAAATGGCCGTTTTCGAGGACCTGCCTGTCAATGATGATGTGCACGTCTTTTGCAGATTCCAGACAGGCGCTCAGGACCGTAGTGGCGCCATGCTCAGTCCCGGCTATCTCCATAAGCTTTTCGCCTGAGGCAAATGAGACTCTTGAGATTCCGAGAGCATGGCCGAAATCCTTGGTAATGAAAGGTTTGTCTGCAGGCATGGCATACAGATAGAAAACAGTCTGCTGACGGTTGCACAGAAACACGGTCTTGACTATCCTCTCCCCGATTGCCGCATCGATATTTCGGCAATCCTCCATCGTTATTCCCGGATCGGTATCGACCCGCCCGAAAGGTATATTGTTCTGAGCCAATGTCTCATACACCTTCTTCTGCAACGGCGTCGCAAACACTTCCGGCGCCTCTCTCTTTATTTCACTAACGTAAAACACAGCACATTCTCTAAAAAAACAACCTTTAAAGTTAATGAAATAATTTGAGAATTGCTCCAGCAGCACCGGTTTTTGCTGATGGCGGTTTCCGGCGTGTCAGAATGTTATTGTGGACGTGGAACTTTGCCCTTGCCGGAAACGCACTTGAACTTGTAAGTGAGGGTTCCTGTCACAGGCTGGGCGGAGCGTTCGTCACGCAACACCGAATATCCCGAAAGATACAGGATATCATCCCCCTCCAGCCGGACATTCATCTTATAGAAATAGCCTTGGCAGCGATCGTCATCGGATATTTTCCCATAATAAGGGTCAATGCCCAGATCATAATTCCCTGACGAGTCCACGGAGAATGTCGGCGTATAAACACGCTTGTTCCAAAACGCACTTGAAGTGTTCAGGTAGATATCTTCTATCAACAGACTGATTCTCACGGTGGTACGATACGGCACCGTCATGTCTATCTCTATTCCGGTTTCATCTGTCAGGTCCGGCACCTCTTTCAATTCATCAAAAATCGAAGCGGAAGCCACGCCGTCTCCATTCAGGTCCACCGGTGCCCCGTCCCATTCCGCGCCGACGAGCTCATACTCACCGACAAGCCTGTCCATCGCGGCACGTGCCGCCTCCGTCATATCATACGAGACCTTATCCTTGTCACACGCTATCGCGGCCATAAGGGTCAATGCCAATGCAAGCGCAAAATTTATCTTGTTCATAACAACTATCTCTTTTTAAGTTCAATACAGAAATCCGCCGGAGTCATAATCGAAACCATGCCGGTACCGCCGCTGACATTGCTCGGATAAGGAATTTCATCAATGAAGTTCCAGGAGCCCTGCTCAGAATTGTCGAATGCGTAGTCGTTCATATAAGTATAGGTGCTTCGGGACATTGACAATACACGGAAACAGATTTTCCCGTATTCGGCCGGCACATATTCGTCACGAGACCATGAATTCGGATAATAATTATGCAGGAGTGTCTTTTCCACAGCCAGCTTCAATGTATATTCCCTGTCAGCGAAAGTATTGTCTGTAAACAAGTTATATTCATTGGCATAATAATTATCCACGTCACTGGAATTGTCTTCCATACCTGTTTTCAGATTCCTGTACAGCAGGCTCTCGTACTTGTTGTCGAAGACGATGTCCCTGGAGGCCCTGCACAAGAGCTGGCCTTCCTTGTATGGACTGCCGGACGGCACTTCTGAAGCCCTGTACTCTGATTCATAAGACATTACCATACGGTAGAAATTCCTTTCTCCGGCAACGTCCTGCAGATGGACCTTGGTCATATAGAATCCTGTCAGTTCGCCTCCTTTGTTCTTCGCCATGAATGACGACGTATCCACGGCATTGACAACAGGCGCCTTGGGAGCGACACCTGTCACCTCGGCATGGGCGTCGCCGGCATTGACCATAATTCTGACCTCGTCACCGGCATTGAAAGGGGCCTTGAACCGGATGGCATTGGCATTGTACGAGAACCGCTCCGGCTCGGTCACCTTGTCCGTAGACGCCACCAGCTTGCCGTTCACGTAGCATTCAAGATGCGCCGATTCGACGGGTTTTACATCGTCATACATGCCCCAGGTAAGGAAAACCGTATGCAGCGTGTCGCCCGCCACCAGATTGCCGTTCACCACGAGCATCTTCTCCGGGCCTTCCCTGCGCAGGTCAATGTACTCTTCACATGCGACCGACATCATTGCCGCTATTATTATCAATATTGACTTCTTCATGATTTCTAGAACTTATATGTGTAACTGAAAGAAGGAAGGAACAAGAGGAATGTCTTCTTGCTCAATGCCGGGATGTACGTGGATTTTCCGGTGTCCGGGTTCTTCACTTCCCTGCTGTCCAAAGTTACCCAGTTAGGATTTTTGGCGCCATAGGCATTGTACATTCCGAAGTTCCAGATCCGCTCGCCATGACGTTTCTTCTTGTGGATATTGACGCTGAAATCAAGCCTGTGGGACGGCGGAAGCCTGTAATTGTTCCTGCTTGAAATATAGTCCACCATCGACATTCCCTTTCCGTCCGGCGAAAGTGTGAGAGTAGATCTGGTGGAAACCGTCATCCAGTTTCCGGAGGCGATGGTCCATATTGCGCTCAGGTCCACTCTTTTACCGAGTTTCTGATTCAGGCTGACGCAGAAGTTGTGCCTGCGGTCATACACGAACGGGAAGCGTTTTCCGTTGTTGATGGTACCGTCGCGGAAGATGCGGTCGGTCTTGGACAATGTATATGAGACGGTTCCGGTAGTGCGGCCAAGTGTCTTCTGGACATAGAGTTCCACACCATACGACTGGCCCTGTCCCATCTCCACGTTTTCCTCCCAGTCAGCTGCTGAGGAGAATGACATCTTGCCGTCTTTATATTCAAGGACATTGTTCATTTGCTTCCAGTAGCCCTCCACCGAAAATTCCCATCCTTTCAGCCCGCTGTAATATGTGCCGAGAGAGACGATGTCCGATGTTACCGGCTTGATGTTCTTGGTAATAGGAACCCAGAGGTCAGTAGGGAGACTCAGGTTGCCAGATGTGAGCTGATGCACGTATTGCGACATTCTTGAATACGCTGTCTTGACAGCCCAGCCTTTGCCGAATGAGACCTTGACCGCAGCACGTGGTTCCGGACAGAAATATGTACGGCCATTGACCAGAAACAGGCTCAGATGCAATCCGGGATTGAACGAGAAATGCTCGCCGAAGGTCATATCATCTTCAATATAGGCCGACAGTTCATTGCCATACAGGTTCGGACTGGCGTCGTTCACTTTGTCGCTTGTTTCCTTATTCCCGCCAATGCTGTTGATGCTGCGTGACCTCTCCACTTCCGGACGGTAAAGGTGATTCACGAATTCGCCGCCGAATTTTATCAGATGGGTAGGCGCAGGAATATAGTCGAAGTCTATCCTTGCGCCCAGATCACGGATGCCTGACGTGTAGGAATATCTGTACTGCTTGTCGTAGTTCTCCGTCTCGGACTTCAGAATTTCCCTGGTATTGGTGACCATGTTCATCTTGTATGTATTCCACGAAACCGAGGTATTTGCAAACAGTTTGCTGTTGAAGACATGGTTCCACCTTACCGAGGCCAATGTGTTGCCCCATTTGAGGTTCATTTTCGTATTCTCCTCTTCGTACTTCGTATATGGTTCATAGTCAGGGCCATAATACCTTGAACTGGACTTGTCGGAATCGGAGTATCTGAAATAATCGCGTCCCGTATAGAATCCGGCGAACAGTTTGTCAGAGTCGCTGAAACGGTGTGTTACCTTGGCATTGATATCATAAAAGGCATAATTGGCAGGACTGCCGAAAGCCTTTATCAACCTGTCGAACAGGAAGGTGTGCATTCCGCGTGCGCTGAAGGACCATGTGGTGTTTTCACTTGCGATAGGGCCTTCGAAGTGGAGTTTTTCCGAAAGGAGTCCTGCTGATACCGAACCGTGGAATCCTTTGGCATTTCCGTCATTGGTCCTGACATCGACGATGCTGGATACTCTGCCGCCATATCTTGCCGGGAAGGAGCCTTTGTAGAATGTGACTTTCTTGACCGCTTCCGGTGTAAATACCGACAGCAGGCCGAGGAGATGGCTGACATTGTAAAGCGGCGTTCCGTCGAGCATCATAAGGTTCTCGTCCGCGCCACCGCCCCTCACATAGATTCCGGAAAATCCTTCCATGCCGCCCTGCACGCCAGGCATCAGCTGAATGGTCTTGATGACATCGGGTTCGCCCAGCACCACCGGCATGTTCTTGATCATCTCCTGCGGGATTTCCATTGCGCCCATATAAGTGGACTGAATTCCGGCGTCCTTGCGGCCGACAATAGTCGAGGCCTTAAGTGAAGTCGCTTGGAGCAATGAGATATTTATAACCGTATCTCGCTGAAGGTCAATGTTTTGTTTTACATCCGCGCATCCGACATAAGAATATGTCAGGTCAATGTTTCCGCACGGTATGGTGATAGTATAGTAGCCGAATTCGTTGGTGACTGCGCCAATGATTTTCGAGTTTGCCATCGATGACTTGGCTTTTGTCGCCGCTGAGGCATTTGACTCTGGTATCGTCGCTAAGGCTTTTCCCTCAGACTTTGTACTTGAAGCACTCGCAGCGGACATTGCCCCTATAGCATTTGCCGCGGATGTCGCCGCTGAGGCTTTCGTCCCTGACGATATTCCTGAGGTCTTCCCCCCTGACGCAGCATCCGTCACCATCACCATAACTCCCGCTCCGATGAGCGTCTCCCCCGTAGCTGCATCCCGGATATATCCGCTGACTGTGCACTTGTTCTGCGCAGAAAGACTGACAGCAAAAAAAGCGGTCAATGCCGCCAATGTAAATTTTCGCATTAAATCATATTTGTTTAAGGATTCCTTGTCAAGCAATCCTCCTCATTATAACCAATCAACTCTCTGTCCCTCCTCCAGACTGTCCGAAAAGTCCTCGCGAGACTGAAATACTCCGTCCCTATACAAGGCCAGAAACGGATTTTCGATTCTCACTGAGGAATATTTGACTTTTCAGACAGTCTCCTCCATCACCCATCCATATAGAGATGCAACTCACATAAGCATTGTTGCATCCCCACTTGCATTATTCTGCCGGATACTGGTTTTCGCCGTGCATTTTTTGAACAACCTGCATGTCGAACTTTTAGCAACACAGCTGATTATCAACAGTTTACGCGGATATATGAAAGTCAGGTTACCTATTTTTTCATGCAACCTGGCTTTGGCATTTCTTGCCAACATACTATGTATCAGCGTCTTAGACGATACACGTAGAGCCAGGTTGTTCAGTTTTTTTCTGTCAGCCATACCTAACTATATTGGAAATTATTTGTACAATTGCTATCTTGTGGAGAAAACGTAAAACTTTATGAACTATTGCCCTAACTGTGGAAAACCTGTTACAGGAGAAACTAATTTCTGCCCTGAATGCGGAGCGCCACTTAAAATCGCGAATTATCAAAACCAGCCGGCTTCAAACAGAACCAATGAAGACAGATGGCTTATCGCATTGATTCTTTGCATTCTGGTAGGTTCATTGGGCGTTCACCGATTCTATACCGGAAACATAGTTACAGGTGTATTGATGCTTATAACGCTCGGCGGTTGCGGAGTCTGGACCATCATTGACCTTATTATGATAGCCGCTAACACCTACCGCGACGGTAACGGCAATACACTGAAATAAATATAACCAAAAATCTATGAGCTTTTGTCCAAAATGCGGAGCGCAAGTTGCAGATGGAACTACGTTCTGTCCTAATTGCGGATACAAACTGAGCGAGGCCCAGCCTGTATCGACACCATCACAACCACAACCTACGACGCCGAACTCCAAACCGTGTCCGGACAACTATCTTGTCTATGCGATTCTCACTACACTGTTCTGCTGCCTTCCTTTCGGCATAGCGGGAATTGTAAAAGCAGCTCAAGTATCAACCAAGTACCAGGCGGGTGACTACGAAGGAGCAGTTCAGGCAAGTGCAGATGCCAAGAAATGGAGCCAGATTGCTCTCATTTGCGGAATTGTATGGGTTGCACTATACTTCATCATTGTTGTAGTTGCAGGAGTTTCATTGTACTAGAAAGACAGTCCTGACATTGGCGACACTGCTGCTGGCAGGACTGTTCGCTTACATCTATGCCACAGTCAGCCCGGAATCAAGCAACTTGTTTCCCAAGTGCCTGTTCCTGCAGCTGACAGGTTTTCGTTGCCCCGGGTGCGGTTCACAGCGGGTTATACATTCATTGCTTACAGGCGACATTTCCGCAGCATTCAGGTACAATGCGTTCATGGTACTTATGATACCGTACATCATAGTTCTGACAGCCGCATATCTTCTACGCAAGAAGCACCCGAAGTTATATCTTGCCGTGTGCCACCGGTCGATAATCATTACAATATTCATCTTGGTAATCCTCTGGTGGATCCTCAGGAACATCTACGGCTGGTAATCCCGCATGCAAATGGACTGCGTGTCACAGACCGGTCGGCACACAGGATTGGCTTTTGCGGCTTTCTTGTGTTGATTGAAATGAAATTTTGGTACGCGAGAATGATTTTTCGCTCCTACGCGCCAACCAAATGCTTTTTAGGTAAGGGAAAGGTGTCGGTGTTATTAGAAGGTTACAGGTTTCCGCCGGCTATTACGGATTTTATTATATCTGCTTGCGGTGGTTATTTCGAACCAATGAGCATATCGCCAAAGCCTTAAAAGTACTTGTAACTTATTGAATTATAATTTATTATGTAGATTTAAACTTGTTTTTCAATATGCTCACTCCCATAAAAAAACAGGGTGATGAGCATATTTACATTCTGCTTTAAATAGGCATAATCAATTGGATATCAGTTCGTTATGTGGATATTCTTAGGTTCGTCTGGATGCTCATTGGTTCAGAAATCACCTATGGCGACGCTCT
>ULTU01031449.1_pt1 | contig 21240 bp, 19 predicted proteins | sample 1957861 | NCBI WGS metagenome assembly ULTU01 (sample SAMEA4835742, study PRJEB28245) | human gut metagenome | biome: gut microbiome; material: fecal sample | place: Denmark | collected 2008
TGGCTCCGCTGGTCGTCGCCGACGTCATCTATAATCCGCGGAAGACGAAACTCCTCGAGATGGCTGAGGCCTGCGGCCTCAAGTCCTTTAACGGCATCAACATGCTGCTGTATCAGGGCGCAGCCGCCTTCGAGCTCTGGACCGGCGAGAAGATGCCGACGGAGAAGATCAAGGCGAAGTTCTTCTCGGAATAATCCTCCTATCGGCTTCAGCTAAGATCGCGCAGGGAAAGCCCTGCGCTCGCAGAAAAGCACCGTGGCCGTACATCTGCGCTGTGCCGTTATGTGCAAAAAAATGATCGCATAAATTTTTTGCAGAAAAAGTAAATTCGTGGTTGACAGAGCATGGCCTCCATGATAAAGTATAGAAGTTCTCGAGAGGGAACGGAATGCTGGCATAGCACAGTCGGTAGTGCGTCGCATTGGTAGTGCGGAGGTCACCGGTCCGATTCCGGTTGCCAGCTTTCTTTATAGGGTGAGATAAGCACCTGAAGGAAAGCCCGGAAATGGCGTAAAGTCGTCATTTCCGGGCTTTTTCTGTATCTGCATCCATCGATGGCACATAAGCGTGTATGCACTGTGGATGAACGTTTACAGCATGAAAAATTGGGGCGAAAGTGCAAATTTTGTGGGGCGAGATTTTTTAACAATCTTCTCAAAGTGTAAAGTAGTAAGTTCCATGATCTGAAAATGTGATTTTTGAGGATATACTAAAAATGCCGGTCTGTTTAGACCGGCTAAAAAAATCTATTATGGATATTTATGGTTGCTCGAAGAATCAATAGTTATAAGAATAGTGCGTAAAGTGGTCTGCGTAAAATGTAAGCAGTAGGTCAATATAATTTCTAATTAATTTTTTCATAGAAGTTATCTCCTTTCTGATTTCATATTCATCATACAGAAGTATCGATGGATTTACGTGCCAGAATAGAAGAATTTATAGACAATAATTGCAAGTTCAAAATCGAAGAAGCACGTGTTGATCTATTTGTTTTTCCTATACTCTGAAGGAGATACGCCTTTTATCTTTTGGAAAATACGGCTGAAATACAGCGGATTTTCATAACCTACAATCTGAGAAATTTCATTAATGTTATAGTGTCGGTTTTGAAGAAGAATTTCAGCATTACAAATTCGCTTTTGTAAAATAAACTGTTTCGGAGTAATACCAGCATATAGTTTAAACATCCGTATAAACCAACTTGTACTTACGTGATTTTGTGCAGCATAATCATCAATACTGATTGCTTCATTATAATGCTCGCTAAAGTAAGAAATCGCCTTTGCGATTTCTTCTGAAGCTTGTGAATTATCAATAATTGTCGAGCATTTGAAGTGCCGCTGCAGTCGTATGAAAATTTGCCTTAAATACAGCTCGAGCATTTCTGGATATCCGTCCTGACACATTTGTAATTCCTTGATCATGGCTTGAAATAAATTTTGATATTCAGATCCGGAACCACAATGAAAGACTTTTTTATCTTTTGTCAATCCATGAGAGCGTAGAAGATTGGTTACGTTGCTTCCGGTAAAGTGCACCCAATACACTTCTGTTTGATCTACCCCATAATATTCGTATTTTTGCGGTTCTTTGGGACGATATAGGACCATATGCCCTGCATGAACGATGGTATCTTCGTCGCCATCGCCAAAATGAAAATGTGCCTTCCCCGACGCGATGTAAAGTAACTGAAAATCCAGTCTTCCACGTGGACGCCAAGTGGGTAACTTTTGTTTTGTGTATAATCTGTATGTTCCACACATGGTGACGATAAGTGGTTTTGAACTGTCTTTTCTGTCGATGACCGAGTTGTTTAAATATGCACTGTTTATATACATTTTCTCTCCATAATCCGTCAGCAAATGTCTATTGCAAATATTATAGCAAACACGACAAAAAAGAAGAATTAGCAAATACACCTTTGTTGAATATACTGTTTTGTGCATGTTTCAAATGATTTATGATATGGCTTTTTGGAAGCTGTTTCTATATTCTATCTTTTAGTAAATTGGCATTTATAGAATATAAAAATAGACGAAGGGGGACATATTTCTGATGGACGAAAAAAAGTATTTGAAGTGGTATAACAAGGTTGGCTATGGTTCGGGTGATCTGGCAGGAAATGTGGTTTATGCATTTCTTTCGTCCTTTGTAATGTTATACCTTACCAATACAGTGGGGTTAAATCCAGGTATTGTAGGTACTTTAATCATGGTGTCAAAATTATTTGACGGCATAAGCGATATGTTTTTTGGAACCATGATTGACAAAACAAAGAGTAAGCTTGGGAAAGCAAGACCGTGGATGCTTTACGCATACATTGGCTGTGCTGTGACTCTCGTAGCTAACTTCGCAATTCCGAATAGTATCGGAACGACTGCACAGTATGCATGGTTTTTCCTTTCGTATACACTTCTAAACGCAGTGTTTTTTACCGCTAACAATATTGCGTATGCTTCTCTTGTTACGTTCTGCACCAAAAATAGTAAGGAACGTGTCGAAATGGGATCATTTCGCTTTATTTTTGCGTTTTCAACAAGTTTAATCATTCAGTCTGTCACCGTTCAGTTGGTTCGGCACCTCGGCGGCGGTGCTGCTGCATGGAGAACAGTTGCCATCATATATGCCGTTATAGGATTAGTCGTTAATACCATTTCTGTTTTTTCCATTAAGGAGCTGCCTGAAGAAGAATTAAATGCAGGAAAAGAGCATTCAGAAGAAAAATACGGTTTGATTGAAGCTGCAGAGCTCCTCTTTTCAAATAAATATTATCTCATGATTTGTATGACTTATATTTGCCAGCAGATTTACTCTGCTATGCTGAATATGGGTATCTACTATATGATTTATATTCTTAAGAATGAAGACTTATATTCTGTATTTTCATGGGCAATTAACATCCCGGTCATTCTTGCGATGTGCATCACGCCAATGCTTGTTGAAAAGATGAAGGGTTTATATCATATGAACCTTGCTGGTTATATCTTAGGAACAGCAGGCCGTATTGGAGTTATTTTTGCCGGTATTATGGGTAGTGTACCGATGATGCTTGCCTTTACAGCAATCGCTGCTTTAGGAATGGCACCTTGGCAGGGGGATATGGGTGCAGTTATAGCGAGCTGTTCTGAGTATACATATCTTACAAAACACAAGCATATTGATGGAACTATGTACTCATGTACGTCTTTTGGAACCAAGATTGGAGGCGGTATCGGAGTTGCTCTTTGCGGATGGCTGCTTGACGCCAGCGGCTTTGTCAAGGAGTCTGCAGTACAGCCGGAATCCTGCCTGAATATGCTTTATGTGATGTATTTATGGATTCCGATGATCCTGTCATTATGTATTACATTCATCATGTCTAAAATGAATGTTGAGGCAGCAAATCAGAAGTTAAGAGCTCAATTGGAGGAATGTTGATATGCACTATGAGGGCATGGAAGAAGTGGTTTTTCCACGCTTCGCATAGATGATCACGATAGTGTATTCAGAAATGAATAAGCATAAGAGTCTTGTAAAAAAGAAAGGAGCACTATGAACGCTAATATAAAATGGTTGGATAATCCGGAAATATTCCGTGTGAATCAATTGGATGCACATAGCGATCATTCGTACTATGTGGACTATGCTGATATGAAAAAAAAGGATAATCCTTTATCGCAGTCGCTGAATGGTCAGTGGGCGTTTGCGTTTAGTAAAAACGCAGCAATCAGACCTTGCGATTTTTACAAAGAAGGGTTTGATGATTCTGGTTTTGATAAAATCATGGTACCTGGTCATATTGAACTGGCAGGATATGATAAGATTCGCTATATCAATACCATGTACCCTTGGGAGGGAAAAGAGTACCATAGAGGCGCTTACAGTTTAGAGAGCAGAGGGGCAGAAGCCGGCATGTTCTCAGAAGCAAATTATAATCCTGTAGGATCCTATCTTAAGCATTTCGATTTAAAACCGACAATGATCGGAAAAAGAATACGTATTTGCTTCGAAGGCGTAGAGGAAGCAATGTACTTATGGCTCAATGGTCAGTTTGTTGGTTATGCTGAGGATAGTTTTACACCGTCAGAGTTTGATCTTACGCCTTATATTCGCGAAAAAGATAATGTCCTTGCTGTGCAGGTTCATAAAATGAGTACAGCAGCATTTCTGGAAGATCAGGATTTCTTCCGCTTCTTTGGCATCTTTAGAAATGTCACATTGAAAGCAGTGCCGGATGTTCATATGGAGGATGTATGGTTTCAGCCTGAACTGAATTATGACAATAAGCGTGGTAGTGTTACGGTACGTATGAAGGTATCTGCCACTATGCAGGTCGCTGTAAATGCACTGTTTGTTTTAAGAGATAGAGAAGGTAATGTAGTTGCAGAGAACAGCACTAAATTACACGGTTCAAACGGCAATCTCACAGGTGAAATTTACACGGAAACAGGAGTGATTAAATCTTGGGATAATCATCATCCATATCTATATCATGCAACAGTTGAATTGAAAAATGCAGAAAATGGAAATTTATTAGAGATTATCCCTTATGATATTGGCTTTAGAAGAGTAGAGATCATTGATAAAGTCATTTATCTGAATGGAAAACGTCTTGTTATCACGGGCGTTAATCGCCATGAGTGGAGTCCAAAGACTGGAAGATGTATCGGATTAGAAGAGATGCATTCCGATATAGCCTGCATGCTGAAAAATAATATCAATGCAGTGCGTACCTGTCATTATCCAGATCAAATCCCATGGTATTACCTTTGTGATGAAGCTGGAATCTATGTAATGGCAGAGTGCAATCTTGAAAGCCATGGTACTTTCCAAAAGCTTGGGGCTGTCGAGCCATCTTGTAATGTTCCGGGTTCTATTCCGCAGTGGAAAGAGGCTGTTATGGATCGTGCAAGAACCAGCTTTGAAACCTTTAAAAATCATACTTCTATTTTGTTCTGGTCTCTCGGAAATGAGTCCTATGCAGGCGATGATATCGAGGCCATGAACGTTTACTTTAAGAACAAGAAGGATGGCCGTTTAGTTCACTACGAAAGCGCCTACTATAATAGGGCATATGAAGATACAATTTCAGATATTGAAAGTAGAATGTATCCGAAGCCACAGGATGTTGCAGCATATTTAAGCGATAAACCAAAGAAGCCTTACATTCTGTGCGAATTCATGCACGATATGGGTAATTCAATGGGTGGACTTGGCGATTACATGAAACTGATTGATGAGTTCGACCTCTATCAGGGCGGATTTATTTGGGACTTTATAGATCAGGCAATTCTGGTAAAGGACCCAGTAACAGGCAAGGAAGTTCTTCGGTATGGTGGCGATTTTGAAGACAGACCTGCTGATTATGAGTTTTCAGCAAATGGCATTCTGTTCGCAGACCGCAAAGAAAAACCGGCAATGCAGGAAGTGAGGTATTACTATGGCTTATACAGATAATGAAAAATTAAGAGTAGTCTATGGCGACTTCACCCTGGGTGTACATGGTGTAGGGTTTGACTATATTTTTTCTTATGCACAGGGCGGCCTTGAATCTATCGTGAAAGATGGATACGAATGGCTTTATCGTTGCCCGAAACCTACGTTCTGGAGAGCCTTGACAGATAATGACCGAGGAAGCAAATTCCATATTAAAAGTGGTAACTGGCTTGCTGCAGATATGTTCATCGATTTTCAGGATGTCCAAGTGATCATGGATGGAGCTGTTCAGAATTGCAAGGCACCGGATAATAACAGCTATGGCGGAGATGTATCGGCAAATGAGATTACTGTAAAGTATCTTTATAAGACTATTTCTATTCCTTCTACGACGGTTATCGTATCTTATACTGTGAATAAATCTGGAAAAATCAAAGTAGATGTGCACTACAGTGGCCAAACAGGGCTTCCTGAATTTCCGGTATTTGGTATGAGATTTATTATGCCAACACTTGCAGATAAGTACATCTATAAAGGCTTATCTGGAGAGACATATCCAGATCGAAAAGCAGGTGCACAGCATGGCGAATTTGAAGTTACAGATCTTAGCTTGACGCCATATATTGTACCTCAGGAATGCGGCATGAGAATGGATACGGAATGGCTTGAAATCACTCGTCATACAAGTATGGATAATAGTAGAATGGAGGCCCCTAATCATAAGCTGCGGATAGAAATGGCCGATACACCATTTGACTTTTCCTGCCTGCCATATACGGCAAGTGAAATTGAGAATGCTTTGCATCATGAAGAATTACCACCAGCGAGAAGAACTGTATTGTGCATATATGGCGCAGTTCGCGGTGTTGGTGGTATAGACAGTTGGGGAACCGATGTCGAAGATGCTTACCATATCAGTGCAGAAAAAGATATCGATTATTCGTTCTATATCTGCTGATGACCACATAGGCGGAAGGAGCTATTACGAGTGTTATTGGTGTATGAAAACAAACAACAAATGGTATCGGCAGAGTGGAAAACGCCTGTTCATATGCCACCGCATCTACATGAGGCAATTGAAATTGTCTATGTAACGGAAGGATGTATTGAACTTGGTGTTGGTCAGGAACTGTACCATATGGAAAAAGGGGATTTTGCAATCGTATTTCCGAATGTGATACACCATTATCAAGTCTTTAATCAAGGGAAAAATAGGGTTATATATCTGTATTTGGATCCATCCATAGTACCTTCTTATTACAAAGAAGTTCAGATGTATAGCCCTAAGTATCCAGTAATAAAAAGTCAGCATGTTCATCCGGACGTTGTCAATGCTATAAGATTTCTGATGAACAAAAACGGCCAAAGCCCATTACTGATGAAGGCATATGTACATATGATACTGGCACATGTCTTTACCGAGATGCCAATGATTGACAAGAATGCAATTGGAAGTGATGACTTAATTTATTGTTCGGTAGCATATGTAGCTAAAAACTATGGTTCGCAAATAACACTCGAAAAGATGGCAAATGATTTAGGTGTAAGTAAGTATGTTTTATCAAGAATGTTTGCAAAGACATTTCACTGCAATTTTAGTAAATATGTGAACGGAGTTCGCTTGAATAATGCAGTTACTGAATTGGAAAATTCACAGGATTCAATTACAAATATTTGCCTGAATTGTGGTTTTGAAAGTCAAAGAACATTTAATCGAGTGTTTAAAGATAGATATAAACTGACACCTCGTGAATACAGGAAAACCAGCTATGGTAAATCCCTTTTTGCCATGTCACGAATTTGATATTTTGAGTTCTTATTTTGTATATTGACGTGTTCTGATTTGATATTCTCTTATTATAGTAAAAATAGAATTGCGGATAATAGGAATGGCTGCAATTTGTTTATAATAAGTATGATAGGAGAATGTGAAGTATGAGATACGGTTTTTTTGACGAGTCGAAAAAAGAATATGTGATTACAAGACCGGATACACCGGCACCTTGGGTGAACTATCTTGGATCTCCAGAATATGGAGCAATTATTTCTAATAATGCAGGTGGATATAGCTTTGCGAAATCAGGAGCGAACGGAAGAATTTTAAGATATATCTTCAACCAGTTTGACCAGCCGGGAAGATATATCTACTTAAGAGATCAGGAGAGTGAAGATTATTGGTCAGCTTCCTGGCAGCCGGTAGGAAAAGATCTGAATTCTTATAAGAGCGAATGTCATCATGGTACAGCATACACAAAGATGATGGCTGATTATAGCGAGATCCATTCAGAAGTAAGATACTATGTTCCGCTGAATCAGTCTTATGAAGTGTGGAATCTTGCAGTGACAAATACCTCGGATCGCATGCGCAAGATCAATGTAACAGGCTATGCAGAATTTACAAACAACAGCAATTACGAGCAGGATCAGGTAAATCTTCAGTACTCTCAGTTCATTACAAGAACCGTGTTCCGTGGAAACCGTGTGCGGCAGATGATCCATGCGAATCTGGATCAGCTGGAAGATGGAAAAGATGTGGATGACAAGATCGTTGTTGACCGTTTCTTCGGACTTGCAGGTGCAAAGGTTGATTCCTGGTGTGGAAGCAGGGAAGGTTTCCTTGGAAGATATCACGGATATAACAATCCGGTTGGAGTGGAAGAGGGTATTTTAAATTGTGAAGGAAATTATAATGAAAATGGATGTGGAGCATTATCTACAATCCTGACTTTATATCCGGGAGAGACAAAAGAAATAGCATTTCTTGTTGGTATGAAAGAAGACGCTGATGCAGAAGCAATCGTGTCTCGTTATGAGGATTGTGTAACAACCTGTAGAAATGAACTGGAAGAACTGATTCAGTACTGGCATGGATATCTGTCCCATTTCCAGGTGAAGACACCAAGCGAAGAATTTAATACAATGATCAACACATGGAATGCATATAACTGCTTTATGACATTTATCTGGTCACGTGCTGCATCCTTTACATATTGTGGACTGAGAAATGGATACGGTTACCGTGACACAGTACAGGATATCCAGGGTGTGATCCATCTGGCACCGGAGATGGCAGTAGAGAAGATCCGCTTCATGCTTTCTGCACAAGTAAATAATGGGGGAGGGCTTCCACTTGTAAAATTCACACACAATCCGGGACATGAGGATACACCGGATGATGCTTCTTATGTGCAGGAGACAGGACACCCGGCTTATCGTGCAGATGATGCGCTGTGGCTGTTCCCGACAGTATACAAATACATTTCCGAGACGGGAAATCTGGAATTTATCGATGAAGTGATTCCGTTTGCAAATAAAGAAGAAGGTACTGTGTACGAGCATTTAAAACGTGCAATAGCTTTCTCCATGAATCATCTTGGAAAGCATGGTATGCCGGCAGGCCTTTATGCTGACTGGAATGACTGCTTAAGACTCGGAAAAGATGGAGAGTCAACCTTCGTTGCATTACAGTTCTACTATGCAATGACAATTTTGAAGAAATTTGCTGAGTATAAGAAAGACACAGAATATCTGAATTATCTGGAGGAAAGTCAGAAGAAGCTGGAAAAACTGATCCAGGATCTCTGCTGGAACGAAGACCGCTTTATCCGTGGCTTCACAGAGGATGGTGAAGTGATCGGACAGCGCACAGATCCGGAGGCAAATATGTGGCTGAACCCACAGAGCTGGTCTGTGATCAGTGGGCTTGCAAATGAAGCGCAGGCAGATCTTGCACTTCAGAATGTATATGACAAACTGAATACAGAATATGGTGCAATCCTGATGGATCCTCCGTATCATGCACATGCATTTGACGGTGCACTGGCTGTGATCTACAATGCCGGAACAAAGGAAAATGCAGGAATTTTCTCACAGTCTCAGGGATGGATCATTCTTGCAGAGGCGCTTCGTGGACACGGAGAGAGAGCATTTAACTATTTTATTGAAAATGCACCGGCTGCACAGAATGATCGTGCGGAAATCAGAAGACTTGAGCCATACTGCTATGGACAGTTTACAGAAGGAAAACACAGCCCGCACTTCGGCCGTTCTCATGTACACTGGCTGACAGGAACAGCATCTACGGTTATGGTAGGATGTGTAGAAGGAATTCTCGGAATGCGGCCAGACTTCTATGGACTGAAGATTGCTCCGTCAGTACCGAAAGAGTGGGAGGAATTTGAAATCGAAAAAGATTTCAGAGGTTCACATTTACATATCGTTGTGAAAAATCCTGGGCATGCAGAGTCAGGATGTGCAAAACTTTTCGTAAATGGAGAACAAATGAAAGATAATTATATTCCACAGGAGAAGTTAACAAAGACAACAGAGGTGGAATTATTCCTTTCTTAAATGAAATGACGAGGGACTGGACATGCGAAAAATCCATTTTACAGATAAAAACGGAACATTTACAATTACAAATCCGGAAAATTATAGTGGACTTTACTTACCACTGGCAGGAGAAGAAGGTCTGAAATCCAGTATTACACCAACTTTGGGGGGCGATAGTAAAACAGACCAGAATCATTTTCTTCTTGAACCTGTCAGCATTGAAAACCTTCATAATAACCGTGGCACCAGAAATTTCTGGTGTCGGGTAGAAGGAAAAGGCTACTGGTCAGCATGTGGAGCTTCAGCGGAGCAGGAGTTTGATAAATATACAGACAGACAGGATGAAAGCACGCTGGAAGCCGGAATGATGTGGCAGAAGTTGACAAGAACTTCAAAAAAATATGATCTTCAGTCAGAAATCACATCCTTTGTTTCTGTTGATGGCACAACAGAGATCCATCTGATCAAGATTACAAATCTTTCGGAAGAAGAACAGGAAGTAACACCGATCGCTGCAATTCCGGTTTATGGAAGAAGCGCAGATAATATCCGCGACCACAGACATGTTACATCACTTCTTCACAGAATCGACACGACAGAATGTGGCGTAGAAGTTACACCGGTACTATCCTTTGATGAGCGTGGACATCAGAAAAATGACACGACTTATTTTGTATATGGTTTTACAGCAGAAGGAAATGCCCCGAAGGAGTTTTATCCGACGGTTGAAAGCTTTATCGGAGAGGGCGGTTCTTTCCTGATTCCGGAAGCAGTACGTGTAGAAAAAGCGGGATGTGTCGCAGGCTGCCATCTGGAGGGAAAAGAGGCGGTTGGGGCATTCAGGTTTGAAAGCAGAAAATTAAAAGCAAATGAATCAATAGAGTATGTTGTTCTTGCCGGAGCAACAGAAGAAAAGGCTTCCATTTCAAAAATCTGTACTTTATTTGGTACGAAGGAGCAGGCGGAAAACGAGCTTGCCAAAGTGAAAAAGTATTGGACAGAAAAAGTGAATGTAGAGTTTGAAACCGGTGATGAAGCTACAGACAATTATCTGAAATGGATTTGCTTCCAGCCGATTTTAAGAAGAATTTATGGATGTTCCTTTCTTCCATATCACGATTATGGAAAAGGAGGAAGAGGCTGGAGAGATCTCTGGCAGGATTGCCTTGCACTTCTGATAATGGATCCATCAAACGTCCGTCAGATGATCGTGGATAATTATGGCGGAGTAAGAATGGATGGAACAAATGCAACAATCATCGGAAATAAGCAGGGGGAGTTTATTGCAGACAGAAACAATATTACACGTGTCTGGATGGATCATGCATTCTGGCCATTTGTAACGACTCGTCTGTATCTGGATCAGACAGGAGATATGGATATTCTGTTTGAAAAGGTTCCGTATTTTAAAGACCTGCAGTCTATGCGCGGTACTGCACATGATAAGTTTTGGAACAGCGAATATGGACAGAAGCAGAAAACAGAAAGAAACCACGTTTATTTCGGAACCGTTTTGGAGCATATTCTTTTACAGAATCTGTGTGCGTTCTATGATGTAGGCGATCATAATGAAATGCGTCTTCATGGTGCTGACTGGAATGATGCACTGGATATGGCATGGGAGAAGGGTGAAAGTGTTGCATTTACCTGTGCTTATGCCGGAAATTTGAGAGCTATTGCAAAAACACTCCGTCAGTTGGAAGAAATCAGTGGAAGAAGCAAGATTGAAATTGCACATGAGATGGAAGATCTTCTTGCAGGAGGCGTGGAACTGTATGAAGATGCGGCACGTAAGCAGGCACTCCTTGCAGGATACGCAAAGAAATGTGAACATAATATCAGTGGAGACACAATTGTTGTAAGACTGGATCAACTTGCGGCTAATCTTGAGGGAAAAGCAGACTGGATGATGAAAAACATCCGTGCCAACGAATGGGTGAAGGATGGAGAAGATGGCTGGTTCAATGGCTATTATGATAACCATGGCAGAAAAGTAGAAGGCATTATAGATGATCGCGTGAGAATGATGCTGACCGGACAAGTATTTGCCATTATGAGTGGAACGGCAACAGAGGATCAGGTGGAATCTATCTGCCGGAGCGCAGACAAGTATCTTTATGATCAGAAAGCCGGCGGATACCGTCTGAACACAAACTTCCATGAGGAAAAATTTGATCTTGGAAGAATGTTTGGATTTGCTTATGGCGAGAAAGAGAATGGAGCAGTGTTCTCACATATGGCTGTTATGTACTCAAATGCATTGTACCAGAGAGGATTTGCAAAAGAAGGAAATAAAGTACTGCAGGCACTTTTAGATGCAGCAATGGAATTTGATAACAGTAAGATGTATCCTGGACTTCCGGAATATTTTGATAATCAGGGAAGAGGTCTCTATGCATATCTGACAGGCGCTGCAAGCTGGTATATGCTTACCATGATCACAGAAGTGTTTGGTGTTAAAGGAGATTGCGGTGATCTGAAGATCGCCCCTGCACTTATGCCGGAACAGTATAATCAAGATGGAAAAGCAGTACTTAAGATGACATTTGCCGGAAGGAACTTTGAGATTATATTCTATAATAAAGAAAAGAAAGAATTTGATCAGTTGAAGATCCGGAAAGCAAGCTGCGATGGAAAAGCATTAGAAATAACATCTGAAAGGTGTACACTACTTTCAAAGAAAGAGATTCAGATGCTTTCAGCGAAAGAGACACATAAGATTGAAATTGAATTAGTATAATCGACAGATTAAAAAAGATAAAAAATACTGTCAGAAAATGAATTGCTTTCTGACAGTATTTTTTGTGGAAAAATCTGAGAATTCTTCTGAGAAGAAATCTGATATTACCACATGCTTTTATAGTATTTGTCCCGGTACTTCTTTGGGGTGAGCCCGATAAAGTTCTCGAATGTCTGGATGAAGTGACTCTGTGAAGAAAAAGCAAGATAATTTGCGATATCTACAATTGATTTATCTGAGTATCGCAGCAGATGAGTTGCTTTTTCTATCTTCTGCTCACGGATATAATCGCTGACAGAGACTCCCAGATTCTGCTTGAAAATGCGTGAAAGATAATTCGTGGAAAGTTCGGTGTGGTCAGCAAGAGCCTGAATCGTGATTCTTTCTGTAATGTGACTGTAAATATAATCAACACATTGCATAACGGGTTTTGATAAAATGGAACTCTTTTTCTGAAGAATCATCTTACCTGTAAAATCCTTTGCCATCTCATGGTGAAGATCTGCAACCTGACGGATCGTTGTGCAGGAATCCATCTTCAGAATATAGAAGTCGCTGAGCCTGTAAGCCTGCTCTGGTTCGAGCCCACCGTCGATACAATAACGGGTCAACATCGCAGCAGTGACAACAAAATGGTATTTTATATTCGTAAGCGCATTACGGGACAGAACGCCCGTTCCTTTCAGATGAATAAATTCATCTTCGGAACAGTTTTTAATGACTGCTTCCATGTCGCCGGAGCGTACAGCATTATAGAAAGAATATTCTACAGCGGGTGATCTGTGATGCGTTTCTAATTCGCTGTTTTCGAGTTCTGCATTGTACCATTCATTAGATAAAGCCATAAAAGCCTCCTTTTTTATATTATGACACGAATTTAATATTTTGGGGATGTTCTAAAATGTAAAATATTCTTGACATAATGACGCACTCTATTATATGCTATGAATGTAAGATATAATTTACATTATGTCAGAAGGAGGACACCGGATATGTCAGAGATTTTCTCATTCACGGCTGCATTTATCGTGGTTCAGATATTCAAGATCATCATGTTTAAGAAGGATAAGGATTACAGTGGCTATGATGAGCGGCAGGAGCTGATTCGAGGGAGAGCATTTCGTTACGGCTTTTTGACATTGGCCTTCTCGCTTGCAGCTGTGGTGCTGTGGGAGGAGTGCGTCGGTGCACTGCCGATCGAGTTTTCACTTCTCATGATGGCCTGCCTTATGGTGGGATGTCTGGTGGTGATCCTCTATGATATATGGAAGGATGCATACTGGGGTATCCGGCAGGCATCTGGCTCAAACGCCGCGATCGTGCTCATGGTGGCGGTGATGGTGATGCAGTACCTGGGTTTCCAGGGGCATGCCAATGCTGGCGACGTGATCGTGCATGGCGTCCTCACCTGGGATGGCGGCATCTGTCTGCTGATCTTCGTATTCTTTGCGCTGATCATCGTGAATCTGCTACTGAAAGCGTGGGTGGATAGACGGGGAGGTTCGGCGGAATGAAGAACCTGAAGATGAAATCGGCACGGGCGGCGCTGGACCTGTCCCAGCAGCAGCTGGCAGATCTCGTCGGTGTGTCGCGACAGACCATTAACGCCATCGAAAAGGGCGATTATAACCCGACGATCCGACTCTGCATCGCGATCTGCAAGGCACTGAACCGGACACTGGATGAACTGTTCTGGGAGGCGTGAATGAAAAATTCAGATTTCAGATACATGAAAAAGAGCTTACGCTGTACTCAGCGGTGAGAGAGGAGAGAACGATGAGTGAAGAAAGATATGCTATTATTTTTAGTAGTTTAACAGGTAATACAAGAAAACTTGCGGATACGATCCATGAGACACTGCCGACAGCGCTGTGTGATTTTTTCGGCGAAGCGAAATCTGCAGAAACGAATGCAGAATTGGTCTATGTGGGCTTCTGGACGGATAAGGGAACGGCGGATAAGGCGTGCTTAGAGCTTCTCAGAAAGCTTCGAAATAAAAAAATTTTTCTGTTTGGAACCGCGGGCTTCGGTGGGAGCGAAGCGTACTATCAGAAGATTCTTACCAATGTACATGCCGCCATCGATGGAAGTAACACCGTCGTCGGAGAGTACATGTGCCAGGGTAAAATGCCGCAGTCTGTACGGGACCGCTATGTGAAGATGAAGGAAATGCCAGATGCAAAGCCGAATCTGGATGCGCTGATCGCGAACTTCGATCGAGCACTTTCACACCCGGACGAGGCAGATCTGAATGATCTTCGGAGAAAGATTACAGGGTGAGGCATTCCCCCCACCAGAATCAGTAAACACAAATAAGGATGACCGGAAAGCTGCCGTTAAAGTACCGGATAGAGTAAAACAGTGCCGGATACGGATGGTAAAATGATGAGTTCCAAATCGACACAAAAAGTTCACAAAATAATTAGCACTCGCCTCTTGAAAGTGCTAACAAAACGAGTATTATGTTAGTTGTAAGGAGAAAAGGAACAGAAAGCAAAGGAAAAGCAATCCGAAAGGAAGCGCATTCCGAGCCGGTGGTTTCGAAACTCTGAAACATAAAACATTCGGCGATGGGTCAGAATCCCTGAGCCCGGTTATACAGGAGGTAAGTGATTATGATGTATATGCCTAGTATTTTCGGTGAGAACTTAATGGATGATTTCTTTAATGATACAAGCTGGCTTGGTTATGAGCCTGCCTACAGCAAGTCGACAGCGAATCTCATGAAGACGGATATCGAGGAGCATGAGAACAACTACGAGATGAAGATCGATCTTCCGGGCTTCAAGAAAGAAGATCTGAAGCTTCAGCTGAAGGATGGTTATCTGAACATCTCTGCTTCTCATAATGAGGACAAGGATGAGAAGGATAAGAGCGGCAAGGTCGTTCGTCAGGAGCGTTACACCGGCTCGATGCAGAGAAGCTTCTATGTCGGTGAGAATGTAAAGCAGAGCGACATCGCTGCGAAGTTTGAGAACGGTGTTCTGGCACTGAACATTCCGAAGGTGGAGCCGAAGAAGGAAGTGCCGGAAGAGAAGTACATCGCCATCGAGGGCTGATTCCCTCGTGGGCGGTGCCCCGATGGCCGCGAGGGAGCAGGAAACGATTTGTCCGAACGGATTCCTTCGCGGGCGGTGCCCCGATGGAGACATTGGCCTCCATCCGTAAGTTCTGAACAGCATCCAGAGCTGCTCTACAGTTCTCACTGAGAGCTGAAAAACAGAGCGGTTCGCATCCGTTCGCTGAACGGACAGGAAGAACCAGAAGTAAATAAACAGGAGGATATGAATATGTTTATGCCTAGTGTATTTAGTGATGGTGATGATGTGATGAATGAGATGATGAACGAGTGGGGTAATGACTGGAATAAGAGCTTCTTCGGTAAGCGCAATCCACTGTTTGGTAAGCGTGCACGGAACCTGATGAAGACCGATGTGAAGGAAACCGATAACAGCTATGAGCTGGAGGTCGATCTTCCGGGCTTCAAGAAGGATGAAGTAAAGCTTCAGCTGTCCGATGGTTATCTGACCATCTCCGCGGAGAAGGGTCTCGACAAGGACGAGGAGAAGCACGGCAGACTGATTCGCCAGGAACGTTACGAGGGTGCGATGCAGCGGTCCTTCTATGTAGGTGATGGACTTACTGAGGACGATGTGAAGGCATCCTTTGCAAATGGTGTGCTGAAGATCAGTCTTCCGAAGGCAGAAGCGAAGAAGGCACTGCCGGAAGAGAGCTATATCGAGATCGAGGGATGATACCCGAAAAGCAGTTGCCCGATGAATGCATGGTGCTTCAGCGGGTGGCTGTATGAACATCTATATAAGGCCCAGATCCTGCGAGGCAGAAATCGCAGTTCATATATACACAATCACTTAAACCGGGTGGACACGTAAGGTGCCCGCCCGGCTTTTGTTTATACAGTTTACAGAAGTGAAAAAGTCTCTTGTTTAATAAAAACCGACTGGATACACGGTGTATCCAGCCGGCTTTTTCATTACAGCTCTGCGATGGCCTCTACTTCACAGAGAACGCCCTTCGGCAGGGTCTTGACTGCGACACAGCTGCGTGCCGGCTTCGAGCTGAAGTACTGCTCGTAAACCGCATTGAAGGCCGCGAAGTCGTTCATGTCTGCAAGGAAGCAGGTGGTCTTGAAGACCTTCTCGATGCTGGTGCCTGCAGCTTTCATGATGGCAGCTACATTCTTGCAGCTCTGTGCAGCCTGTCCCTCGATATCCTCGCTCTCTACAGCGCCGGTCGCCGGATTGACCGGAATCTGACCAGAAGCAAATACGAAGTTACCTACGATTTTCGCCTGGGAATATGGTCCGATCGCAGCCGGAGCGTCGGTAGTGTGTACAGTTGTCATAATAGTAATCCTCCTTAAGATTTGTATACATTATAGCGAAATATGATACGTTCTGCAAAGAGAATCCGGAGAGAATGGTGATCGCTCATTCGCATCGTGTTACTGTTCAAACGTAGTTAAGTCAAGGCATGGGTCGGCGGACAGTAGCCTTCTGACTGAATGGTGCGAATAATGATGATTTATATCGATTGACTACGCCGTACGGCTGATCATATAATTCATTTGTGAAAAAGCTATACACCTTGCAAACATTTTAGGCATGGACATCATTGCTGAGATACGAGGATAATCATGGGAAAGTTTTATTTCGTCCGTCATGGACAGACTGTATGGAACGTAGAAAACAAAATATGTGGCGCTACCGACAGCCCGCTGACAGATCTGGGGCATCAGCAGGCGCAGGAGACCGGGCGTATGCTGAAGGAGAAGATCGACCGTGGCGAGCTGCATGTCGATGAGATTCTGACCTCACCGCTTTCACGGGCATATGATACCGCCGTCGAGATTTCAAAGATGATCGGTGTTCCGCTGCGTGTGGAAGATCGCCTGATCGAGCAGAGCTTCGGCTGCTGGGAGGGGACCCCGCGAAACGGTCAGGAGTTTAAGAAAGCAAAAGAGAACTTCCTTGACAGCTTCGATGGCGGCGAGTCCATGATGCATGTCGGACAGCGCATCTATAATCTGATCGACGATATCAAAAAGGAGCCGGAGAAGACGTATCTTCTCGTCGCACATAATGGAATCTCACGTGTCATCGAATCCTACTTCCGGGACATGACGAATGCGGAATTCGCGTCCTTCGGCATCAAAAATGCAGAGGTGCGGGAATTTGATTTCTGAGCAAAAGTCCTTTGTGAACAGACGACATAAGTTGCTCCGGGCAGGATATAGCCCTACAGCACAGTAGCGCACTTACATAATCAAAGCCGGTGCGAACGCGCCGGCTTTTCTTTGGCCTTATTCCCAGTTCTTCCAGATATCCGGCTGGTACCCCACGGTGACCTGGCGGCCATTTCGCACGATCGGCTGCTTTAGCACCATCGAATTTTCAAGTACCTTTTCGAACTTATCTTCCGGCGCGAGATATTTGATCAGCAGATACGCCTTCTGATCCTTCGTCTTCTCGTCGAGAAGCTCTTCTAAGCCACCGACCGCCTGAAGGACCGAATTCAGTTCGCCTTTACTGAGGCCCTTCTCTTTCATATCGACGGACTGGAATTTGATCCCGCGCTCTTTAAAATAGCGCTCGGCTTTTCTCGTGTCGGCACTTTTCTTCGTGCCGAAAATCTGAATATTCATCGAATTCCCTTTCTTCTATGCATTCGTTTTTTTACTTGTGTATTTTAATCCGCGTTCCTGGTCGACACCGTGGAGATATTTATAAGCATCTGAGTATCTCCACTGCGCGCCGGATTTCCGCTTCGTCTGTCCGGTAAAGCTCGAATTCGCTGATACCGTCGAGTCCCATATGGACATGTTCGTTCCGGTAGCGCATGCCACTCGAAAGGATTTTCTTGCCCGACATATGAAAAGCGTGGGCACCGGTCATACCCGCGATTTCGGCAATGTTGTCGGCCTTTACGCCGGCACCGACCAGGATCGTCGGATTCTCTTCTGACATCAGTACGAGCTTCCGCAGCAGCGCGATTCCCGTCTGTGCGTCGCCTTCCTGCCCGGAGCTGAGGATCGTATCGATACCGAGCTCGGCTGCTTTTTCGTAGCAGGCGATCGGATCCGCGCATACATCGAAAGCGCGGTGCAGGGTGATGCCACAGCGACCGTCCGCAGCATCGATCATGCCGCGCATCTGCGCTTCGTTCAGGTTGCCATCCGCCTGCAGGCTTCCGATGACGACACCATCGGCGCCAACATTGGCAAAAAAACGGATATCCGCGCACATCTGCTGATATTCATATGCCGTGTACAGGAAGTCACCGAATCGCGGACGAATCAGAACCCGGATCGGAAGCCCGGTTTCCTGCTGCACCTGCTGAAACATGGTATAGCCCGGTGTGGTACCACCGATGATGAGGTTTGCGCACAGCTCGAGACGCGTCGCACCGCCGGCCTTCGCAGACAGCGCAGATTCTACACTGTCGACACATACTTCCAGGATATAGTCATTCATCCTCACTCCTCCGAATTGATTTTTTCTACCAAGTCTTCAACGTCGCAGTTCAGAACCCGAGCCAATCGAAGAAGGGTGTCCGCCTGCGCCTTATTAATGTCTTTCTGACGCTGTTCATACTGCTGAATCGTGCGAAGGGGGACTTGAGCTTCGTCTGCGAGCATAGACTGTGTTAAACCTGCTAAGATGCGGAGCGATTTTAAATTCGTATCTGGTCGCGCCGTACGGTACAGCTGATTCATCTTATCTACGAATTGCTGTATATCCATCTCGTGGTAAGGGTCATAAAGTCTGTAAACATGTTTAATGCTGACGGCCTGTTCGATTTCAACGAAACGAAGCCCTGTGACCCATTGATAATAGGCGAGGCTCCATGCCGTCCAGTATTCCGGGCTTCGACTATAGCTATAGAAGTGTTCCGGCTTCGGCTCAGGTATACAAGCCTGGTTTAAGATGGTATGTGCGAGCTCTGTTCCGGACATGCCTGCAATCACGGAACAGTCCCCCTGCTCGAAGCGTGTACATAGTTCACTCATCAGAAATACATTCCAGGCATTTTCCAGCGACAGATGCAGCTGGTTCACCATATAGTCCAGCATCTGCGCAAGATTTTTCTGAGCATTTGCAAGATAAGTTTTATCGTATGCGTGGATCATCTGCTTTCAGCTCCTCATCCAGAATCGTCGTAATATAAAGATCACCTCTTTGCCGGAAGTTTCGTTCCACATCGAAATACTGTCGACGTGCAGACTGATCTCGAAACGCTCTTTTTTTATACCACTCACTTGAAGCCGCCGTTTCATAATCCAGAAACTGTAAGCGTTCAAAAGCTTCCCTGCTTTTTAGAACAAATTGCTGCCCCAGCTTGCCGAGCCGCATTGCGTTGCTGAGCTGACGGTAGGAAATGGATCCGTTAATAAAGTCAGATGCGAAAGAGAAATAGCTGTCATCCGCGCGATAGCCGATGATGATATCAGCATCCGCATAGTTCAGATGAAAATGGCGAATGAGGTAGTCCTTTGCTTCAGCAGCCAATGGTGAAGTGGTATCAAAGCTTCGGTTTTCAAGTAGAATAGTCAGCCAGTGAAGCATGGTATAATCCGATGAATTCAGGTTTAAAATCTGTAATCCTTCACATTCGATACGATAGCAATTGGCATATCCGTTATGATCGATCCCTGCGCCCCATTCTTTTGCCATATTTGGATTTTCTGTACAATAGAATCCGAGTCCATAATCATTATATGTTTTTCCGAGTCCATATTTGGGCTTGACGATGACGTGGTCAGATCCGTGATAAATGATTTTCTCCATAGCGTCCTCCTGATAACGAGTATACTCCCACAGGAGTAGTTCTGCAAGGCTTACGTGTATGAGCACATGCAGTGCGTGAAGTCGTTGTTTCTGTTTAAACGTAGTTAAGTTAAGGCGTGGCTCGGCGGACAGCAGACTAGACACGCAACGCACTATTTAATAATCGTGTATATGAATTTTCCTGTAGAAATCGAAAATCTCTATGTGAAATAGACACAGATGGCTTCATCCTGAAATCGTGTATATATTTTTTGAGTTTGACGAATGAAATCAGAGTCTGATTTCGATTTTTATAGACACGATTTCCGAATCAGCCTTTCAATGTATATTTTTTCGTCTGATCTCACCCCAGAAGCTTTAAAACCATATACACGATTTTGAAATCGGTCTTTCAGTGTATATTTTTCGTCTGAATTCGCCACTGAGCTACGCCTTGAGATCAACGTTTGAACAGTAACAAGTCGTTTGTATATGCATAATAACAATCGTCATACGCCTGACGCTGATCGCCGACGGCAAGATCGATACCGAACCGCTGATCACACACACGTATCCGCTTCATCGCGTCGAAGAAGCCTATGATCTTTTCGAGCACAAGCGCGATGGTGTCATCAAGGTTGCGATCAAGTGCTGAAGCAGCCGATCGTGCGAAATGGCCGCCAGGCCACCGTGGGGTACCAGCCGGACGTCTGGCAGAACTGGGAGTGACGAAATCAACGCAGTAAACGAACATAGTGAAAGCCGGCGCGATCGCGCCGGCTTCTCTTTTGAAAAACGTATTTATCTTTCGCCAGGCATCTTCCAGCCGTGGTGATCGGTGTGGAGCAGGTGCTCGGCACGCTCACTGAGCGGCTTCTCGAGATACTCCTCATAGCAGCGGATCACATCTGGATTCTCGTGACTGAAGCGGAGAGCACCGGCTGCATCCTGTGCATACAGCGTCTT
>ULTU01079936.1_pt1 | contig 21086 bp, 17 predicted proteins | sample 1957861 | NCBI WGS metagenome assembly ULTU01 (sample SAMEA4835742, study PRJEB28245) | human gut metagenome | biome: gut microbiome; material: fecal sample | place: Denmark | collected 2008
ACGGAATCGTAACCGCCTCCGTTATTGCGAATATCTATTATTAGACATTGCATGCCCTTGTTCTCTAAATTCTCAATTAAATCTGCATAGTATTTTGTAAGTTCTGGATAATAGCCCTTTTTAATTGCAGAAATATTATCCCCCAACGCATCATAGCATTCGCTTGTTATTTGAAGATACCCACACCTGTCATCAAGCATACAGGAATAAAAGTTTTGGTAATCATCACCGTCATGCAATAAGCTGTTTATAGCTACTGATAATCTATCCTCATAATTGCCTGTTTTCTGAACCAAAATACTCCGTTCGTTTCCGTTATCATCAAGGAATGTAATGGAAACGCTCTCCCCACCCTTTCCGGCAAGGAAAATAGGTCGGAAGATATCTTCATTTTCCTCTACCGGAAATGATAATCCGGGATAGATACATTCTACATCCTCGACTGCTTCATTAATGTCCCGGTTGTCCCATGAAATTATCGTTGTTCCATTGTGAATACCTTTCGTGTCCGCCTCACATCCGGGTTCTACCAAAATAGCGATTACACTGCCGTCGTCAATGCGGATCATGGACAGACCATAATCGTTTCCGGAAAGGTACTCACACGTAGCGAATCTTGTGTCATCTGTAAGATATGGTCCGACATGCGAATCATAGAAATAATATGTAACTTCAGTAACGATTGCCGAATATGCTGCTTCGTCCCTGTTTTTTTCAGCTTCCTCAACTCTCGGCAGGTATGTCTCAAGCAGTTCGTCATAGTCGATTTCTTTCCATGAGTTAAGACAGTATTCCTGTTCCATCGTCTTCAGCATTTTTTTAAAGCTCTCTGTATAACTGTATCGGGTATAATTGTGTACCATTGGCGCCGAGATGGAATTAAGGATAAAAACAAAGCATAACACTGCTGAGGACAGACAAACCATAACCGATCTGATTATGCGGATGAATACTGATTTGATGTTAAAAATAAACAGTACGGGAATAAATGCCTCCAGATAAAAAAGATTAAAATGATTAATGAACAGATTTCCATAAATTCCCCAGTGTACGAATGCAGCTATAGCAGGCAGAAAGCAAAGAATACGGAGTACAAGATACTTTTCTCTTCGTCTAAGAGCAGGGCATATGACAGCCAATGCAATGGAATATACGAATATTCCAAGAGCAATCATGCAGTTTCCGGTTTTCAATGTCAAATAAAAAAGATACATTCTCATCTTCCTTCCTGTTCATTGCTCTTTCTTTTACATATGCGTCCCTTACATATCATTATAACTAACGCAATAACACTGAAATCCGACAAAGAAATCAACATCAGCCACCTGTTCGGAGATAAATAACCTGCCACTAAAAATAAGAAAAAAGACATTCCGGGCAGTCCTGAAACAGTATATCCTTTTTTTCTGCTCTCTAATGGTGCTGCAATATATGTAAATACCCAGAAAAACACTCCCAGCGCCCATATAAGTGCATCCATTATCCACATCACAACCGGGAAATGTGCATACATTTCAACCATATAAATACCCCCTTCATTAATCTTAGAATTCAGTTGCTCCCTGAAAACCAGTAGACAATCCTGCCTGTTTTGGAATTGCCCATAATTGCATATGTCTTGCTTCCGGCTCCTTGATAGGATTCATAATACAGTATCGTATACTCCCTTATATCATCTTCCGTTACATACTTAAACTTTTTTACCGGCAGACCTCTGTATATTCCATACCTGTCATAACATTCTTCCGTGTCCTTTACCTTCTTTCCGGTAAAATTATATTCATCATATTCATCTTTTACTTTTAAATTAAGTGTTTGAATATACTTTTCGTACTCATTATCTGAAAGAGTGAACGCCGCACTGTTATAAGCACCCAATACTAAATTTGCACATTGAAATTTGAAATCCGTTGCTTTTCCCGGCAGTTCTGTCAAAAGTGTATGATTTGTGAAATTTCTGTACTTTTCAAAGGAATTGCCCCGGAAGCTTCCGATTTTAAATTCCAGTCTTCCTATCATCCATATTGCTGCACATATCCCCACCACAATAATCAATCTCTTCTGCCAATTTTTCATTATAATTTTACTCCCCTTTTTCAATATTGTACCTCCCCTGTAAGTATTAAACTAAAATGCGCCTTCCGTGTTAAGCATATAAAGTTCATCACAGGAAAGCGCATTTCATTTCACTGTATTTATTTTGTAAAAATGTCACCGTAAAGGTCGTCCGCCAGATTGTCCAAGAAACTGTCATCCAGGTTCATGAACTGATTGGAAATCTTCTCCTTCAAAAGAGCGCTCCGCTTGAAGTACTTTTCCTCTTCGGAAAGCTCTTCTTCCGGGGCAAACAGCTCCTTGTCCAGTTCCTCGCCTTTAAGGGTTTCCAGACACCATTTTTCCACGGACTCACGCAAGGTGTTTTCGGAAGCCGCTTTTCCGGCAAACACATGATAAGACTTCATGGAAATGAGCCCCATAATGATGAACAGTAAAAACAGCACGCTCATAATGCCGTAAACCATATACATGGAAAGACCGCTGAGCCGTATGGGAAGCACGCCGAGCATGCCAAGAACCACAACAACAAGTCCCAGAATGCCCACACCAAGCAAGGTATAGGCGCTACTCTTATTCTCCTCCGCTTTTGCGGCATTGTCCTCGTAAAGGGCGGAAGGCTTGATGGGGGACTCTTCTTCCTCCTGCTCTTCCTTCATCTTCTTAGTCATTTCCTCTACAAAGAGAGCCTTCAATTTTCCTGCCTTCTGCAGTTCCTTTTCCGCCACATAAAGCTCATAGGTATCGTCCTGTTCATCCTTGGCGATACGCACGCCTTCCACCTTGTGAAACTTTAGAAAATCCGCCAGTGCTTCCATGTCGGTTTCGTCTCCGAAGGTAAGAGGCTTTTCCTCTTTTTCCTCGGAAACTAATTCACAACCGCAGTCTGCACAGATTTTGATACCTTCTTTGTATTCGTTTTTACATTTCGGACACCAGGGCATTTTTACACCTCCGTGAAAGGATTATTTGTTTCTTAAGTATTCGTCGATACCCTTTGCACCGGCTTTACCTGCACCCATGGCAAGAATAACCGTTGCTGCACCGGTTACCGCATCGCCGCCTGCGTAAACGCCCTCTTTGGAGGTCTGTCCGTTTTCTTCGGCAGCTACGATACATTTCCACTTATTCACTTCCAGTCCTTCCGTTGTAGAAGAAATCAGAGGATTGGGAGAAGTTCCGAGGGACATGATTACGGTATCCACATCCATGACAAATTCGGAACCGGCTACTTCTACCGGACGTCTTCTGCCGGACTCATCAGGCTCGCCTAATTCCATCTTAATGCACTTCATACCGGTTACCCAGCCCTTTTCATCCTCTACGATGGCAATGGGGTTGGTGAGAAGGTCAAAGATGATACCTTCCTCTTTTGCGTGATGAACTTCTTCCACACGGGCAGGAAGCTCTTCTTCGCTTCTTCTGTATACGATATGTACCTCTGCACCCAGTCTTAAAGCGGTTCTGGCTGCGTCCATGGCAACGTTGCCGCCGCCGACTACCGCTACCTTCTTGCCGCGCATAATGGGGGTATCGGAATTTTCATCGAAAGCCTTCATCAGATTGCTTCGGGTAAGGTATTCGTTTGCGGAGAATACACCGTTGGCATTTTCACCGGGAATACCCATGAATTTGGGAAGTCCGGCGCCGGAACCGATGAATACGGCTTCAAAGCCTTCGTCCTGAATAAGTTCATCAATGGTAACGGATTTGCCGACTACCACGTTGGTTTCAATCTTAACGCCGAGGGAACGTACATTTTCGATTTCCTTGGCAACGACTGCCTGTTTGGGAAGACGGAATTCGGGAATACCGTAAACCAAAACGCCGCCTGCTTCGTGCAGGGCTTCAAAAATCGTTACATCATAACCCATCTTTGCCAGATCTCCGGCACAGGTTAAACCTGCCGGGCCGGAACCGATTACGGCTACCTTCTTGCCGTTCTTTTCCTTGGCGCCTTCGGGTTTGATTTCGTTCTCTCTTGCCCAGTCCGCTACGAAACGCTCCAGCTTACCGATGGAAATGGCTTCGCCCTTGATACCGCGGATACATTTGCCTTCACACTGGCTTTCCTGCGGGCAGACACGTCCGCATACAGCGGGAAGTGCGGAGGATTCGCTGATTACCTGATAAGCGCCCTCGATATCGCCCTGCTTTACATGACTGATAAATTCGGGGATGTTGATGGATACGGGACATCCCTTGATACACTGTGCATTCTTACAACCGATGCAACGGTTTGCTTCTTCCATGGCTTCTTCTTTATTGTAGCCGAGACATACTTCTTCAAAATTGGCAGCACGCTTCTTTGCATCCTGCTCTCTTACGGGAACTTTCTTTAAAACGTCCATTTTCTTTCCTCCGAGTATCATTACTGGCAGTTGCCGCATCCGCCGTGATGGGTTTCACCCTCTTTTGCTTTCAGGAATGCACGGCCTTCTTCCGTTTTGTAAATCTGCTGACGTAACATGGCTTCATTGAAGTCCACTTCGTGTCCGTCAAATTCCGGTCCGTCCACGCAGGCAAATTTGGTCTTGCCGCCTACGCTTACACGGCAGGCGCCGCACATACCGGTTCCGTCTACCATAATAGGGTTTAAGCTGACAATGGTGGGAAGTCCTAATTCCTTTGTCTGTAAGCATACGAATTTCATCATAATCATGGGACCGATGGCAACGCAGACATCGTACTTCTTGCCTTCGGCATATAAATCTTTGATAACCTGGGTAACCATACCGCTTCTGCCGTAAGAACCGTCATCCGTGGTCACATAAAGATTTCCGGCAACCGCCTTCATCTGCTCCTCTAAAATAAGCAGATCTTTATTCTTGGCGCCTACGATAACGTCAGCCTCAATGCCGTTCTCATGCAGCCATTTTACCTGGGGATATACGGGAGCGGTACCTACACCGCCGGCTACGAAGAGAATTTTCTTCTGCTTTAAGCTGTCCAGATCTTCTTTGGTAAACTCGGAAGGACAGCCCAAAGGGCCTACGAAATCATGGAAATAATCTCCTTCCTTTAAGGAGGACATCATCATGGTGGATGCACCTACAATCTGGAATACGATGGTAATGGTACCGTTTTCCCTGTCGTAATCGCAGATGGTCAGGGGAATACGCTCACTGTCCGCATCCTTACGAGCTATGATAAATTGCCCGGGGAGACAGTTTTTCGCAATTCGCTTCGCCTCCACTTCCATCAGGTAAATGTTGGTTGTCAGTTCTTTGGCTTTTAAAATCTTAAACATCTCGCACCTCTTTTACTCTTAGATTTTATCAGTAAGGCTCCAGGATATAATTATCCAGTGCACCTCTTGACAGTTTGTAATACTCACCGGTATAAATATCCACCGCAAAAACGGTGCCGGTTTTCGTCTGCATTCCCGCAGAGTCTTCAAAAACTTCCGCAATCACATAGAAGTCACCTTCATCGGGAATGGACAGTGCGTATTGGAACGTATACAGGTATCTGCCGTTTAAATCGGGAGACAGAATACTGCCATCTGCTTCCACCGTTTTTCCGTTTTCCGTAAATTGACTGTATAAACCGGAAAGCGCATCCTCCGGGGTAAACTCCGTAGGCAGGGTCAATGTATATTCCCGGACCGTACTTTCCCCGAACACGCCGTCTTCCGTGGCAATGGCAAAATGAAAGACGCTTTTGCCGAGAGGCATGGGAATAGGACCCGTGTAAATAAGGGACTGTAAGGTCGGCTCTGTTCCGTCCGTAGTATAATATACCATTCCTTCCATGGATTCTGCAACCTCTATCATGACAGGTGCGGTATATTCGCCGCTGTACACCGATACTTCCGGTGCCGGAGGCTTTATTACATCAATATCGAAATTCTGGGAAACCACATCGCTTTTGATGCCGTATTCGTTCACAAATATGGCGGTTACCGTATAGTTGCCGGTGTCTAAAAAAATCGGTGTGGTGTAAACCTCACTGTTTTCGTTGGGCATCATACCGTCTAAGGTATAATAAATGGTTCCCTGTGTGCCGGAGGTAAGCTTTAAAGGGATTACCTGGGCGTAATTGCCGCCTTTATAGGAAAACTCCGGCGGCTGCGCCATGTAGTTGCGGAACAGATTTTTCACCTCGTCATTGTCGGATGAAGTAACAAGGGTGTTGATGGTACTGTAATCTTCTTTTTCTTTATAATATGCCACCAGCTTTTTGTAAGCGGAAATCACTTCGTCCGGGGACGCATACACGGATTTCCGGATACGGTTCAGAATCTCCAGATAAGACTCTTCTTCCCCCAGCGCAAGATAGATATCCGCCAGTGCATGCTGCAGGGAAATGTCTGTTTCATCCATGGCAATGGCAGCTTTGTAATGCTCCGCCGCCTCCGGCAGCCTTCCGTTCTGGTAACATGCCTGTGCACGCTTTAACTGGTAAGTCAAAGACCTGGAACGGAAATGGAAACAACACAGTAAAAGAACTAAAAATACAATGAGAACTCCTGCCGCAATACTGACAATTCGAAACAGTCTTTGATGTTTCTTTTCCTGTTCGGTCTCCGGTCCGAATTCCGCATGCTCCGCTATGGCTGTGAGGGATTCCTGCATGCTGTTCTCGATTTCAGGTTCAAAATCGGGAACAATATGTACTTCCTCACCGCATTTTTCACAGTAAAGCCTGCCTTCCGGCAGTTCTGCTCCACATTTATGACACTTCATACGGTTTCCTCTTGGTTAATTTTCCTGTAATTTCAGGGACACCACACAGTTATGCATCAGCATAGCTATGGTCATGGGACCTACGCCGCCGGGTACCGGGGTGATGGCGCTGCAAAGAGGCTCCACCGCTTCAAAGTCCACGTCACCGCAAAGCTTTTTGTTTTCCATGCGGTGAATGCCCACATCAATGACAACGGCTCCTTCTTTCACATAGTCTGCCGTAATCATTTTAGGTTTTCCTACAGCTGCGACTAAAATATCCGCTCTTTTTGTAATCTCTTTCAAATTCTGCGTCCGGGAATGGGCAACGGTAACGGTACCGTTTTCCCGCAGCAAAAGCAATGCCATGGGTTTTCCAACAATATTGCTTCGTCCGATTACCACACAGTTCTTTCCTTCTATGGAAACGCCGCTTCTCTTCAAAAGTTCAATAATGCCTGCCGGTGTGCAGGAAACAAAGCCCTTTTCTCCGGTACAGAGTGCACCCACATTTTCGGGATGGAAGCCGTCCACATCCTTTTTGGGGGAAATGGCACGGATAATATCGCCTTCCTTGATATGGGCAGGCAGGGGAAGCTGCACTAATATGCCGTTTACGTCCCCCCGGTTGTTCAGTTCATCAATCAGGGAAAGCAGTTCCTCTTCCGTGGTTTCTTCCGGAAGTTCGTAGGCAAGGGAGCGGATACCGGTGTATTCGCATGCTTTCTTTTTGTTTCCTACATAAACACTGGAAGCCGGGTCGGAACCCACCTGAATGACCGCCAGGGTCACTTCCACGCCCTCTTCCTTCAGTCTGCTTACTTCTTCTTTTACTTCATCTTTTATTTGCTGGGATATCTTTTTTCCGTCTATAATCTGTGCCATAGGCTTCCTTTCCGCAGGTCTGTTCGACCGGAGTGCTTAGAATAATCCGACGATTTTACCGTTTTCATCCACATCGATATTGTATGCCGCAGGGTTCTTTGAGAGGCCGGGCATAGTCATAACCGTACCGGTCAGCACTACAACAAATCCTGCGCCTGCGGATACATAAGCTTCCCTAACTGTCAGGTCAAAGCCTTCCGGACGTCCCAGCTTTGTGGGATCATCGGATAACGAATACTGGTTCTTTGCCATACATACCGGCAGATTGCCGAATCCCATGGCTTCAATCTTTTCAAGCTGCTTCTTTGCCGCAGCGGAAACAGTGACGCTTCCCGCACCGTAAATCTTCTTTGCTACGGTTTCAATCTTTTCGGTCAGGGAAAGGTCATCCCCATATAACGGCTTAAAGTGGCTTTCTTTTTCAGAAAGAGTCTTAAGCACCTTTTCGGCTAAAGCCATGCCGCCTTCGCCGCCCTTTTCCCATACTTCGGAAAGAGCAAATTCCGCGCCTCTCTCCTCGCAGAAATTCTTGACATAGGAAATTTCCGCTTCCGTATCGGTAATAAAGGAGTTTAAGGTTACCACTACGGGTACACCGTATAATTTCAGGTTTTCAATATGCTTCTCTAAGTTTACAATGCCCTTCTTCAAGGCATCTACGTTTTCTGCCGATAAATCTGCCTTTGCCACGCCGCCGTTGTATTTTAAGGCGCGGATAGTTGCCACCAGTACCACTGCATCGGGCTTTAAGCCTGCCGCACGGCACTTAATGTCAAAGAATTTCTCAGCGCCGAGGTCTGCGCCGAAGCCGGCTTCCGTAATCACATAATCCGCCATTTTTAAGGCTGCCTTGGTGGCTCTTACGGAGTTGCAGCCGTGTGCAATGTTGGCAAATGGTCCGCCGTGCACCAGCGCCGGAGTATGCTCCAGGGTCTGAATCATGTTGGGTTTTAAGGCATCCTTTAAGAGCGCCGCCATAGAACCCACTGCCTGAAGCTGTCCCGCCGTAACGGGTTCGCCGTCCAGATTGTACGCAACCACCATACGGGATAAGCGTTCCTTTAAGTCGTTCATATCACTGGCAAGACACAAAACAGCCATAATTTCCGTTGCTACAGTAATGACAAAATGGTCTTCTCTCACAAAGCCGTCCGCCTTGCTTCCAAGACCTACCACTACGTTACGCAGTACTCTGTCGTTCATGTCCAGACATCTCTTCCATACAATCTGTCTGGTATCAATACGGAGGGCATTGCCCTGCTGGATATGGTTATCAAGCAAAGCTGCCAGTAAGTTATTGGCTGAGGTAATGGCATGGAAATCGCCGGTAAAGTGCAGGTTCAGATCCTCCATGGGAACGACCTGCGCATAGCCGCCGCCTGCCGCGCCGCCCTTGATACCGAAGCAGGGACCTAAGGAGGGCTCTCTTAAGGCAATAATTGCCTTTTTGTTCATACGTCCGAAAGCTTCTCCCAGTCCTACGGTAGTCGTGGTTTTTCCTTCTCCTGCGGGAGTGGGGTTAATGGCGGTCACCAGAATCAGTTTTCCGTCCGGGTTGCCTTCAATGCTTTTTAAGTACTCATCGGAAATCTTTGCTTTATACTTTCCGTACAGTTCCAAATCGTCAGCGGATACGCCGATTTGCTCTGCTACCTTTACAATGGGTTCCATTTCCGCCTGCTGTGCAATTTCGATGTCTGTTTTCATGTTTTTCTCCTTAGATTTCTTCCAGTAATTGTTCGAATTGTTCCTCACTCATCAGAACCTTCCGGGGTTTGGTGCCTTCATCTTCTCCGACAACACCGTAGTCATGAAGCTGGTCCATGATACGGGCTGCCCGGTTAAATCCTATCTTAAATACCCTCTGCAGCATACCGATGGACGCCTTGTCCTTGTCGATGATAAACTTTCCCGCATCCGCAAAAAGTTCATCCACGGCACTGCCGTCCCCCGTGGCTCCGCTCTGGGAAGAGCTGCTTCCGATATTTTTGATTTTTTCTTCGATATCCTCGGCGTACACATTGCCGAGTGTCTGGTTTTTCAGGAAATCCACTACATCCGAAACTTCCTTATCCGATACAAACGCACCCTGGATACGGGCGGGTTTGGAATACCCCTGCGGGTAGAAAAGCATATCGCCCTTTCCTAAAAGCTTTTCCGCACCGTTCATATCAAGGATGGTACGGGAGTCCACGCCGCTGCTTACGCTGAATGCCACACGGCTGGGCATGTTAGCTTTGATAAGACCGGTGATGACATCCACGGAAGGCCTCTGGGTCGCGATAATCAGGTGGATACCCGCTGCTCTGGCGAGCTGTGCCAGACGGCAGATGGAGTCTTCCACTTCGCCGGGACATACCATCATCAAATCCGCAAGCTCGTCCACGATAATAATCATCTGGGGCAAGTTGGCGGGTACGTTCTCTCCCTTTTCCCTCATGGCGGTAATCTTTTCGTTGTAGCCCTTCAGGTCACGCACATTCAGATCCGCAAACTTCTTGTAACGGTCTTCCATTTCCGTAACTCCCCAGTGCAGGGCTGCGGAAGCCTTCTTTGGATCCGTTACAACCGGTATTAACAGATGGGGAATGCCGTTGTAAACGCTTAACTCCACCACCTTGGGGTCCACCATGATAAGCTTGACTTCATCCGGGTGCGCTTTATAGAGAATACTCATAATCAGTGTGTTGATGCAGACGGATTTACCGGAACCGGTAGCCCCCGCAATCAGCATATGGGGCATCTTGCCGATGTCCGCCACAACCACCTTGCCTGCGATGTCTTTACCGACCGCAAATGCGATCTTGCTGGGGAATTCCTTGAATTCCTTTGACTCTAACAAATCACGCAATGCCACCGGCGTATTTTCTTTGTTCGGTACTTCGATACCGATTGCCGCTTTGCCGGGAATGGGCGCTTCGATACGGATATCCGTTGCGGCAAGATTTAACTTGATATCATCCGCCAGTCCCACGATTTTGCTGACCTTAACCCCCTGTTCGGGCTGCAGCTCGTACCGGGTAACGGAAGGTCCCTGACTGATATTGGTAATCGTTACGTTGACACCGAATGTATGTAGCGTCTGCTGCAGTCTGGCAGCCGTTTCTTTTAATTCCCTTGCGGAGTCTCCACCGCCGCCCTTGCCCTTCTGTAAACAGGACAAAGGAGGGAACATGTATTTCTTCGGGACATTGGAAGGAGTGGCGCTGCTCTGCGGCATACCTTCCGGTCTCGGGGTATCCGTGGTTTTCTTTTCCGGGACAACTGCCTTAGGACGGGAAAACTGTGTGCTTTCCGCCCGCTCCGGTTCTGCCTTATAGGCGGGCTCTGCATGGAACGTAGATGCTGGAACGGCTTCCTCTTCGTCCCTGCGGAACATGCCCTCTACCTGAATGTTGTCTAATATATCCGGGTGGATAAAGGAGTCCGCCGCAGACGTCTTCTGTCCGGGCATCTCCTGGGAAAATGCATCCGGCATAATGGGATGCGCCGGTTCCATGGGCGCTTCCTCTGCCGGTAAAATATCCGGCTCCTCGTTGAAGGTAATTTCGTGAATATCGTCCCGGTTCTTTTTCTCCGCCGGCTCCGTAAGTGCCGTATCCAGTATGACGCCGGACACTTTTTTATCCATACGAAGGATTTTTTCGTTCTCTTTTTCCTCTGCCTTTAAGCGGCGTGTTTCCTCTCTTCTGTGACGTTCCTCTTCCCTGCGGATGCGCTCTTCTTCCGCTTCTTCCCGGCGGGATTCCATCAGCTCTTTCCGTCTCTGGGCATCCTCCCTGGAGAGCTCTACCACACGCTTACTGCCGTTTTTCACACCCTTTACAAAGGATTTCTCCGTAAGAAGAATAACGGAAATCAGGCACACAATCAGTACCACCAAAACCGTGCCGATGGTGTCCAGAAAATGCAGTAAAAGGTAGGCAAGACTGCCGAACAGGACGCCGCCGCCCGCATGCTTTTCACTACAATGTTTATAGATTTCTACGATATTGTATTTTTCCAGTCCGTATATAAAGTCGCCAAAAAGTTCACAGATTACCCCCGCCATGCAGAACAGGATGGCTCCCGCCACAATTTTGCGCACCGCTGCGGAACTGCCGCCGTTAGCGGAAAAGAAAGCGATTGCTAAAAACAAAAGAATGGAAAACGCATACGCCGGAAGACCGAACAGTCCGAACAGAATACTGCTGATACCTTTGCCGACCGGACCCAGTATGCCGAAATTGCATAAAAAAAGAACCACTGCTACCGCAAAGAATAAAATCAGGGAAATCTCATGAAACAGTTCTGTTTCCTGCTCCGTATAGACTCTTTCCTGCTGTCTGGAGGACTTGGAACTGCTGCTTTTTCTCCGGGTAGTCGATTTTTTTGATGTCTGTTTTGCTGCCATGATAAAACACTCCTATTGCAGTCCCGGTGCTGTACGCAGGACTCTTATCACCCCAAATCAGGGCAATGTAAGTATTATATCATTTTTCATCCGTCTTGTCACCATGTATACAATATTTTGCCTATTTGCTTTCGCCATTTTCTCTATCCGCATCTATCAGGGAATGCAATTTTTTAAGGGCATCCCGGATACCGCCCACTTCGTTGATAATGCCCTCCTTTACGGCTTCCCCGCCCACTAAAATAGTGCCAACATCCTTGGTGAGCATTTTCGTTTCCATCATGAGCTGCTCCAGTCTTTCCCTTGAAATTTCGCAGTGGCTGCTGACAAAACCCGTAATCCTGTCCTGCATCTGTTTGAAATAGTCAAAGGTCTGGGGTACGCCGATGACCATTCCGGTCATTCTTACCGGATGGATAACCATGGTGCCCGTGGGGACAATAAAGGAATAGTCCGTACTGACGGCTATGGGGATGCCGATGGAATGGCTGCCGCCAAGCACCAGGGACACGGTGGGCTTGGACAGGGACGCCACCATTTCCGCAATGGCAAGCCCCGCTTCCACATCTCCGCCCATGGTGTTTAACAAGACCAGTACGCCCTTTATTTCCTCACTGTCCTCAATAGCGGCAAGCTTCGGCAGTACATGCTCGTACTTGGTGGTTTTGGCGGAGCTGCTTAAATTGTCGTGACCTTCTATTTCCCCGATAATGGTAAGCAGGTGTATCGTATCCTCCCGGGCATTGTGATTTAAAATGACCTGACCGGTCTTTTCTATCTGTTCATCCTGATTTATGTTTTTTTCCATGAAAAGCGTCCTTTCCGTGCGGCAGCTTATCCGTTCCGGCAAAATCCTTTTTCAGGCTTTCGCGCCTTGGATAAAAAGGGATAAGAAAAAAGGAACTGCCGCAGCAATTCCTTTTTAGGATATCCTGATTTTCAATTTTCATGTTATTTCAGGTCAAAATCATCCGCATCGGATACCTGAATGTCGTACTTCATTTTCTCGGGCGGTACTTCAAACTTATATCCCATGCTCTTCTTCTCATGCTTCTTCGGCAGGGGAAGCGGATTTTCAATATATTTGATTTCTTTTTCTCCGTTCTCCGGCTGTCTGTAACGGTCGGTAGATCCGTTGGAAACCCTATCAGGGGTCTGCGGTTTTACAGGGGTCTGCGGTTTTACAGGAGCCGGTGTCTGCTCCACACCCGGCATATAAAATAAATTCTGCATGCCGGCAGCCAAAAGAACAACCAGCGCATGGAACAAAAGATAGCCGTAGCCCATAGCGGGTGTTTCCACCTTAAAAAAGCAGAACAGAGCGATAACCGCCGCAAACACCACCCAGATTAACTGGTTCTCCGACTCCTTTTTCAGGAAGAAAGACGGAATGCCCAGCATCAGTAAAACCAGGACAATGATAACCCACAGAACATCTTTTCCGGTTACGGATGTACTCAGTTCGTATAAGGACATACTGCCCTTCGGCCCGAAGGTTTCTCCCCAGGCTCCCATAATCCGCTGCAAGGAAGAATGGTTCTGCCAGACGTCAATCATCATGAACAGTCCCTTGCCTGCGAAGTAACCAAGAGCAAGCAGTAAAACATGCATGGTGAAGCTTTCCTTTTCTCCGTTTTCATCCAGCCAGTCGGGTCTGTTTTTCTTTAAGAATTTCACGAAAACCAGCAGGGAAATGAGGGAGAGACCTATGGCATCCAGGTACGTCAGAAAACCGATGCCGAGTCCCGATGCAAATAAAAGCAGGGCATTCTGCCATTTTAAGGAAGCGCTCTCCCGCTCTTTTTCATAGTAAAAGCCGATTAAAAGCAGCACCAGGCCGTATAACAGGGCATACAATACCTCCGGCGAATACTGCAGACCGGCATTTACAAAGAAAGGAAATACCGTTGCCGTAATCAGGAAAAAGAAGGCTCCTATTCTGCCAATCAGTTTCTTTAAGGCAAAATACCATATAAGGGAGGAAATCGTCTGCAATACAATCTGCAGAATGAATCCTGCCGTAAAGTGATTGCCTACAACGTAAAATACGCCCCGCAGTAAAATGTAATAAAAATACTCCATACTCTGCGCCGTCAGGGGAATTGCCTGTCCGGTCACTTTTGCGCCTTCAAAATAACAGATATCCCGGTAAACCGCCAAAGCCGCAGCTGCATTCAGCATGAGGGCACGGATAACCACGCCCGTCACCAGAAGCACGCCCACAGCGATTGCCTCAAAGGCGGCGGAAGCCTGCACGGGTGTCCTTGCCGCCGTATAGCGTCCCACACACCACCGGATAAGGGCAAACAGTCCCGCCACTAAGAAAAGCGGCAGGCAGGATATGCAGATAAGGGCGCTTTTATCGGTTATGGAAAGGCTTTGCAGTCCCGAAACCGTCAGACCGAAATAAGCAAAGCCGATCAAGACTATGTAGCAAGCCCAAAGCACATAGCTGAACTTGTTTTTCACAAAAGCCATATTACTCCTTTTTTGCAAAGGGTTAAATCTGTTCTAACGCCTGTGCAAGGTCATCTATAATGTCGGAAACGTTTTCGATACCAACGGACAGACGAATCAGATCAGGGGCAACGCCGGCTTCCTTTAACTGTTCGTCGTTCATCTGTCTGTGTGTATGGCTGGCAGGATGAAGCACACAGGTCCGGGCATCCGCAACATGGGTCACGATGGCAGCCAGCTTCAGCTTATCCATCAGCTCTTCTGCTGCTTTTCTGCCGCCCTTTAAGCCGAAGCTGATAACACCGCAGGTGCCGTTCGGCATGTATTTCTGTGCCAGTTCATAGTATTTGTTGCTCTTTAAGCCGGGATAGTTGACCCAGGCAACCTTTTCGTGGCTCTCCAAAAACTCCGCAACCGCCTGCGCATTGCTGCAGTGTCTTTCCATACGGAGAGGCAATGTTTCCAGTCCTAAATTCAGGATAAAGGCATTAAACGGCGCCTGGATGGAACCAAGGTCCCTCATAAGCTGGGAGGTTGCCTTTGTTATGTAAGCGGCTTTACCGAATTTTTCGGTATAAGTGATACCGTGATAGGACTCATCCGGGCTGCAGAGTCCGGGGAATTTATCCGGATATTTACTCCAGTCGAAATTGCCGGAGTCCACAATGGCTCCGCCTACGGTTGCGGCATGTCCGTCCATGTACTTGGTCGTGGAATGGGTGACAATGTCGGCTCCGAAATCGAACGGATTGCAGTTAATGGGTGTGGCAAAGGTATTGTCCACAATGAGAGGTACCTGATGGTCATGGGCAAGCTTGGCAAACTTTTCAATATCAAGCACTACCAGCGCAGGGTTTGCAATGGTTTCCGCCACTACGCACTTAGTGTTCTCCTGAAAAGCTTCTGCGATTTTCTCAGCCGGCCAGTCAGGGTCAACCACAGTACAGGAAATACCCATTTTTTTCATGGTAACCGTCAGCAGGTTAAAAGTGCCTCCGTATACGGTAGAAGAAAGAACCACATGGTCCCCTGCCTCACAGATATTGAATACCGCATAATTGTTGGCCGCCTGACCGGAGCTTGTCAGCATTGCGGCAACGCCGCCCTCTAATTCACAGATTTTGGCTGCAACGCAGTCATTGGTCGGATTTTGCAGTCTGGTGTAGAAATAACCGGACGCCTCCAGATCAAACAGTTTTCCCATCTGTTCGGAAGTATCGTACTTAAAGGTGGTAGACTGGTAAATCGGCAGGATACGGGGTTCGCCGCACGTAGGCTTCCATCCCGCCTGCACACATATTGTTTCTTTCTTCATAGGTTTCCTCTTCCTTCCTTAGTCGTCCCAGTTATGGTATACTGCCTGCACATCATCGTCTTCATCCAGAAGGTCGAGGGTACGCTGCAGGTTTTTGATGGCGGTTTCATCTGTAAGGGTTACATAGTTCTGGGGAATCATGGTAACTTCCGCACTCATCATGGGAATACCGGCATCCTCCAGTGCCTTTCTTACCTCTTCAAAGCTGTCGGGGTCGGTCAGCACTTCGTATACATCCTCTTCTTCACTGAAATCCTCCGCTCCGGCATCCAGCACCTGCATCATCAGTTCATCCGAATCCGCTTCGTATTCTTCTTTATCGATTAAAATCTGGCCCTTCTTGTCAAACATAAAGGAAACGCAGCCGGGCGTACCGATGTTGCCCTGTCCCTTTGTGAAAGCGCTTCTCACATTGGCTGCCGTACGGTTCTTGTTGTCGGTCAGTGCATCTACGATAATGGCGATACCGCTGGGACCGTAGCCTTCGTATGTAACGTATTCATAGTTTACGCTTCCCAGGTCTCCGGCAGCCTTCTTGATGCCTCTGTCGATGGTATCATTGGGCATGTTGTTGGCTTTTGCCTTTGTAATAACCTGTGCCAGCTTAAAGTTGTTGGCAGGGTCGGGACCGCCTTCCTTGACCGCTACGGCAATTTCTCTTCCGATAATGGTAAAAATCTTGCCCTTTGCTGCATCATTCTTTTCCTTTTTATGCTTAATGTTCGCAAATTTTGAATGTCCTGACATATTCTTTCTCCTTAGATTTTCTTATTTTATTTTTTCCGGTAAAACCTCACATTAAAATATACCATTATTGGCGATTTCCGTCAAGTTTGGCATTTGTCTTATGTATTCAGTTCCAGACTTATCATGAGCGCCCTGTTGACCTTCTGCATAATCTGGGCATCCAGGTGGCACACCTTATCCTTCAGCCTTTTTTTGTCTATGGTACGGAGCTGCTCTAAAAGCACCACGGAGTCCTTATCCATATCGTATTTTTCCGTGGAAAGCTCGATATGTGTGGGCAGCTTTGCCTTGTTCATTCTGGAAGTAATGGCAGCGCAGATAATGGTGGGACTGTGTTTGTTGCCCACATCGTTCTGGACAATCAGAACCGGCCGGATACCTCCCTGCTCGGAACCGATAACCGGACGTAAATCCGCGTAATAAATATCTCCTCTTCTCATAAAAAACATCCCTTCTTCTAAATCTGGTATTAGTATTTCCAGTTTATCTGAAGGTATACCATTTCCGTTTTCTATTCCCGTAAAAGGTCCGTGGCGCAGAGTCCCATGCCCATTTCCCTTTTTGCTGCGGCATCCCCCGCACAAGCATGCAGGTATACGCCCGCCACCGCCGCTTCGTAGGGGGAAAGTCCGCCTGCCAGCATGGCGCCTGTCATGCCGGATAAAACATCCCCGCTTCCCGCCGTTGCCATCCGGTCGTTGCCCGCCGTGTTTAAGAATATTTTATGGCTGCCGTCACAGACGTAGGTTCTGGCGCTTTTTCCGGCGATTACCGCATGAATATCCGCCTGCAGCTTCCGGGTGGCGGCAAGTTCATCCTCCTTCACCTCGGAAACCGGAACATGAAGAAGTCTCGCAAGCTCTCCCATATGGGGCGTAAGCACCAGATTGCCGCCTCTTTGCGCCGCCAGCTTATAAAGCGCTTCCTCCCTGCTTAACGCGTTCAGGGCATCCGCATCCAGAAGCAGCTTTTTCTCCCGGTTCCGTAAAAACAGTTCCGTAAGCGTCCGTGCCGCTTCTCCCTCCCCCAGTCCGGGACCTGCTAAGAGCACATCCGCCCAGTCCATGCTTTTCTTAAGTTCTTCCTGCTCTGCTTCCGAAAGTCCGTCTTCTTTTTCGTAGGAAAAAATCATGGCTTCCGGTAAACTCATAAGCACTGTCTCCCGGATACATTCGGGAATGACCAGTTTTACCATGCCCACTCCCGCCCGGTAAGCGCTTTTCGCGCAGAGAACAGCCGCTCCCGCCATATTTTTACTGCCGGCCGCAATCAGGATTTTCCCGAAGGTACCCTTGTTGCCGTCCGGTCTGCGGTTTTGAAAGAGGGAAAGTCCGTCCCCCGTCAGGGTATACATGCCAGGCTCCCCTGTCCGGAAGCTTTTTTCCGTAATGCCGATGTCTGCAGTCCTTACCTTTCCGGCATAGGAAGCGCCCGGATAAAGATACAGCCCTCTTTTGGCAAAGCCGAAGGTAACGGTTCTGTCCGCCATGATTGCCGTCCCCCAGATTTTGCCCGAGTCCGAATCGATGCCGGAAGGAATATCCGCCGCCACCACCTTTCCCGGTAGGTCGTTTATGGTTTCAATCACCTGCTTATAATCCCCGGTTATCTTTCGGGAAAGTCCGGTGCCAAACAGGGCATCCACGATAACGGAATACTCCTCCGCCGGAAAACCATCCTCTCCAAAGCTTACCACCGGGACACCGTAAGCCTGTAAAATCCGGTATTCGTAAGCGGCAGCTTCGCTTAATTTTTCCTTATTTCCCACAAGCAGGACCTTCACTTCCACACCTCTGTCCGCAAGAAGTCTTGCGCAGGCGAGCCCGTCGCCGCCGTTATTTCCCGTACCGCACACGCAGAGTGCTTTTGCCTCCCGGGGCTTTTTATGGGCATCTTTTAAAAGAAGCATGCATTCGTCCGCAAGGGCAAGCGCCGCCCGCTCCATCAAAACCTCCGTGTGTATGCCGATATTCTGTATGGTATAAGTATCATATGCCCGCATCTCGTCCGCCGTTACAAGGCTGACAGGCAGGATTCCGTTTTTCTTTTCCATATCATTTGAAAAAGGACTGTTGTGCTCAACCGTCCTCTTTACTCTCCTTATTTCCGTATTCTCCGTCAAACAGATTGATGACATCCACTCCGAAAATGGAATGCATATAGGAATACAGCTCCTGATTTTTCTGCTCCATTTCCTGTTTCCGGATAAGCTGTTTTTTTAATTCTATCCTCGTGTCCCGTATCCATTCCTCCGCTGCCGCAATGCTTGCCGTATTTTCATTGAGCTGCCGGTAGCAGATATCCATGGTGGCAAACATCAGTTTTTTGTTGACTGCCTTTATTTCGTCCGGCAGGGCATTTAACTCCAGCCGGTAGTCCTTAAGCTTCTCGTTGCACTCAGCAATGAGTCTCTTGTGCTCTTCGATTTTTTTCTCGGTTGCCTTGTCTTCCTTTTTGTTGTAGGCATCTGCCAGCGGAATGATCTCTTCCATCAGCTTCTTCTTTAAGGCGGCTGTCTTTTTTCCTTCCGTAGCCGCCCTGCCCTGCTTCTTTAAGAGCTCGTTCAGCTCCTCCTGCAGCACTTTTACGGCTGGGGTGGCTTCCTCGTTTCCAAACAGCTTGTGCCAGTTGTGATCCAATGTCAGCACCGGGATATTGTAGGCGTTTACCGCCTCATAAAAGTCTTTTTCTTTCTTCTTCATTCAGATGCCTTTCCGGTAAATTTACCTCTACGCATCAGCTTCTTCTTTCTTCCGGTTTGCCTGCTCCAGATTGTAGGAAAGCTTCATCAGACTGTCCGAAAGATGAACGTTTTCCACCTGGATTTCGGGCGGAACCTGTAAATCCACATGCGCAAAATTCCAAATGGCGCGGACGCCGCATTTCACCAGTACCTCCGCCACGTCAATGGCGCTGTTTTTGGGAATGGTGAGCACCGCAATATCAATATCGTTTTCCTGCATGAACGCTTCCATTCTGTCCATGGGCTGAACGGTAATTTCCCGGACCTTTTCTCCCCAGAGCGCCGGATTTTTATCGAATATTCCCTTTAAAATAAAGCCCCTCTTTTCAAAGTTCATATAATTGCCGAGAGCCCGTCCGAGGTTGCCGGCGCCGATGATGATCAGCCGGTGGGTCTTGTCGAGTCCCAGTATTTTTCCGATTTCCGTATACAGATAATCTACATTATAGCCGTAACCCTGCTGTCCGAAGCCGCCGAAATTGTTGAAATCCTGCCGTATCTGCGACGCGGTTACCTGCATTCTGCGGGAAAGTTCCTGCGAAGAAATGCGTTCCACTCCTTCATCCTTTAAGTCTCCCAAGTAACGGAAATAACGTGGCAGACGCCCGATAACCGCCTGGGAAATGCCTTTTCCTTCCACACTAACGCCTCCTGTTTTATAGCTTGCTTTTCCATAAGAATTTATAATTTATTATATAAGAGTGTTAAAAAATTGTCAACGCAGACGCGCCCCATGCAGAAAAATTTGACATTATTTTTCCATGACGGTAAACTATAGAAAGCAAAACAGAATGTGAGGAACAGACCATGATACTTTCCTGTCAGAATATACAGAAAGCATTTGTCGGAAACGAAGTCTTAAAAGAAATTTCTTTTCATATAGAGGACCATGAAAAAGCAGCCATTGTGGGCATCAACGGTGCCGGCAAGTCCACTCTTCTTAAGATTATTGTAGGCGAAATGGCAGCCGATGACGGCCAGGTCATTTTAGGCAAGGGAAAAAGCCTGGGGTATCTTTCCCAGAATGCCGGACTGTCGGATGATAACACCATCTACGAAGAGCTTTTGTCCGTAAAGCAGGATTTGATTGCCCTGGAGCATAAAATACGGGAAACCGAAAAATCCATGAAGGATGCGGACGAAGAAAGCCTGGCCGGAATCATGGAGGAATACAGCCAGCTCACCCACCGTTTTGAGGCAAGCGGCGGTTATATATACAAAAGTGAGCTCATAGGCGTCTTAAAAGGGCTGGGCTTTACGGAGGAAGAATTTGATAAAAAAACTTCCGCCCTCTCCGGCGGTCAGAAAACCCGTGTGGCGCTGGGACGTCTTCTGCTTTTGTCCCCCGACCTTATTATTTTAGATGAGCCGACCAATCACCTGGATATGCAATCCATTGCATGGCTGGAAACCTACCTTAAAAATTACAGGGGTGCGGTTTTAATCGTTTCCCATGACCGCTTCTTCCTGGACAGACTGGCTACCAAAATCATTGAAATCGACAACGGACGCTCCACCGTATTTGCCGGCAACTATTCCGACTATGCCGTCAAAAAAGAACAGCTCCGCATAGCCCAGTGGAATGCCTATATGAACCAGCAGCAGGAAATCAAACATCAGGAGGAGGTTATTGAAAAGCTCCGCTCCTTCAACAGGGAAAAATCCATCAAGCGTGCGGAAAGCCGCGAGAAAATGTTAAATAAAATAGAGGTGCTGGACAAACCCACGGAAGTAAAATCCGATATGCATCTGACCCTGACTCCCGCCGTTTTAAGCGGCAACGATGTGCTGACCGTGGAGGACTTAAAAAAATCCTTCGGCTCC
>ULTU01013253.1_pt1 | contig 20984 bp, 13 predicted proteins | sample 1957861 | NCBI WGS metagenome assembly ULTU01 (sample SAMEA4835742, study PRJEB28245) | human gut metagenome | biome: gut microbiome; material: fecal sample | place: Denmark | collected 2008
GATTGAATGTAGCCAGTGATCCGTTAATGAGTCTTGTATATGTTGGAATCAAGGGTGGAATGGTTGTAATGGTAGCGGATGATCCGGGTCCGATCTCTTCCCAGACAGAGCAGGATACCAGAACATTTGGACAATTTGCCAAATTGCCGGTATTTGATCCGTCTTCTGCCGCAGAAGCATATGAAATGATCCAGACGGCATTTGATGTGTCGGAACAACATGGAACACCGGTTATTTTCCGGTCGACCACAAGAGTGTGTCATGCATATGCATCGTTAGATATCAAAGACAAAGAGGAATATTATAGCAATGCTATCGAGGGATTTCAGAAGGATTCGAACCGCTGGGTAATCTTTCCGAGATTATCTTTCCGAAGACATGGGGAGATTGAAAAGGCATTGCCGGTGATCGCAGAAGAACTTGGCAGATTGCCTTATAACAAGATAGAAGGCAGCACGAAGGCGACTATCGGAATTGCATGTGGCGGAATCAGTTACGCATATGTAAAAGAGGCAATCGGGATACTAACAGAAGAGACGGGACATGATCTGCTAGGAGAAAATGCAGACGGTACATATCCTGCGATCCGGTTGTTTAAGGTGGGCACACCGCATCCGTTCCCGGAAGATTCTGCACTTGAATTTATGGATGGCTTGCAGGAGATTCTGGTGTTAGAGGAATTAGATCCGTATATCGAGCGTATGTTCATGCAGATCGTGGGCAAATATCAAAAAACGGTTCGTATCAACGGAAAGATGAATGGAAAAGTGCGTGTCGCAGGTGAGAATACGGTGGAATCCGTAAAAGCGGATCTTGCAGCATTTTTGGATATGGATTTACAGGCAGAGCAGACCGGGGCAGCTGATTCTGAGGCGGCACCGGAACTTCCGATCCGGCCGCCGGTGTTATGTGCCGGATGTCCGCATCGTGCATCATTTTATGCGGTAAAACGTGCGATGGCAGGAAGAAAAGCCGTATTTTGCGGAGACATTGGCTGCTACACACTCGGAAATGCCATGCCGTTAGATATGGTGGATACCTGTCTTTGTATGGGTGCCGGAATTACAATGGCACAGGGATTCGGTGTGGTAGAAAAGGATACAACCTGTTTTGCATTTGTGGGTGACTCTACATTTTTTGCCTCCGGCATGACGGGCGTTGTAAATGCTGTATATAACCAGCATGATATGGTACTTGTGGTGTTGGATAATTCCACAACCGCCATGACCGGACATCAGCCGCATCCGGGTACCGGAAAGACCATGATGGGAGACATTGTGAATAAAGTAAGCATTGTGAGGATTTTGGAGGCAATGGGACTTACTGAGGTTCGGACAGTGAATCCATTGGATCTTGAGGATGCCATTGCGGCAGTAAAAGAAGTTGCCGATAAGCCGGGTGTGAAGGCGATTATTTTCAAATCCCCATGTATTGCAGTATCCAAACCGGAATCGCAATGCAGCATCCATAAGGAAACATGCATTAACTGTAAGAAGTGTATCCGTGAACTTGGTTGTCCGGCAATTACCGTAGAGGATGGCAAAGTGGTTATTGAGCCGTCTCTTTGCTTTGGCTGCGGAATCTGTAAGAGCGTTTGCCCGGTACATGCGATCGAAGGAGGTAGAGAACATGAGTAAGAGCGTAATTTTATGTGGTGTCGGAGGACAGGGAACGGTTCTTGCTTCCAAGCTGATCTCCTATGCGGCAATGGCCAAAGGCGAAGAAGTCAAATCAGCCGAGACAATCGGAATGGCACAGCGTGGAGGAAGTGTAACCAGTCATATCCGGATCGGCGAGGAGGCATTTTCGCCATTAATCCCGAAGGGAAAGGCTGATGTGATGATTGCATTTGAACCGGCAGAAGCGGTTCGTAATCTGGATTATCTGAAACCGGATGGTGTAGTTGTTGTTTCGCAAAAGGCAGTCAAACCGGTGACCGCTTCGTTGTCCGCAAAGGTATATGAAGGACAGGAAATGTTAGACTATCTGGGCAAACAAGTTTCACGGCTGGTGATCGTAGACGGTCAGCAGGTAATGGAGGAGCTTGGTTCGGCAAAAGTTCTGAATGTGGTTTTACTTGGAGCGGCGATTGCCTGTAATGAGATAGATATTACGGTCGACGAGATAAAGGCCGCAATACGGGAAAAAGTACCGGAACGATTCTATGAATTGAATCTGCGTGCCTTAGAAGCCGGATGCCGGCTGGCAAAATGATTTATAGATTGACAGGTTCTTTGTGATAGGGTTAGAATAAATAGATGCGTTCCTACATAGAATAGTCTGGATACGCATAAGTGATCATAAGGAGAAAAGTATGCTGACCAATTATATTATTATTTTTTTAATTTCAATGGTGCCTTTGATTGAATTGCGGGGAGCAATTCCATATGCAGTAGGATTTCATCTTCCGATGGTACAGTCTTATATTATCTGTATTCTCGGTAATATGGTTCCGATGCCGTTTATCTTTTTATTTGCCAGAAGGATATTAGAGTGGGGAAAAGACAAAAAATATATCGGTAAATTCTTCACATTTTGTCTAGAAAAGGGGCATAAAGGCGGTGAGGCATTAAAACAGAAGGCAGGGCGAGGATTGTTCTGGGCATTATTGCTTTTTGTGGGAATTCCACTTCCGGGCACCGGTGCATGGACCGGTACTTTGGCGGCCAGCATTTTAGATATGGATTTTAAGACCAGCATGGCGGCAGTATTAGGAGGTGTCATACTTGCAGGTGTGATCATGGGATTAGTTAGTTCCGGATTGTTTGGCGGATTGGGTGCGTTGCTTGGTTAAATGCAGGAGATAATACATCACAGGGAATGGTGATAATATACAAGAAATGGAGGCATGGACATGATTAAGATATATCGGACAGACAATAGAGTAATAGGAGAAGAGCATGCCTTTGAACCCGGTTCATGGATTCAGCTTACGGATCCAAGCTCGGATGAGATTGAATTGATCTCTAAGAAGTTTGATATTGACATTGCCGATGTGCGTGCCGCTATGGATGCGGATGAGAGTTCGCGTGTGGAACTGGAAGATGATTATACACTGATCCTGATCGATATTCCGATCATTGAGATCCGTAATGACCAGAAAGCATATACAGCGATTCCGTTAGGTATTTTATTGTTAGATGAATATCTGATTACAATCTGTGCGGAGGAGACACCGGTACTGCAGTATTTTATCAATTCCACCGTGCGCGAATTTAGCACAAAGAAACAGATGCGTTTTGTATATCAGATCCTATACCGGAGTTGTATGGTTTATCAGTTGTATCTGCGTACGATTGATAAGATGCGCACGGAAATTGAGGAACGTGCACAGGAAGATGTGAAAGAGGAAGATCTGATCATGCTTCATGAGCTGGAGTCGAATCTGGTATATTTTGCCACATCTCTTAGAGCCAATGGCGCAGTGATCGATCGGTTGTCCCGTTATAGCCGGGTACGGCAGTTCCCGGAGGATAAAGATCTCTTAGATGACGTGCGAGTGGAGAATGGACAGGCGATTGAGATGACCGTGATCTATCGTGATATTATACATGGTACCAGAGAATTGCTTTCAAACATGATCGATATTCGATTGAATAACGTCATGAAATATCTTGCGGCGATAACGATCGTGATGGCGATTCCGAATATTATTTCCGGTTTCTATGGTATGAATGTGGCGGCGAACTGGGTTCCGCTTCAATCAACGCCGTTCGGATTTGGAATCATTTGCGTGGCAACGTTTGTGGTGTGTATTTTTGTTCTCAAGGTTCTTAAGAAAAAGAAGATGCTTTGATCATTGCATGAAACCAATAGTTCACTAGATAGAAAAAGATGGCATATACAGAGATGATGTATAATCAATATTCTGCATATGCCATCTTTTTGTATTAATACGGTCTGTATTGTTGTGTACAATCCGGATTATTGTACTTTGACCGGTTCCGGATATTCCTCTCCGAATGTCTCTACTGTGATTGACTTGATCTTCTGTTCCTGAAGCGGTTTGTCATAATAATCAGTCTCTACACAGGCAATCTTGTCAACAATATCCAGGCCTTCTGTCACTTTTCCGAATGCAGCGTACTGTCCATCTAAATGAGGAGAAGTCTTGTGCATAATAAAGATCTGGGAACCTGCAGAATCCGGTATCATGGAACGAGCCATGGAAAGTACGCCGGGTGTGTGTTTTAAATTATTCTCGAATCCGTTCATAGCAAATTCGCCTTTGATGCTGTATCCGGGACCGCCCATTCCGGTTCCGTCCGGACAACCGCCCTGAATCATGAATCCTTTGATGACGCGGTGGAAGATTAATCCGTCATAAAATCCCTTTTGAACTAAAGAAATGAAGTTGTTTACTGTGTTTGGTGCGATATCCGGATAAAGTTCTGCCTTCATTACATCGCCATTTTCCATAGTAATTGTTACAATTGGATTTGCCATAATTATATGTCCTTTCTCTGATAAAAGTATATACGGATTTTAACATTTTCACAGGCACATTACAAGTAGAGGAATTATGAACAGGATGGTCATAATTATGACCCCAAATTCATAAATGGGTATCGTGTAGCCATAATTGTACATAAAATATACATAAATGTATCTGGAATATTCATAAATGGCACTGTTTTGTCTATTGAAATTCATAATTTTAAACTATAAAATGAGATGTATCAACCGGATAACAAACATTATGATGAAGATTTACAAGTAAAAATAAGAAAGGAATGATAAAATGCCTTAAAACGACTGGGAAAAAAGCAGTAAATTCGTGTTTTTGCATAATAAATTACTTGCTTATCCTTTGGGAATCATCTATAATAAACTTAATTATGTATAATAAGAGACAAGTGGACGAGCAAGGGTTCATTTGGGTTTAGGATAAGGTGAACTAAGAAGGATATTCCGGAATTAGTATTATATTTTGGAAGGGGAATTTGTTATGAAGAAGATTAGTTTTAGAGTGAGGAGTTTTGACAAAGAACAATTTCTGACCTTTAACATTGATAATGAGGCTGAGTTGGATGAGGAGCTGTTAGACTACTTGGAAGAAGAGGAACCGGCAGGGATTGTTCCGGTAATCTTTGAAGAGGGTGAAGAGTTTGATACATTTTCTTATAATGTGACGGATAAGATTCGCTTGAGTGAATTGTCCGAACAGGAGATCAATGCGGAGATGGTATTGTTAGTACTTCGGGGATTGGTAATGGCACTGATCGATATGGTGGAGTATCGTGTTCCGGTATCTTATCTTGTGTTGAATCGTCATTATATTTATATTGATTCTGATTACAAAGTAGAATTTGTCTGTATCCCTTTGGAAGAGATGCGAGAGGATGTTGATATCAGTCATTTCCTCCGTAATTTTCTTGCAAGTCTGCGTTTTGAATCGTCTGACAATGATAATTATGTTGCAAGATTATTTACATATATCAATAATCATGAAGTATTTAATCTTCGGAATATGTTAAGTCTCGTAGAAACACTTATGGAAGATCTCGGAATTGAGATTCCGGATGATGCGAATGAGATATATGCAGAATATCATGAGGTGGAAGAGGTATCATCTGATACGACTGTTCTGACAAGTGAAGAGGAGACGGATATTTCCCGGGTGATGGATGATCTGGCGGCAGCAGAAGAATTAGATGATGCGGAAGATATTGAAACAGCAATGAGTGATCTGGCGGCACAGAGTGAAGAAGATACCGGCAAACTTGCTGCTGAGGAAGAAGTGGATGAGCCTGAAAAAGTAGAGGAAGAGGAAGCCGAGGAACTGGAAGAAGCAGCAGAAGAGGAAGCCGAGGAACCGGAAGAGGTAGAAGAAGAGGAAGCCGAGGAACCGGAAGAGATAGCAGAAGAGGAAGCCGAGGAGCCGGAAGAGGTAGAAGAAGAGGAAGCCAGCGAGCCGGAAGAGGTAGAAGAAGAGGAAACCGAGAAGCCGGAAGAAGTAGAGGAAAAGGAAACTGATGAGTCAGAATCAGAAGAGGCAGAAGAAGCCGAGAAACCGGAAGAAGTAGAGGGTGAAGAACCGGAGCAAAAACCAGCGAAGAAATCAGTGTTGGAATTAGATGAAGAGAGCCGGGAGATGGTGAACAAACTGAAAGAGAAGCTGGCCGGAAGCAAGAAAGAGAAACAACCAAAGCATACTGAAAAAGAAATAAAGAAACCTACATTTAAGACAAAAGATACATCATCTGTTGGTGTTGTAATTCAGGATGATCTGGATGAATTTTTGGCAGAAAAAGAGATGGAGGAACAGGTCACACATCATGAAGATTCCGGTCTTAAGATCCGCAAGAATATCAAAGTCAGCCGTGCCAGCATTTTAAAGAATACACAGGAAGAATTGAAGGCTGCAGAGGAGAAAGAGGCGGAGCAGAAAGCCTTAGAGGAAGTGACAGAAGCGGAAGACGAAGTGACAGAAGTGGCAGAAACGGAAGATGAAGAAGTAGTAAGCAACTCTATCTTAAGTCAGACAATCAGCGGGGCGACCGGACTGTTAAGAGGCAATGTGAATGTTCCGAAGGTTAATCCTTATCTGATCCGTGTTAATACGAATGAGAGAATTATGATTACAAAACAGAACTTCAAAGTTGGGAAAGCAAGTATGGGTGTAGATTATACAGTGAAGGGAAATGGTGCAGTCAGCAGAGTGCATGCAGTGATTATGAACAAAGACGGTATCTATTATATTCGTGATAACAAATCTACAAATCATACATATGTAAATGGTAAGATGCTTGAAGAAGGAGAGAATGAATTGTTAACACAGGATTGTAAGATTGTTCTTGGTGATGAGGAATTCATATTCAAGTTGCGTTAATTAGAAATGGTAAGAGACCATTGCATGAAGATGTGTAGGAGAGTCTTTGATGCGATGGTCTTTTCTTATCATTTTCGTAATTGTTAGAGATGGAAACAGAAGATTGAGGAGAGTGGAATGGAGATTATAGCGGCCTGTTATACAGATATTGGGAGATTTAAGCAGATTAATCAGGATTCGTTGTCTGTCAGGATTGTAAATTCCCCACATGGTAAGATTGCCTTTGCGTTAATTTGTGATGGCATGGGAGGACTGGAACATGGGGAGCTTGCAAGCAAAGAGGCAATTCTGGCAATGAACCAATGGTTTCAGGATGAATTTGCTCAATTAGTAGCAGAGAACAGGGTAACGGAAGACAGGTTATACAAACAGTGGCAGGATGTGATAGAGAGTGTGAACGGACGTCTTGCGGCATATGCACAGACTCAGGGCGTGTCGATGGGAACAACACTTACAGCATTGCTGTTATATAGGGATAATTATTATATTTGTCATGTTGGAGATAGTCGGATCTATAAGATAGCGGATCGCATATTGCAGATAACGGAAGATCATTCACTTGTTGCAAAAGAGGTGGAATTAGGTTATCTGACCAAAGAACAGGCATTGGTAGATCCAAGACGCAGTGTATTGTTACAATGTGTTGGGGCATCGGACACGGTCAATCCACAATTTGAAAAGGGACAGATTCCGGAACGGGTGACGTTTGTGTTATCTTCCGATGGATTTGTGCACATGTTGAGTGAAGAAGAGATTTTTCAGTATTTTCAACCGGATCAGATTCGGAATAAGGAACAACTAACTGCAATATGCAAAGAGGCGACAGAAATTGTAATGGAGCGGGGCGAAAGAGATAATATTACCGTGGCTGCACTTACCTGCAGACAGTGAACAGGTAGATATTAGGTTAAGAGAGGGTAGCGTGTATGACTAGAGTTGGCACTGTATTGGGTGGCAAATATGAAATACTTAAAAAAATAGGGCAAGGTGGAATGTCTATTGTTTATGTGGCGATGGATACCCGGTTGAACAAGCAGTGGGCGGTTAAGGAGATCAAACAGAATCCGAAACAGGACACAAGAACACTTTTAAAAGGTTTACAGATGGAAGCTAACATTTTGAAAATGGTAGATCATCCTGTGTTGCCAAGAATTGTTGATATTATTAATTATAATGGAACGGTTTTTGTTGTAATGGATTATATCGAGGGACGGCCATTGAGTGAGGTGTTGAAGTTAGAAGGAGCGCAGCCGCAGGAAAAGGTGATCGAATGGGCGAAGGATCTGTGTAGTGCGTTGGATTATTTGCACTCTATGAATCCGCCGATCATTTATCGGGATATGAAGCCGTCTAATATTATGCTGAAACCGGATGGAAAAGTAAAACTGATTGATTTTGGTACGGCAAAGGAATTTGATGTAGAAAGCCTTGCGGATACGACAGCGCTTGGAACCAGAGGGTATGCAGCGCCGGAGCAGTTTGGGGATGCAAGAGGGCGAGGTATTCACAAAACAGATGCGAGAACAGATATATATAGTTTGGGTGCAACGCTTTATCATGTACTGACAGGAAAGAATCCAAGTGAACCGCCGTATGTGATCAAGCCGATTCGTGATTGGGATCCGTCGTTATCAAGTGGATTAGAGAAGATCATTAACAAATGCACTATGCCGAATCCGGAAGATCGTTATCAGTCCTGTACGGAGCTGATATATGATCTGGAACATTATGAGGAGTTGGATGATGCATTTAAGAGATCGTGCTTGAAGAAGATGCGGAGCTTTTTGATCTGCGCGGGTTTGACGGTTACTTTTGCGGCAGTTGCGATTGGTGGATATATCGGAAATGAACGGGAAAAGAAACTGAATTATGATAATCTGATCAACGAAGGTTATGCAGATGTCGTACAGGGAGATTATGAAGGAGCAGCCGGTTTATATGTAGATGCGATCACGCAGGTAGATGGCAGCCGGAATGAAGCATATCTGGATTTGCTGGATTTGTATATCAATTATATGAATGATGCCGAGACAGGACTTAGCAGGGTAACATATTACATAGACCAACAGTACAATTCAATTGATAAGGATCAGAAATTATTATTGACGGTTGCGATGGATTATTTCGATGTATTAAAAGATTACAAATCCAGTGCATATTATTTTAATATGCTGGATCAGAAAGAACATCCGGAGGCGGTATATTATTCAACAATCGCACTTGCGATGGGTGAGCTGAATGTAGATTATGAGAGTCTGACGTTTAATTTGAAGAATTTTGAATCAACAAATGATGCTTCCACAATTTCAATTAATAAGTTGATGAATTACCGGTTGTTGTGTATTGTATATGCAAGGAATTTGCAGCAAATGGGAGATGCGGCCGACAGATTGATCGAAGCGGCGAATAAGGGACTTGCAGTACTTGAAGTATATGATGATGATAGTGTGAAAGCGGAGTATTACACTATTTACAATCAATATCTTGCTCTTGCATATGAGAGACTTGGACAAAAATATATAGAAGAGGATCCGCAACGCTCACAGGAGAATTACGAAAAAGCATTGGAATGTTGTGATTTTATATTAGGCATGGTGACAGCGGGTGACGGCAAGACGGTTGGCAGTATTACAGATGAGAAACTTCGGGAGGCAAAATATTGCCAAAAAGCAGAGATATATGAAATGCTGCAGGAGTACGACAAGGCGGATGAGGTGTATATTCAGGCTGAGGAGGAGTTTGGCAGGACGAGTATAGCGGTGTATGCCGGACATTTGTCTTTGCTCTGTAAGATGGAGGAATTGAAGACTACGGATGTTGAAAAATGGGATTATAACAGACTCCATAAGCTTTATGAACAGGGACAACAGGTGCCTGAGATCCAGAATGACTATCGGTGGAAACAGCTGACACAGAAGCTTTCTCCATTGTTTGGAAAGAATGGGGGATGATTGTTATGTATGAGATTATGTTTTATGCAGGAACCGTACTTGCGTGTCTGTTTTTAATTATATCCATTATTCTATTTATTAAAAATGGTGTATGGAAACTGATGGGAGATGTAACCGGTCTCAATGCAAGAAGAGCGATTAAGAAATTAGATAAAAAGGGTGCAGAGGATACTTCGAAGACGGAGGCGATTCATCAGGAAGTCAGTAAGGTATTGGTTCATCGGACAACTACAACAGGATCATTGCAGGCGGTAACGGAATCAATCGAAAAAGACAAAGCGCAAAGATCTGACAGGAAAAAAACACGGAAACGTCGCGCAAAAGAAGAAAAGACGATACTTTTACAGAATACACAGGAACAGGCTAACAGCAATAATATATTTGAAGTAGAAGATGAGATGATCATATTAGCAGGTGACCAAAAAGATTCTGTGGCAAAGGAAAATGAGGCTGAAGGTGAATACACCACATTGTTGACGCCGGGAGGTTCTGCGAATGTAACGGATGAGAATACAGATGAGATTACGACCCGGTTATATGCAGAGGATGTTACGACAGATGTACTTTCAGAGGATGACGAGACGGATGTGCTATACACAGAAGAAGACCGGCAGACAGCATTGCTGACGCCGGAAGGAGATGACAGTCAGACGACATTGTTGACACTAGAAGGAGATGACAGTCAGACGACATTGTTGACACCGGAAGGGGATGACAGTCAGACGACATTGTTGACACCTCAAGGAGACGACAGTCAGACGACACTGTTGACACTAGAAGGAGACGACAGCCAAACAACATTGTTGACACCGGAGGCGGAGATTACACCGTTTGAGCCGGTATTACAGGAAGATGAGGAATTGATGAGTCTGTTAAAGGATGCTGTAGCGAAGAATCAAGGCAGAGATTAGAAAAAAGGGGAATGACGACGATTGAATAGGGGAAGAAAATACCGAAAGACAATTGCATATTGCATGATCTGGTTATTGCTTTTGCAGTTACTGCCGGGGGAAAGAACGGTTGCCACGCAAGCTGCTGATGTACAACAGATTACGATAACTGCACAGGATGAATATACACCGGATGATTGTAAAAAGATCAACGGGGAAGATGTATGGGAGTTGTCCTATAAGATTGACCATTTAGGAGAAGGGAATCCTGTGTATCTCACTGTGAAACAGACAACAGATGGTTCGGAAGTCCTGTTGACGGACAAAGAATTATTAACCGGAACAGATCTGGAATGGGATACAGAGGGTAGAAGTGACAGTGTGGCAGTGCATTTTCAGGATGGTGCATCTGATAAGGCAACCTTAATCCTGAAGAAGCCGCAAACGGAATGCGATTATGAGATTGCAATTGAGGTTAAGGATCATACGGGTGTTCAGGTTACAAAAGAGACAAAGAATATCCATTTTGGGAAAGCAATCGCGCCACCGGATATCGTGCTCAGGAATGTGGATGCAGTGGTTGCGGGATCTGTTGTGGATTCTGTGGCAGACGGAACCTGGACGAATAAAGATGTAGCATTTGATGTAGAGGTGAAGGATGGGACGACCGGTCTGGTTAAGGTGACTTATGAGTTAGATGGACAACCGGTAGATTCTCCGCAGACATGGGATGCGGCCGCACCGGAAAAGAATGCGGTAACAAAAAAGTTTTCTTTTGATACAAGTGCGGCTTCTAGTCAGGGACATGTTTTAAAAGTGATGGCGGAGAATGCAAAGGGAAAAGACGCAACGCTCACAAAGTATATCTTAATAGACAAAGGGAAACCAGCAATCTCTTTGCATGTAAAAGGTGATGAGACGAAAACGGTTGAGAATACCGTGTATAAGGCACCGTTCGAGATTGAGGCAGCGGTAACGGATGATCTGCCAACAGATATGGTGTCGGTTCAATATAAGGTCAATGGAATATCAGACAGCAACAAACAGAATGTTCGAACATTTGATGCAGGGCAGTATGTTGTTTCGGCAATTGCTACGGATGCAGCCGGTAATTCGACTGAATCCGCCGAGGTAACATTTCAGGTGGATGGAGCTGCCCCGACGGTTACAAAGCTCTCTTCACAGAGTGATGGAGGATACTACCGCTCCAAACAGACATTTCAATATCAGGTAGATGATGATTGCTTAAATGGCGGCAAAACAACGCTTACGGTTAAGAGAACGATAGATGGTATCAGCACATTGGATCCAAAGACGGTTTCCTTGTCGGATACAGAGAATACGGTAACGTATGATTGCGAAGAGGAAGGACTGTATGAATTTACAATAACCGCGGAAGATGCAGTGGGAAATACGCTGCAGGAGCCGTACACATTTCGTTTTACCATTGACAAGAAAGCACCAACGATTTCAATAGATGCAAGTGATAAGAATGGAACCGGGCTGGCAAACGAAGGAATGGCCAGACAGGGTGTGAATATTTCTTTGCAGATAACAGACCGGAATCCGGATCTTTCCGGATATTCTATTGTTACAGAGAGAACGGATGGGGATGGCCATAAAACGACCGTTACCCGGTATGGAACGCAGATTGCGTGGAACACAGAGGGTGATCCGGCAAAATGCGAGGAGATTCGCAAGTCTGTGGAACTCCCTTATGAGGAAGAGGGATATTATACGGTTACATTTTCGGCAAAGGATCAAGCCGGCAATGACAATAGTAAGAAGTTTTCCTTTTACATTGACCGTTCAGCTCCGGTTATCAATGAAAATGATATTGCATACCGGTCAAATGGTATCTCATTGAGTTTAAAATATGGAATGATCTTTAGCAACCGGGCAATTCAGGTAACATTCCCAGTAAGAGACAGCATTTCGGGATTGTTATATGATGGCAATGCCGGTGCGGTGTATGTAACGATCGGAACAAAGGATCAGAAAGCACCGGATAGTATGATTTATCCGGCTGACCGGATTGGAAACAGTGAGTATTACTCTGTAATGCTTCCGTTAGAGAAGGTGAAGCAGTTTGATAATCAGATTACAATCTGGGCAAAGGATCAATTGTTAAATGAAGGGTACGCAGAATCAAAGCGGACAATCTATAATGAGAATCCTCCGGTTGTTGCAATGGAGTGGGCAGACAGTAATACTGCAAAGGAGGGTGACTGGTCTGATCGGGACGTAGTCTATCATACAGTGGTGGAAGATACCTTTTGCGGTATCAGGAAGATCACCTATAAGAAGATTGAGAACGGACAGGAGCAGATTGTAAAAACGGTTGATTTTACATCATTGGAGAATCAGCAGACGGAGTTTGTCAAGAGACAGGAATATGATTTTGTTGCATCTGATTCTGCAACGACAGCGGATGGGTATGAGTTAAAGATTGAAGTGGAAAATAACTGCGGCAATACGCAGGAGATGAGCAGGACGGTTTATGTGGATAAGGAACCGCCGAAAGTAGAATTATCCGGAGTGCAGAATGGTAAGCATTATAATCAGAATCAGACCATACATACCAGAGTAACAGATGTCTCATATAAGGGAACAGCAAATGGAACCAGGAAGGCTACTGTGACAACGTATCATGTAACAAGAATGTATGATGGAAAGACGGAAACACTTTTTTGGAAGGATATGATTTCAGATCATATGACGAGTGAACGGGATGATGTTATTGCCGAAGAAGGAACGTATGAGATATATGCGAAAACAGTCGATTGTGCAGGCAATACAACAACGTCGGATACGATACGGTTTACGATTGATAAGTATGCTCCGGTCATTGAGAAAGTACATGTTATGAAAGAACCGTCCGGGGAGCAGATGCCAAACGCAGATGGCATTTATTATCTGAATCGGAATGGACGATATATCGTAGAAGCTTCTGATCATTTTCCGAGTGATGATGCACATATTGATGTTGCGTTTGATTATGCGGGAGTTCAGGCAAACACGGAGTCATATGTATTGAATGTATCTCCACTTAGAACGACTGCACAGTATCGCTTTACAACAGAGGGAAAATACCGCGCAACAGTAACGGGAACAGATAAGGCAGGAAATATAGCAACGCCTGTACAGACGGATATCGTTGTGGATAAGACAAGTCCGAAGCTTTCCATTTGTGGCATGCAGTCGGGAACAATGACAAAGAACCCGGTAACACTGACATATGAGGCGACTGATAAGAATCATGATTTTGATGAATATCAGGTAACGGTGCATCGTACAACATTGGATGGAGAAAACGAAACGATTGTGGAAAAGGGAGCTGTATCCTGGAAACAAGACGGTTACGATAAGAATGCGCAGGTAGATTATACAACACAGAAGACATCGGTCTATAGTAAAGAAGGTAACTACACGATCACGTTTGAGGGAACGGACCGGGCAGGCAATGTGGCGACAGCGCGAACCGTTACATTTTCGATCGATCATACAGCGCCGGCAATATCGAATGTACAGTATTGGAATGAGAATAGTCTGTTACAGCCCCGATATAGCATTATATTTAGTAATAAAATGATCCGCGTACAGTTTCAGGTTACGGATCGCGTAACAGGGGTACAGGATGATCTGGTGTATGTAACATTGGGAACGGCTGCAGAACGGGCGGAGAATACACCGTTATATATTGCACGAAAAGGAAAAGATAGTAATTATTATGTATATGTTCCGCAGGATGTGTTACTTACAGAATATGATGGTGTGATCAGTATCTGGGCGAATGACCGGTTGAAAAATGAATCCAATGTACAGTCCGTGCGTATGATCCAGAATACAGATCATGCTGTGATTGTGATGGATTGTGATATTGATTATACAACATGGCAGAGCAGGGACGTTACATTTCACACCAAAGTGAAGGATAACAAGTCCGGTCTTAAGGAAGTGGTATATTCGATTGATGGCAAAGAGACAAAAAAGGTGGTATTCAAGGAATTTGTGAAAGAATACAGTTATGATCTCACAGCCACAAAGACCGCAGAAAAGGCAAGTGGCTACACCATGTCCGTTAAGGTTGTAAATAATACCGGAACAGAAAGTGAAGCACACAGACAGGTGTACGTTGATAAGGAAGCACCGGTTGTCAGATTATCGGGTGTAACGAATGGCACGCATTATAATAAGAATGTAACAATCACAACGAATGTCGGGGATGTATCTTATAAGAATACCAAAACGATATATTATGTGAAGCGTACGTTAGACGGAAAGACCTATACGGAAAAAGTGTCCGCCTGGATTATGAGTAAGAGGGAGGAGCAGAGAAATCAACGCTTCCGCAAGGAAGGTACCTATAAGATCTATGCGGTAACAACCGACAGCGCAGGCAATATTACCCGTTCCAATACGTTGCGGTTTGTTATTGATAAGACTGCTCCAAAGCTTGCAATTTCCGGAACAACAAATGGTTCCATGAATGCAGGAGATGTGTCGCTTACATTTGACCTTACGGATTCCTATTATCAGACGACGGATGCCGGAATCCGTATTGAGAAAAAGTTAGACGGAGCAACCACGACAGAGGAGATCACTGCATTCCCGAAACAGGGGAAACATTCGTCTATGAACAGGACATTTTCGACAGATGGAACGTATCAGATTACCTTTACGGCAAAAGATAAAGCGGGTAATCGGGCGGTGACAAAAACGATTTCTTTTTCAGTTGATAAGACAAAACCACAGATCAGCATTACGGGGACTTCGAATTATGAGCAGTGGGATGAACCGGTTGCAATCCGATTTGCGGTGGAGGAATCCTACTATGCAGGTAACCATATCACCATTCGGGGAACCCGCACAGATATCAATGGCAAGGAAGAGGAGATTGACCTGCCTAAAATGGTGAATTCGTCCAAGTTAAGCAGCTTACAGCAGATCTTTAGTGAGGATGGAATCTATGATTTTGTAATATCGGCAAGAGACGAGGCGGGTAATCAGGATGAGAAGGAAATTCATTTTGTATTGGATCAGACCAGCCCGGAAATACACAAAGTTGCAGAATATAGCGGTGGATATTTCCAGGAATTTCAGATTGCGGATACATTAGAAGAGGTGTTCAGGGATCTTACGGTTGTATCGTATCGCATCCTGCTAAATGGAGTAGAATATGATGGAACAACGCCGGTTACGGATGAAGGAAAGTATAATCTTTCGGTGGAAGTTCAGGATGAATTAGGACATAAGAGTACGAAAACTGCAGAGTTTATTATTGACCATACTGCACCAAAAGTAATATTTACCGGAGTGAAAGACGGGCAGGCGGTATCAGAAAGAGGAACCGTTACATTATCGCTGACCAATCCGGAAGATGAAATTACAAAGATTACCATGAATGACCAGGAGTATGATCCGGATACAAGGCAGTTAGAGTATTCGGAGTACGGAACATACCGGATCAATGTGGATTGTGTGGATAAAGCGGGTAACAAAGTGACAAGAACACTACAGTTCAATTATTATAATCCGTTGACGACAACCATTTTATTTGCTATTATGGGTGGACTCATTTTAATAACCTGTATCTGGTTATGGATGAGAACCATGAAGAAAGAAAAGGAAGAAGAAAGAATATGATAAAAGCAGTTGTTTTTGATATGGATGGTGTTATTTTTGATTCGGAGCGTTTATACCGTAGGCATTGGATGATCACCGGGGCAGAATATGGAATTCCGGAAGAGGAGATGGAAGATCTTTGCAACCATATTGCGGGAGCAACCAGACAGCATAATGAACAATTGATGAAGGATCATTTTGGAGCAGATTTTGATTATGATACATTCCGGGAGAAGACGATGACACGGATGGATGCGGAGATCGAACAGAATGGTCTGGATCTGAAACCGGGAGTCAGGGAATTATTTGCATATCTGAAAGAGCATCATTACAAGATAGGACTTGCAACTTCGACACAGGAGGAACGAGCAGGAAAGAATTTGCGTCGTGCCGGGATCCTGGATGTATTTGATAAGATCGTATATGGCGGGGTTGTTCCGAATGGGAAACCGGCACCGGATATATACTTAGAAGCATGTCGGAGATTGGCAGTTGAGCCGGACGAAGCACTTGGAGTAGAAGATTCCATTAACGGCGTGAAGTCGTCTTCTGCAGCGGGATTATACACAGTCATGGTGATCGATCTGATTCAGCCTACGGAAGAGATTCGGCCGTTGGCAGATCAGATATATGATTCTTTGTTTGATGTAATGGAGCTGTTAGAACAACAAAACAAAACGAAATAGGAATATATAGATACACTCACTCATATATTGCATTAGTGCAATAGGAATGGAGAGCAGTATTGAGTAAATGCTGACCTTGCAGGAGGAGTGTGGAGTATGAGTGTTGGAAGAAAATTTGCAACTGTTGTAGAAGGCTTGATCATTGCATATGCAGTAACAGGAGTCCTGTTGGCGGCACTTGCCTTTACTGTGTTTCGTTTTCATTTAAGTGAGGCGTTAACAGATATGGCAATTGTGGCAATTTATGTAATTGTCACGTTTATTGGAGCATTTATTACCGGAAAGAAAGTAAAAGAGAGAAAGTTCCTTTGGGGGCTCCTGCTCGGAACATTGTATATCCTGATCATATCGCTGGTGGCAATACTGATCGGTCAGGTGTTTCATGTGACAAGTACTGCGAATATTACAACTGCCGTGCTATGTGTTGGCGGAGGGCTGCTGGGAGGAATGATAAGCTAAGATAAGCGTTGACCTTGGAAAAAGCATGTGTTATACTAAATGAAATATGTATTGGTTCAGGGAGCATACCTGAATACTATTTATAAATGAGAGGTATATGAGATGAAACATATTAAGACTTTAACAGACAAAACATTAAAGAACACAATGGAAAAAGGCGGATGTGGCGAGTGCCAGACATCTTGTCAGTCAGCTTGCAAGACATCTTGTACAGTTGGTAACCAGACTTGTGAGAACAAATAATACATTTTCTGGTATGGTAATGGAATAAAGAGGGCTGCTTATATCGGGCTGTCCTCTTTCATTTCGTTTCTAAGGATCTGAAGGAAACGGCTATGTGTTTCCGGAGACGTGAATAAGAGGTATAATAAAAGTGATACATCAGTATAAGAATAACGGCTATAACATTGTATTGGATGTCTGCAGTGGATCGGTTCATGTAGTAGATGATCTGGTATATGATGTAATCGCCTTGTATGAAGAGATGGATCCGGATGAGATTGTGAAGAGATTACCGCAATATCCGGAGAATGAGATACGGGAAGCGTATGATGAGATAACAGAATTAAAAGATCAGGGACAGCTTTTTACAGAAGATGTTTACAAGGATGCAATCATCGATTTTAAAAAACGCAAGACGGTTGTCAAGGCATTATGCCTTCATATAGCGCATGATTGTAACCTTGCCTGCAAATATTGTTTTGCGGAAGAGGGAGAGTATCATGGTGGAAGAGCCCTCATGAGCTATGAAGTTGGGAAGAAAGCTTTAGATTTTCTGATTGCGAATTCCGGTAACCGGGTGAATCTGGAAGTAGATTTCTTTGGTGGAGAGCCGCTGATGAATTTTCAGGTTGTGAAGGATCTGGTTGCATATGGCAGAAGCAAAGAGAAAGAGTTTAATAAGAAGTTCCGTTTTACATTGACAACGAACGGCATGCTGCTGACAGATGAGGTAATGGAATTTGCCAACAAAGAGATGGCGAATGTTGTATTGAGCATCGATGGTCGAAAAGAAGTACATGACTTTATGAGACCAACCCGCAATGGCAAAGGAAGTTATGATCTGATCATAGATAAGTTCAAGAAGATGGCTGAGATGAGACATCAGACCAATTATTATGTGAGAGGAACTTTTACACATTATAATCTGGATTTTTCTAAGGATGTTCTGCATTTGGCAGATATGGGATTCAAACAGATCTCAGCAGAGCCGGTGGTGGCTCCGGATGATATGGATTATGCAATTCGGGAGGAAGATCTTCCGCAATTGTTTGAAGAATATGACAATTTAGCAAAAGAGATGGTCAAGAGGGAAAAGGAAGGTAATGGATTTAATTTCTTCCATTTTATGATCGATCTTACAGGTGGACCATGTTTATATAAGAGATTATCCGGTTGTGGTTCCGGAACGGAATACTTAGCAGTTACACCTTGGGGTGATCTGTATCCATGTCATCAGTTTGTTGGAATGGAGCAGTTCAAGTTAGGAAATGTTGATACCGGAATAGAGAAAACGGATATTGTAGATGAATTTAAACTTTGCAACGTATATGCAAAGGACAAATGTAAGGACTGTTTTGCAAGATTCTACTGTAGCGGGGGTTGTGCAGCTAACTCATATAATTTCCATGGCAATTTATTGGATGCATATGATATCGGCTGTGAATTAGAACGTAAACGTGTAGAATGTGCAATCATGATAAAGGCAGCTTTAGCCTAGAGTAAGGAGAGTAAAAGAATGAAGAAAGCAAAGAGAAACAGTGTGCTGACTATCATAGTCTTTATCCTTGTTCTTGCACTTGGCACTTTTACAGTAGTGCAGGGACTTGGTAAGAACCAGATTGGTAAGGCTGAGAACATTATCTTAGGTCTTGACCTTGCAGGTGGTGTCAGTATCACATATCAGATCAAGGAGGATAATCCTACTGATCAGGAGATTCGGGATACGATCGAGCGTTTACAGCAGCGTGCAGATGTATACTCGACAGACAGTAATGTATACAAAGAGGGAAACAATCGTATTAACATTGAGATTCCCGGTGTAAGTGATGCAAGTAAGATTCTGGAAGAACTTGGTAAGCCGGGTGCTTTGGAATTCTTAGATGAGGACAATTATTCCAAGTATGCATCCGGAAAGGAATATGAGACGGTATTGACCGGATCCGATGTTAAGAATGCTTCTGCCGCAATTGATAATTCCGGTACCGTTCAGGAATATGTCGTTCAGCTTGCATTTAGCGATGAAGGAACGAAGAAGTTCGCAGATGCGACAACAGCAAATGTTGGCAAACGTATTTATATTATATATGATGGTGAGGTTGCTTCTGCACCTACCGTCCAGACTGCGATCACGGGTGGTAGTGCTGTGATCAATGGTATGGCTGATGATGAGGAAGCAGAACAGCTTGCACAGACCATTCGTATCGGTGCCCTTCCGTTAACATTGGAAGAGTTACGTTCGAATGAAGTCGGAGCAACCCTCGGTAAAGATGCTCTTAGCACAACCTTAAAGGCCGGTGCAATCGGTATGGCTGTGATTGCTGTCATTATGATCGGTTTATACTTATTGCCTGGTTTCATTTCTGTTCTTGCGTTGATTGCATACGTTGTGCTGATGTTATTGTGCCTGAATGGATTTAATGCCAGTCTTACACTTCCGGGTCTTGCAGGTATCGTGTTATCTGTTGGTATGGCGGTTGATGCAAACGTTATTATCTTTACCCGTATTAAAGAGGAACTTGGTGCAGGAGCATCGGTTAAAAGTGCAATTGATGCTGGTTTCAACAAAGCACTGTCTGCTATCTTAGATGGTAATATTACAACCTTGATCGCAGCCTTTGTATTGTACATTATGGGAAGCGGTTCCATTAAGGGATTTGCACTTACATTAGGTATTGGTATTGTGTTGTCTGTATTTACGGCATTGATTATTACCAAACAGTTATTAAAGGCAGCATATACATTAGGATTACAGAGCCCGAAATTATACGGAGCGAAGAAAGAAGCAAAGGTTCACAATTATGTGAAGTTTTCCAGATTTGCTTATCTCATTTCCTTTGTTGCAATTGCAGCCGGCTTGATCGCATTACCAGTATTTAAGGGTAAGACGGGTTCTACCTTGAATTACAGCCTTGAATTTACAGGTGGTACTTCGATGACTGTTAATTTCGAAGAACGTTATGACCTCGCAAAAGCAGAGAGTGACATTCTTCCGGTGATTGCAAAGGCAGCAGGAATTTCAGAGGCAGATATTCAGGTTCAGAACGTAAAGAATTCCAATGAGATCGTATTTAAGTCTGCAGAGCTTTCAAATGACCAGAGAGATGCTGTTCAGACTGCGTTAGAAGATAATTTCAAAGTAAAAGAATTTAACATGGAGAATATCAGTTCTACAATCAGTACGGAAATGCAGAGAAATGCAATTATATCTGTGTTGATTGCAACGGCATTGATGTTGATCTATATTGCAATCCGGTTTAGTGATGTGAAGTTTGGTGCAGCAGCCGTTATTGCATTATTGCATGACGTATTAGTAGTATTT
>ULTU01003827.1_pt1 | contig 20875 bp, 16 predicted proteins | sample 1957861 | NCBI WGS metagenome assembly ULTU01 (sample SAMEA4835742, study PRJEB28245) | human gut metagenome | biome: gut microbiome; material: fecal sample | place: Denmark | collected 2008
AGAAGCCGCGGTTTCTGCCGGCCTCTGCGCCTCTTCGATTTCTACATGCTTTTCGCTCGTTTCGGTTTTCTTCTCGGACTCGTGCGTTTTCTCGCCCTCTTCCTTCTTTTCGTCGTTCTTTTTCTTCTCGCTCTCCTCTTCTGTTTCGTTTTCGCGTTTTGTATGATTTTCGCGCTTTATGTCATTCTCCTTCTGATCCTGCTCTGTATCTGTGTCCTCACGCTTCTTCGATTCGGTGTTCTCGTCTTCGTCCTCATCTTCGTCTTCTGAATCGTTTCCGTAGGATGTCGCATCATCGTACCGACTCACGGAGCTGCTTTCCTCCGGCTCCGTCACGACATATCCATAGTAGAAGTCCTCGCCTGGGATACTGCGGCCGATAGCTGCCGAATCGGCCTCCGCGATGGCGATGAGGTAGGCACCGATCTGACTCTTCATCTGATCACCGGTGATGCACTTAAGATTCGCATACGGAAGGGCCAGCGGAACGACCGCAGCCTGTGTGATACCGAACTTTCCGGCGAGCTTCGCCGTCTGATTTGCAGCCCGCTCCGCCTTTACGATCGACATCGCGGTCTCTCGAAGAAGATGATCTACGGATGCGCGCTTATTCTCATAGCAATTCCGGTGCACGAGGGTCACACTGGAGATCAGGCTGCCGGTCGCGGTGACATTCTCCCAGCTGTCCTTCAGTGAAAACGCACGCACGGTGCCCGGCACGCCGGCCAGAAGGCTCGAGGCATCCGGCTCTGCGACGATGGCGACCTTCGACGGATCCGCCGAAAGCTGCGCCGTGATGTCCTCGATGCTCGTATACTGCACATCGAACTGCGTGCCATACTGACTCTTCAGGTACTGAAGCACATACTCCGGCTGCTCGCCCTGTCCGACGCTCAGTACGGTCTGCCCCTTTAATCCCTGAAAGCTCTGGAGTTCCGTGTTGCCGGTGATGCAGTACAGCTCGTTGCCTGCATTGATATTGACGATGACCGCACCGTCCTTCGCATCATGGTAGGCTCGTGCTGCACTTTCCGGTGAAAGGACCGCGACATCCGCCGCTCCGGTGATGAAGTCCGACAGGACCTCTGCTTCACTGTCCTTCAGCTCGAAATGGTAGTCCCCCTGTGTCGCACCCAGCTCGGACTCCTCCATGAGATGCGCGAAGCCGAGGGCTGCTGCCCCCTGGGAAAGCTCGATCCGCATCGCATCCGAATCTGCCGGCTCCACGACCTGTTCCGCCGGGATGGTCGTTTCCAGGATCGCCTGCGTTTCTTCCGCCGTCGTCTCCTGCTTCGACGCGACATGCTCCACAAGCTCCGTAAAGTGTCCACATCCGGACAGGAGCAGCATCAGGGCTGCCGGGATCATCATATATTTCCATGCTTTTTTCATCATCATCTGGCCTTTTCTTTCTGATAAACTCTGATGACTATGGTAGCACAAAAAAGCCCCCGGAGAAAACTCCGGGGGGAAATATTCACATTAAATCACATTAACTTTCTGAACATAGCTTCGAAGTCAGCGATGCTTGCCTCTCTTGGGTTACCAGGTGCACATGCATCAGCGGCAGCGGACTCACAAAGGAACGGAAGATCCTCTTCCTTCAGAGCCTCGAGCTTTGTCGGGATGCCAACATCTACAGAGAGCTGCTTCACGGCATCGATGGCCGCCTTACGATAGGTCGCTGCATCCATACCAGTGGTATCGATATCAAATGCCTCTGCGATGGCCTTGAACTTCTCGCCGGTGTACTCCTGGTTGAACTCCATCACGATCGGAAGCATCATCGCACATGCAACACCGTGCGGTGTGTCATAAACCGCGCCGAGGGTGTGTGCCATGGAGTGTGCGATACCGAGGCCTACGTTCGAGTATGCCATCGCGGTTACATACTGTGCAAGTGCCATACCTTCACGTCCATCCGGATCGTTCGTTACAGCCTTACGAAGGTTCTTTGCGATGAGCTTAATAGCCTCGAGGTCGAGTACATCTGCGAGCTCCCATGCGCCCTTGGTGGTGTAGCCTTCGATCGCATGTGTCAGCGCGTCCATACCGGTCGAAGCCGTGAGGCCCTTCGGCATAGAGGACATCATATCCGGATCAACGACGGCGATATCCGGGATATCGTTTGCATCGACGCAGACGAACTTTCTCTTCTTCTCAACGTCGGTTACGACATAGTTGATGGTGGACTCTGCGCCGGTACCACCGGTTGTCGGAACGGCGATGGTGAAGACGGTACGATGCTTGGTCGGTGCGACACCCTCGAGAGAACGGATATCTGCAAACTCCGGGTTGTTGATGACGATACCGATGCCCTTACCGGTATCCATGGAAGAGCCACCACCGATGGTGATCATGCAGTCTGCGCCGCAGGACTTGTATGCCTCTACACCGTGCTGGATGTTTTCGATGGTTGGGTTCGGCTTGATGTCATCATACAGGAAGAAGTCGATGCCGTTCTCCTTCAGAAGATCCGTCACCTTGGCTGTTACGCCGAACTTTACGAGGTCAGGATCGGATGCAACGAAAGCCTTATGATAGCCTCTTGCCTTGATGAGACCCGGGATCTCCTTGATTGCACCATGTCCATGATAAGAAATACCATTTAAGACGAAACGATTCACAGCCATAATTCTACTCCTTTAAAATAATATGAATGCCCTGGCAGAAAGACCCATTCTTTCTGTGCAGGCATAATGATACCGACCATTCGATCACGTTCTGCACTTTGTTCACTATGCACAACCGAATTCTTTTCTATCTTAACAGATTGTAGATTATTTATCAATAAGCTCGCTGAATATGACAAAATTATACTTCTTCAGCTTAAAAAAATACCCTTCAGCCGTGAATATGCCGAAGGGTACGATAAAACATCTCGTCAATATGTCGTTTACGCGTTCAGTGAAATCGATGCGATCGTGTGACCATCGAAGTCATATACCGTGAACACATCCTCATCGAGGATGGCATAGGTATTCGGGTTTCCACCCTTCGGAAGGGAGGTGCTGCCCGGATTCAGATGGAAGAAGGTTCGTCCATCCTCTGCCGTCAGCTTCTCTGCCTTCAGAAGGTGGGTATGGCCATGCAGCAGTGCGTCGCCCTCCATCAGTGGCGGAAGCTTCGTCTCATCGAAAAGATGCCCATGGGTCGCAAAAATCGTATGCCCGTTCAGTGCGAGGATCGCATAATCCGCCATCACCGGAAACTGCAGCACCATCTGATCGACCTCCGCCTCACAGTTGCCACGTACCGCCCAGATTCTGTCCTTCAGCGGATTCAGCATCGCGATGACCTCCTTCGGTGCATACTCCTGCGGAAGGTCGTTACGTGGTCCGTGATAGAGGATGTCTCCGAGGAGGATCAGGCGCTCTGCGCCGCTCTCCTCGAGCTTCTCCAGGGTCCTGCGGCACCAGTATGCAGAGCCGTGGATATCACTTGCAATGAAATATTTCATATTCTGTATTCTCCTGTATTTCTCGATTACATCCGCTCCGGCGCACCGAATCCCAGTGTATGGATGCAGGTGCTCAGTACACGGAAGGTCAGCATCAGAAGGGCCATGCAGCTCTCCTTTTCCTTCTCCGGCAGGTTCAGGAACTTCACATCATGGTAGAGACTGTTGAAGTTGTTCGCCAGCGCATAGATATAGGAGCAGATGCGGTGCGGTGCGAGGTCCCTCCATGCACCGTTGATCTCATCCTGATAACGTGTGAGAAGCATCTGGACATCATGTGCAGACTTCTCCTTCATCGGCAGGATCTGGAAGTCGGTCGCATGGGCCTTCACATAATCCTTTACATGCACATCATCGCTTACGCCACGCTCCTGCATGAACTTACGAAGGATCGAGTTGATCCGTACGATGGTGTAGAGGATGTATGGACCGGTGTTGCCCTCGAAGGACGTGAATTTATCGAGGTCGAAGATGTAGTCCTTCGTCGCCTGATTCGAGAGATCACCGTACTTCAGTGCGGCGAGGCCGACACGAACAGCGATGGCGGCTGCCTCCTCCTCGCTGAGCTCCTCACCACGGGATGCACGTACGCGCTCGAGGACCTTTTCATTCGTCTCCTGGATCAGCTTCTCGAGACGGAGCACACCACCCTCGCGGGTCTTAAACGGCTTTCCGTCCTTGCCGTTCATCGTACCGAAGCCGATGAAGCGAAGCTCCTCCTCCGGACGTACGAGGCCTGCCTTCCGTGCCACACGGAAGAACTGGGTATAGTGGAGCGACTGTCGGCTGTCAGCGATGTAGATGTACTCATCCGGATGATACAGCTTCTCACGCTCGACGATGGTCCCGAGGTCGGAAGTTGCATACAGTGCCGCACCGTCCGACTTACGGATCATGCATGGCGGAATCTCCTTCGCATCGCTCTCCTCTGCGACATCCACGACCAGCGCGCCCTGGGACTCATACGCAAGTCCTTTATCAATCAGGTCCTGAATCAGACCAGGAATGTACTGCTGCGCGTCGCTCTCTCCCTTCCAGAGATCGAAGTGAACGTCGAGGTTTCCATAGTTCTTCTTCAGATCCGCGATGGAAACCTTCATGATTTTATTCCATACCGCACGGTAGGTCGGATCTCCGTTCTGCAGCTTCAATGTCGCTTGATGTGCACGCTCAGCATACTCCGGATGTACGAGCTCACCCTTATGCGGGCCATCCTCATACTTCGCCTTCGCCTTCGCAGAGGCGAACGGATAGATCTCCTCCAGCTGGGAGATCTCGAGATCTGCATCGAGCTGTCCGCGGTCCTCAAGCTCCGTGATGATGAGGCCCATCTGAAGACCCCAGTCACCGAGATGTACGTCACCGATGACATCATTGCCCTGCTGAATCGCCATCCGCTTGATCGCCTCACCGATGACGGCCGAACGAAGGTGGCCGACATGGAGCGGCTTCGCCGCATTGGCTCCGCCGTAGTCGATGATGATCTTCTTTCCCTCATGGGCATCGAGACCGAGGTCCTCATGGAAGTTCATCTCGTTCAGATACTTCGTGGTGAGCTCCTCGGATACGTTCAGGTTGATGAAGCCCGGCATCACCGCTGAGACCTCGGAGAACATCACGATATCGCCCTGCTGCATGGTCTTCAGCTTCTCTACCACCTCGTTTGCGATATCCATCGGCTTCTTGTGATACTGCTTCGCGCCGGCCATCGCGCCGTTCGACTGGTACTCACAGAGGTCCGGACGGTTGGAAATCGACACGCGACCGAGCTCTGCATCATAGCCGGCCAGCACAAACGCGGTCCGCACGGCGTCGGTGATAACATTCAGAATCGTAGTCAAATCAATACTCCTTTAACTATACCATGAGAGGCGCGTCCTCCCATGAATCGACGGTTTCTTAAGAATTTCGCAAGGGGGTCTGACCCCATAAACTCGAAAAAAAGAAGGTTTCCCGTTTGGGAAACCTTCTCACAAACGGATCGCTCCGTATATGTTCTGATCACGCAGATATCAGCCGCGGGACTCGTACTCACCGGTCTGGGTAGATACGATAACCTTATCACCGATGTTGATGAACAGCGGAACCATGATCTCTGCACCGGTCTCAAGGGTTGCCGGCTTCTGAGCACCGGTTGCGGTGTTGCCCTTTACGCCCGGCTCCGTGTGGGTAACCTCGAGGGTGACCTTCAGAGGCGGCTCAACAGCGAATACCTTACCCTGATAGGAGTCTACACGAACGGTCTCGTTCTCCTTTACGAACTTCATCTCATCTGAAATCTGCTCGTGGGAAAGGGAAATCTGCTCGAAGGTCTCCGGGTTCATGAAGTTGTACATGTCACCGTCATCGTAGAGATACTGCATATCCTGACGATCGATGTGTGCTGGCGGGAACTTCTCGGTCGGACGGAATGTACGCTCGATTACACCACCGTTGATAACGTTTCTAAGCTTCGTTCTTACGAAAGCTGCGCCCTTACCAGGCTTTACATGCTGGAACTCGACGATCTGAACAACCTGACCATCAATCTCAAGTGTGACACCGTTTCTGAAATCACCTGCTGATACCATAAAATCCTCCTAAAATGAAAAACCAAAATATCTCTATTCTGGAAACATGAAGTTTTTATATTCTAATCGTACTTTCAGGCCCGAATCAACGTCCCTTCGGATGCGCCAAGCTCACAAAATACTGATGTATTTTAATATAAATACCGCAGCAATGCAAGCATTTCTTAGGTTTCCGGCCTGTTCTTTCTTAGGTTTCCGGCCTGTTCTCCACGGTTTTTCGTAAGCGTTCAGCTATGGGGCCCGCTCTGAACGGTCATCGTTTTCGCCAGGATCAGTAATGCACGACCTCTTCTGCCGCCCGGATCCGCTCGATCACGGGTGCCGCTTCCGGCGATGTGAAGTAGCGGTAGGTCGTTTCCGGCACGAGACCGCGGATGTCCTCAAGACGTCCCTCATGGATACAGCTCCGTACCGTGGAGGCTGAAATAGCCTTTCCGTCCGCCTCCTTCCGTGGGATGATGTGACACGCCACGCCGGCCTCCGGCAGCGCCGTCGACAGGATCTCATTATAGATGCCCGTCACCACCGACGTCGGTTCATCCCCGACGAAGCGATCCGTGATGCCGAGCGCTGCCGCGATCTCGGTGAAAATCTTCGCATCGATGCCCGCCTGGCTTCGGATCACCGCATTGTCTCCCTTCTGGAAGTACGCCGGGAAGGTCGCGGAGCTGATGATATACGAGCCGGCTTCATGATAAACGATGCCCGGGATATCCTTCGTTCCTTCCATCATCAGCTTCTTCCGCACGGAAAACGGCACGAGGCTCACATCCTCCGACACCATAAACAGATGCAGGACCCCACAGGCCGCCCGCGCCTGCTCGACGAGGTAGCGGTGCCCGAGGGTGAACGGATTCGCGTTCATGACGATCGCGCCTGCATCGCGCACACCCTGGCCGGGGATCTCGGCCTGCTGCGTCTCCCGCTGAAGCGCCGCGAGGTAATCCCGGAAGCCCGTCCGTTTATTCTCCATGAAAACGATGTTCTCCTCCGGCACGCGCGTGATTTCATAGAAGCCGAGGTTCCCGAAGAAACGTGCGGAATCACACTTCGTATACAGGAAGAGGTGGTAGTTTCCGCGGCTGTACTGCACCTCGACGAGATGGGAAACGATCGCGTTCATGAGGGACTCGCCCTGGTGATCGGAGCTCACCGCCATACAGCGGAGGGTGTTTCCGAACAGGCTGCCGGTCGCGATGACATGATAGTCCTCGTCGAGCATCGCGGCCGTATAGTCGAGATGCTGGTCGCGGTGGATCCCCTCCCGCTCGAGGAGCGCGTCCACCTCTGCCTGTATGTAGCGGTCACCCGGACCGACCGATGAGATCGCATACGTTGTATCTGACATAATTACCTCTTTACAGTTTCAGAAGGAGGATCGCTACCGCGAGGATATCCGCAGCGCCCCCCGGACTGATGTTCTTTTCGATGCAGGCCATGTTCAGTGCTTCGATCGCCTGCACACCCTCCTCCGTAAACATCGCACCCATGCCGAGGATCGTACTGCTTTCTGCCTGCAGCCAGCACATATCCTCATACGAGCTTCGGATGAACACGTTCGTGTCGTTCAGCACCGACATAATCGCGATCAGCGTGCTGACATGCACCGCATTCTCGAAGTGCTCGGCGTGCATGCTGCCGGTATCCTGCAGGAGTCCGCGACGGAGCGTCGCCTGCGCAGCGAAGGCCTGCTGCAGCGCCTCATCGCTGCCCAGATTTCGAAAACGGCGCAGCCATGGCACGGCGGTATCCCGGAGGATCGGAAAGCCCTCCATCGCCTGTCCGCGGATGCCTCGCTCACCATAGGTCCGAAAGAGCCGCTCCCCATGCGTCTTCGGCGGGTGCTCGAGCATCCTTCGGAAGTCCTCCGCCATGCTCCGTGCGGTCATCTGACGCGCCATGTCGAGGATCTCGTCCACCGTGATCTGCCCGGCGATGACTTCCATTTCCGGCATCGCCGCTCCTTCGGCTGCCGCCAATGTCTCCGGCTTCACCTCATCTTTCAGCCGTCCTGCTGCCTCTTCGCGCCGTGCATACAGGATGCCCGCTGCCGCCAGCACGATGCCCATGGTGAAGATCATGCCCTTATGCGTATTCACGCCATCGGTCGCCGCATACATCGCCTGCTCCGCCTCGAGGCCGGTCCCACGAATCATTCGAAATACTTCTTCCGGCGCATGGCCAGCTGCTGTCGCATCCATCCCCTCCACGAACATGCGCACCATGTACGGTGTGATGGCTTCGGTGCTCGCGAGAAAGGTCTCGTAATTCATATCGCGATGCGCGCCGGTATCCCGACGATCCACGAGGCCCGGCTTCGGTGTCGCATAGACCTCGCCGAGCAGGGCGTTCCGTACCCGCCAGCCGATGCGCTCGAGAAGAGCCGCACGTGCTGCGGGGTTCCTGTCTGTTCCTGTCCTCACCGCTGTCCTCCTCATCCTGCGCACGCCGCGTGCGCTCCATTGATCCAGATGATCTGCCATTTCTCGAGCGTCCCTATCGTCTCCACTACACTCGTCACTGATCAGGCCTCAGCCTCTCGCCTGTTCGATGATGCGGTGGATCTCCGCGACCATCTCCGGCACCGCATGGGTTCGATTTCGTGCACAGAGATGTGCCTCCTCTTCGCACATGAGGCACTTTCGTGGCGGCATGCCGAACTCCTCACGGCTCACCTTCTGTCCATCCTTCCGGATGACATCGATGTCGAAGATGCGTCCGAGCCGGTCCGCATCCTCGATGAGACACATGAGTTCCTTCACACGGATCGCCTCCGCATCCACAGAAGCGTAATACACATATCCGGTCACCTCGATGTCCTTCTTCTCTGCTTCGATACGGATACCGTTCTGGTCGAGGCAGTGTCCTATGCGCTGAAGCCCGGTTTCGAAGGCCCAGTAGAAATCCTCTCCCACCTTATGCGGACCCGGGATGTTCAGCATGAAGCAGATCACCGGATGGTGGAAGCGCGCGATGAAATCCCGCTGCAGCTCCACCCGATGATCCCGCGCAGCCAGCATCTCCGGCACCGTCACCTCATGTGTAAAATCAAGTTTCCTTTCCATAGAAGGCCTCCTCTTCTTTCTGTTTACAGCCTATTCTAACACACGACAGGGATATGAGGCGAAGAAAATCCTTCCGTTCGAAATCATCCCGACACTGCGCCCGCATGGACGGATACGAAAAAAGCGCCCTGGTTATCCCCCTAACCAGAGCGCCTTCGTTCATGAGAAGACCGTGTTATGCACGGAGAGGTCATGATCTGCTGACCCGAATCAAAACTCAGGTCCTGTATGATCAGTCTTTAAACTCGAATGGCTTGATCTGACGAACGACATCCATGACGGAGCCGTCACGTGCTTCGATGATACCGACAACACGATCCGCGAACTGAACCTTCTCCGGCTCACCAGTGATGGAGTATGCGATGTCACGAAGCTCCTCGATGGTCTTGATCGGAAGACCCTTACCAGCGACAGCGTCGATGAGATCCTGACGCTTCGGGTTGATGGCGATACCATAATCGGTTACGACGACATCGACATCCTCACCCGGTGTGGTGACGGTCGTACAGTCGCTGCAGATCGTCGGGATTCTGCCCTGCATGATCGGCGCGATCACGATGGTGCACTTCGCACCGGCAGCCGTATCCGGATGTCCGCCCTGTGCACCGGTGATGACACCGTCAGAACCTACAACCACGTTACAGTTGAAGTGTGTATCGACCTCAAGTGCAGCGAGGATGACGAAATCCAGCTTGTTTACGTATGCGCCCTTGTTGAACGGGTTTGCATACTCATCTGCCGTGATGTAGAAGTGACGCGGATTGGTCGCAGCGGAGCGGATCGCATCCTGGTCGAAATCCTGCGTATCTACGAGGCAGCCGATGAGGCCTTCCTCGAGGAGGTCACACATCGGCTTCGCGATACCACCGACACCGAAGGACATGTGGATATTCCGCTCACGCATGATCTCTGCGAGGTACTTGGTGGAAGCGATGGAAGCACCGCCGACACCGGTCTGGTAGGAGAAGCCCTCCTTGAAGTACGGTGTGTTCACAACGAAGTCTGTGCAGTACTTCGCCATGAGCAGCTTTCTCTGATCCGTCGTCGGCTTCGCTGCGCCGGTGGCGATCTTCGTCGGATCACCGATCTCGTCGACCTTTACGACATAATCGACCTTCACCTGAGAAATCTGTGCAGGAAGGTTCGGGAATGGTACCAGTGTATCGGTGATCGCTACTACGCGATCTGCATACTCTGCATCCACTGCGGAGTAGGAAAGTACGCCGCAGTCTGCCTTACCGCCGTTGGCGTTCAGGTTACCATACTCATCCGCGGTTGGTGCGCCGATGAAGGCGATGTCGATGTGGGTCTCGCCGCTCATGATGGCTCTGGAACGGGCACCGTGGGAACGCATGATCGCAAGTCCCTGAAGACGACCGTTTGAAATCGCCTTACCGATCTCACCACGTACACCGGAAGACTCGATGTTTGTGATGGTGCCGTCGTCAAGCATGTACACGATCGGATCGTTCTGTCCGCCGAGGGAAGAAGCACAGATCGTGATGTTCTTGATGCCCATGGCATGAACCTCTTCCATGACCATGTTGAGCACCTTGTCACCATTACGGAAGTGATGGTGGAAGGAAAGGGTCATACCGTCCTTGATGCCGCACTTTACGAGTACATCATGGATGGAGTCTACGAGCTTGGAGCCGTTCGAATTGATCACGCACTTCACCTTATGGGAAGCGGTCTCATACTCATGGCCGTCGAAATGGTGGGTTCCCTGGAATACTTCCTTACCGGTTGCCTTTAAAATCTCCTCCGGAATATCTCTTCCTACTGCATTTATCATAATTAAAGATCCCCCTTATACACACCGGCTGCCTTTGCGAGCTTGATGGTTCTCTGTGCGCCGTCATAGAAAGCGATATCGATCATCTTACCGTCAACGGTGAAGACGCCGATGCCCTTTGCCTTCTTGTCATCGATTTCCTTAATTACCTTCTCTGCGAAGATGATATCCTTTGTGGTCGGTGTGAAGATCTCATGTACGACATCGATCTGACGAGGATTGATGCAGGACTTTCCGTCGAAGCCCATGTCATGGATCATCTGAACGTCCTTACGGAAGCCCTCCATATCATCGAGGTTCGTCCATACGGTATCGAAGCACTGTACGCCAGCGGCACGTGCAGCGATGATCATCTGCTGACGGGCACCCATGAGCTCAACGCCGGTACCAGTGATGTGTGTCTGCAGATCCTTCGTATAGTCACCACCGGAAAGGGCAACACCGATCATACGATCTGAAGCAGTGCAGACCTCGTAGGCATGCATAACGCCCTTGCAGGACTCGAGTGCGGACATGATGAGGGTGGAACCCGGCTCACGATCGAACTCCTCCTCAGCTGCTACGACCTTCTCTTCTACGGCACGTACCATGTCGGCCGACTCGGTCTTCGGGATACGGATGACATCCGCGCCTCCAGCTACGCAGCAGCGGATATCCTCCTCCCAGAGGTCGGTATCGAGGCCGTTGATACGAACGACACGCTCAGATCCACGGTAATCAATGGTGGTCAGTGCATGGTAGAGTGAGAAACGTGCGGTATCCTTTGCAGTTACCGCAACCGCATCCTCGAGGTCCAGCATGAGTGAATCACACTTGTAGATGTACGGATCCTTGATGAGTGACGGCTTCTGTGCGTTCAGGAACATCATGGATCTTCTCAGTCTCTTCTTGTTCGGATTCTCAATCATCGGATGGCACCTCCCCATGGTAAATTCGTGTACTGATCTACCGAACGGTATACAGCACCTTCGATACGCGCCTTGATCGTGCAGTCGAGTGCACCCTTGTCGACGATGGAGATCTTGACATTATCGATGCCCAGATTCTTCAGGGTTTCCATGGTGACCTTGCGGATCTCGTTACCAAACTGATGTGCAACTGCGGAATCGAGAGTGAAATCGATCTTTCCGTCTCCCGGCTCAACCGTTACCTGGCAGTCACTGGATTCCATCGTGCCCGCTACAGCAGGTTTCTTAATTTCCATAGTTTCCTCCTTGTCAGCAGAAGCGATCCCCCAATCGCTCCCGCAGCTCCATAAGTTACGTGTTTCGACTTAACCAACGCTTTTCTGTGTTTAAGCTATAGTAATTATACACTCCGAAGCGCAGGATAATTCTTATTTTTTGTGGTAATTCCATAATATAGCAGTCGGGGGACATAGTAAAATAGTTATATCATTATGGATGGCATAAGTTGTTCCTATATTTATACAATTCTGTATACACGAACGGGGAGATGACATGGATCTCCCCGTTTTTCATCATCCGAAGCGAGTTCAGAACGCCTTGGCTCTGTGATGATGGCGTGTTTTAAGCATTGGCATGGCCCAGCTTGTTAAAGTTGATGAGGCAGCCATCCATGACGATTCTCCGCTCGTTCTCGGTCATCGGAAGGACATAGAGCTCGATCTCGGTCGCCTGACCGTTCTTCAGAACATAAGCCTTGATATCGTCGAGTTTATTCTCGCTGAGTGCCTGGCGGATGCCCGGTACATAGATGTAATCACCGACCTCGAAGCTGTCCGGCTCACCCTTCAGGTGGAACGGGACCATACCCCAGTTCATGCAGTTACTTCTGTAACGCTTGGTTGCATACTCCTGCGTGATGTTTGCGAGAGCACCGAGTACACGCTGGCAGGACGCGGCCTGCTCACGGGCAGAGCCGTCACCCGGCTTGTTCGCGTAGATGGTGGAACCGATCTCGACCTCGGACGCCTGCACGTTCTCCTGGCCCGGGATCTGGTGAATCAGCTTGAATACCTCTTCTACCTCTGCCGCGTTCTTCCCGGCCTTGCGGGCATCCTCGAGATCACGTACTGCCTTCGCACGGGCTACGTACTCCGGATCACGTCTCGAAAGCGTGAACTCTGCGAGACCGAGCGGGTTCGAACGATAGGAAGAGGTTTCACCGGACGGGATGAGCTCATCGGTCGTGGTGACCGGATCGAGAATCTTCGAAGCGACCTTGAGAAGGATGTTGTCGGTCATCTCCTCCTGCTCCGGCCAGTCCTTGATGTTCGGTCCGAAGCGAAGCGGCAGCTCGAGATCGGCCTTGCCCCAGCCCTGGTATACACGGTTCTGGTAGGCCTTATCATCGTAGTTATACTCCGGGATATCACCCCAGCAGTCGAGTTCCTCGGCAGAGGTCAGCTTACCGCCGTTGGCTGCGGTCGCGGCGATGGAACGAGCGTCCATGAGGCATACGGCCGACATCTGACCTGCGCCCGGCTTCGAGCCCTCACGGTTCGGGAAGTTACGGGTCGTATGACGGATCGAGAGCGCATTGTTCGCCGGTGTGTCACCTGCACCGAAGCAAGGTCCACAGAAAGCGGAACGGATGATGGCACCCGCATCCATGAGGTCTGCGAGCAGGCCCTTGCGGTCGAGGTCGGTATAGACCGGCTGCGAGGACGGGTAAACGCTGAGATAGAACTCGCTGTCGCCAATGTTTCTGCCCTTCAGTGCATGCGCCGCCTCAACAACATTGGTATAATTACCGCCTGCACAGCCGGCGATGATACCCTGCTGCACCTGAAGACGGTGATCCGCGGTGATCTTATCGAGGAGAGTGAAGTGGGCTCTTCCCTCGGCGACCTTCTCGGCTTCCTGCTCGGTCGCACGAAGAATATCCTCGAGGTTATCATAGAGCTCGCTGATCTCGTAGGCGTTGGATGGATGGAACGGAAGCGCGATCATCGGACGGATGCTGGAAAGATCGACCTCGACGCAGCCGTCATAGTATGCAACATCTGCCGGATTCAGCTCCTTAAACTCTGCACCTCTGTGATGCTGGTCGAGGAACGTCTTCGTTGCGGCATCGGTTCTCCAGATAGAGGACAGGCAGGTGGTCTCCGTCGTCATGACATCGACACCGTTACGGTAATCTGCCGTCATGCTGGATACGCCAGGGCCTACGAACTCCATCACCTTATTCTTGACATAGCCGTTCTTGAAGACCGCACGCTCGATCGCGAGTGCGACATCATGTGGGCCTACGAATGGCTGCGGCTTACCGGTGAGGTAGATGGCTACCACGCCTGGATAAGCGACATCATAGGTCTGCTTGAGGAGCTGCTTACTGAGCTCTCCGCCACCCTCACCGATCGCCATGGTACCGAGGGCACCGTAGCGGGTGTGAGAATCGGAGCCGAGGATCATCTTGCCGCAACCGGCGAAGTTCTCACGCATAAACTGATGACATACGGCGATATGAGGTGGAACGTAGATTCCGCCGTACTTCTTTGCAGCGGAGAGTCCGAAGTAGTGGTCGTCGTCATTGATCGTACCACCGACCGCACAGAGGGAGTTGTGGCAGCAGGTCAGCACGTACGGCAGTGGGAACTTCTCCATACCGGAGGCACGTGCAGTCTGGATGATGCCGACGAAGGTGATATCGTGGGATACCATCGCATCGAACTTGATCTTCAGCTGATCCATGGTTTCCGCCGTATTGTGAGACTTCATGATACCATAGGCGATCGTACCCTTCTTCGCCTCTTCCTGGTTTGCCGCCTTTCCGGTCAGCTGCTCGACTCTTGCGGACTCCGATGCCGGAACGATCTCGCTTCCGTGCACCAGGTAGACGCCGCCCTCATGTAACTTTACCATATGAACCTCCTTGGGTTTTCGTTATTCTCAGCCGGAGAACTCGGAGGGCTCACAGCAGAAGTACAGTACTGCGATACCGGCAAACTCTAAAAACGGCCTCTTCGTATAGCCTCTGCTGTGCATCCTCCGAGTCCACCGACCGAATAGGAACATTTGATTCTTTTTGTTATATGAATAGTAGCCCAAAAACGTATATCGCAGAATCCGATATTTTGATATACTTGATATCGGAAATATCGATATACGACAAATTTCTGTGCTGATTCGAGATAAATGATAATTCCTATTAGATTTTGGGGAGGATAAAGAATGGAACTGAAGGATCTGAATTATCTGATTGCGATTTATGAAGAAAAGAGCATTTCACGCGCAGCTGAACGTCTCTATATGGCGCAGTCGAGTCTGTCGCAGTTTCTTACGAATTATGAGCGGGCGCTTGGGTACCGGATCTTCGTGCGCACGGCGAATGGTGTGCGTCCGACGGAGGCGGGGGAGCTGCTACTCTCCTATGCCTATAAAGCGACGGCGGAGTATAAGCGTGTCCAGGACGAGATGCAGGATACGGCGAATCTGAAGAGCGGCAGTGTCATTCTCGGCATCAATACGTTTCGGGGATCCTATTTACTGCCACCGGTGCTGAATGCCTTCCATATGAAGTATCCGAATCTTCATGTGAAGGTGGTGGATGGTCGTTCCCGTATGCTCGAGCAGCTTCTCACGAATGGCGATCTCGATCTCGCCCTGCTCGCCACTCCGGATAAGCACAGCCGGATCGAGTCGGAGTACCTGATGACGGATGAGATCTGTCTCATCACGAGTCCGACACATCCGATCATGAAAAAGGCGAAAAAAAATCGGCAGCACAGCGGAACCTCGCGGATTCCGATGTACGTCGATCTTCAGGATGCGGCGAACTATGAATTTAATCTCTGTGGTACCGATACGATGCTCGGACAGTACGCCCGCCGGATCTTTCTGAAAAACGAGCTGACACCCATCACGTATAATGATAACATGTCGGTCCTGCTGGCCTCTTCCCTCGGAGCCGCCGGGCAGGGGCTCGCCTTCACCTACTACAGTTCCCGTCACTACTTCCGAAACGCAGAGTTCCTCTCCCTCGGGAAGGATGGCGGCACCATCGAGATCTCGACGGCGCTGGCACCGGGTCGCTACCACAGCAAGGCGACGCTTGCACTGCGGGATGTGATGCATGAGATTCTCATGTGATCATACAGTCAGGGAAACCGCAGGCTAGCAACAGAAGCACCGATCGTCCGTGGCTCGGAAGACGCTGGCGGCCCTTCAGGCTGCGAGTTCCTTCCGCTTCTTCACTTCGCGGATGACGGCATCGGTGTAGCTCGTGGTCGTACCCTGTCCGCCGATGTCCTTCGTGGTATAGATGCCTTCGTCCATAACGACTTTGACAGCGTCACGAATCATATCTGCGTAATCTGACAGTCCGATATGATCCAGCATCATGCAGGCGGACCAGAGGAACGCGGTCGGATTTGCCAGGTTCTTACCGGCGATATCCGGTGCCGAGCCATGTACAGCTTCAAACATCGCCATGTCCGCGCCGATGTTTGCACTTGGCATGAGGCCGACGCCACCGATGAGACCGGAGGTCAGGTCGGTGATGATATCGCCGTAGAGATTCTCGGTCACCAGCACGTCAAACCTCGTCGGATCCAGCACGAGGTTCATGCAGCAGGCATCGACGATCATATCCGTCGCCTCGATGGTCGGATAGTCCTTCGCCACCTCACGAAAAACACTTAAAAACAGACCATCGGTCAGCTTCATGATATTCGCTTTATGAATACAGGTCACCTTTTTGCGACCGTTCTGTACAGCATAATCGAAGGCCGCACGACAGATGCGCTCCGATTTATCCTTCGTGATGATCTTGATGCTGTGCATCTCATCGTCGCTGATCTTCTCTTCTATCCCCGCGTACAGGTCCTCTGTATTCTCACGGAAGGTGACGATATCCGTATTCGGGAACGGAGTCGGTACCGCACTGTTTGACTTCGCCGGGCGGAAGTTTGCGTAGAGATCATACTTCTTCCGCATCGTTACATTAAGCGAGCGGAAGCCTTTGCCGACCGGTGTTGTAATCGGGCTCTTCAGCAGCACCTTCGTCTTCTCGAAGGAGGCAAAGGCCGCGTCCGGGATGAGCTTGCCGTTGCGAAGATACTCTGCCTCGCCGACATCATAGATATCAAAGCGGATCGGAACTCCGGCGGCCTCAAAAATCGCCATCACCGCGTCCGAAATCTCCGGACCGATGCCATCACCTCTAAAAAAAGTAACCGTCTTTACTGCGGTATTCTGAAACGTCGGTGTGCCCATGATGCCTGCCTCCTGCTCTATCTGCTTCAATGTCGTCGACCACGCAGCTTTGTGCTGCGCCACTATGATTTTCAGTCCTTGAAAAAGACGTTGATGAATACGTCCTTATCTTTGATAGAGCCTATCCTACGCTTCATTAAAGGACATGTCAATCATGTCTTTATATTTGTTTCTCATATTAAGCATAACCGAGGGCACAAAAAAGCCGCCGTCACCGGCGGTTTTTGTTACATCATCCTTTTTCACGGTTTACGAGAAGGCTGATGAATTCTTCCGGATCAAAAACCGGTATGGACGATTTGCTGTAGTCTTTCACGTTTCTGGTCACGATGCAATCCGTCCCATAGCGAAGAGCAGATTCGATCATAACTGCATCTTCAAAATCAGAAACTTCTGAAGAAAGTGCATTGATAATATCCAGAGAACTGGTGTCCACAATGCTGAATAATTTGCACAGCTTTACAATGATTTCGCGGGTCGCCTTATCATTATGCAGGTACCGATGCGTTAAATAATAGATATCTGTAATCGCCTTCGCGGTCAAAAAGCCTTCAAACTCATCATTTGCACATAACAGAAAAATTTTCTGAGCATCCTCGCAAAATGGCTGTCGGTTCTGGAGCGCATCAATGATGATGCAGGTATCCATAAGGGCTTTCATATCTGATTCAGTCGCTCCTCTCTTGCTTCTTCAAGTGTCATATCAGCCGGAAGCACACCGAATAGAGACTTTGCAACGTCAATTTTGTCCTGATGAGGATTCGACAGCTTCGCAACGATTTTTCCATTACGCGTTATATAAATATCTTCCGTTCTGGCAAGCATCAGATACTTTCCCAGATTACTCTTTAATTCCGTAGCCGTGATTGACATGTGAGCGTCCCTCCTTTCTTTTTGTATCTTCATCATACCATCGTCGTACGATTCCTTCAATATTTCGTACGATTAAATGTTTTTGTTCGTACGATCCTACACTGCAGACATATAGAATTAATCTATGAATAATACAGGTTTTAATATATAATAAACTTTGATATTTTTCTGACGGAGGCATGCGTATGGACTTCAGAGAGCTGAGCTACATCATCGCGGTGGCGGATCATCATAGTGTGACGGAGGCGGCGAAGAAGCTGTATATTTCACAGCCTTCCCTGAGCTATATCATCTCGAAGGTGGAGGAGGATCTCGGGGTGAAACTGTTTGACCGGAAGACGAACCCGATTTCGCTGACCTATGCCGGTGAGCGCTATGTGAAAACGGCACGGGAAATATTACTTCTGAAGGATAATCTTCGACGGGAGCTCGCCGATATCGGGCATGGACAGAAGGGGCGCATTAACATCGGCATCCCGACGGAGCGGGCGGGCTACATGCTGCCGAAGGTGATCAGGCCGTTCCGGGCGCAGTTTCCGAACATCGAGATCCATCTTCAGGAATCGAAGTCTGAGGAGATCATCACGAATCTCATGAATGATAAGATCGCTTTCTGTGTGCTGCCGGGTGGTACGAATCATCTGCCGGTCGGCGTGAAGACGGAGTACATCTATACGGAGCGCCTCTTCCTCGTCGCCGGAAAGGATATGATTACGGAGGAGATGCTCGTTTCCTCGGGTGGTCAGATGGTACGCGATGCCTCAAACATCCTCGAGGATCTTCCGGAGGTCGATCTTCGGATGCTCAGGGATCTACCGTTCATCATCATGAAGCGCGGTCAGTACATCCGTCGGAAGGTAGACGATGTTTTCCGCCGCTTCGATTTTCTCCCGAAGGAAATCATGGAGGTATCGAGCTGCATTTCTGCGACACAGCTGGCGGCCTCCGGGCTCGGTGTGACCATCGTGCCGGAACGTGCCATCGTGCCGTTCCAGAATCCGAACTTCCGTGTTTATAATTACGGTCCGACGCCGGACTGCTGGGAGGTCAATGCGGTCTATAAGGAAAGTGTTTATCTCGGCGAGGCGGAGCGAGGCCTGATCGAAACAATGCAGCAGGTGTTTAAAGTAGAAAGAAGGAAAAGCAATAACGGATAGAAAAAACTGCATGTGAAATATACAAATCAATATATTTTACTTATAAGAAGGGGCACCCGTATAATCAGAGGCAGATACAGGGTGCTCTTTTTGTGTCGAATCAGGCGAATCAGGCGGGCACCGAATCATCGTAGAAGGAGAAACAGATGGTAACTTTATTTGATCACGGCGTCATCCTCGATGCGGCGGGCAATGTTTCCGACGCCAGTGCAGCACCTTCCCAGGCGGTCGAGGCTGGTCGTCAGAAAACCATGGCCTATCGTATCTTGGCGGCCCACAATCACAGTGGCGACATGCAGCATCTTGAGCTGAAGTTTGACAGCATGGTCTCCCCAGACAACAACTATGTCAATATCCTGCAGACGGCACGCGCATCCGGACTCACGAAGTTCCCGATACCGTATGTGCTGTCCAACTGCCACAACACCCTCTGTGCCGTCGGCGGTACGATCCTGGAGGACGACCATGCCTTCGGCTTATCCAATGCAGAGAAGTTCGGCGGTATCTTCGTGCCGCCTTATCGTGGCGTCCTCCACCAGTACATGCGTGAGAAGATGGCCGGCGGTGGAAAGATGATCCTCGGATCAGATTCGCATACCCGTTACGGAGCCCTCGGCACGATGGGTATCGGTGAAGGTGGCGGCGAGCTCGTGAAGCAGATGGTCGGCCATACCTATGACCTCGCCTATCCGAAGATCGTCGGCGTGCGCCTCGCCGGAAGCCCGAAGCCGGGCATCGGACCGATGGATGTGACTCTCGCACTGATTGCGAAGACCTTCACAAACGGATTTAATAAGAACAACGTACTCGAGTTTTTCGGTCCGGGTATCGGGAATCTCTCGATGGAGTACCGTATGGGCATCGACGTGATGACAACCGAATCGGCAGCACTCAGCTCCATCTGGTGCACCGACGAGAAGACCGAGACCTATCTCACCGAGCATGGACGTACGGCAGATTATCAGAAGCTCGAACCCGAAGCCGGTGCCTACTATGACCGCTACATCGAGATCGATATGGATACGGTCGAATCGATGATCGCCCTTCCGTTCCATCCGAGCCATGCGATGCCGATCCGGGAATTCAAAGAGCATATGGAAGAAGTGCTTCATGAAGTCGAAGCTGAAGGAAATAAGATCAAGGGGGAACATGGGGAACCGTTCAGCATCATGCAGCATGTGCATGACGGCGCATTCTATCCGGATCAGGCACTGGTATCCGGCTGTGCGGGCGGACTGTTCGAGAACATCGTCGCCGTCGCGGATATTCTCCGTGCACCACTGAACGATGACGAGAACACTGCAGGCACCGATACCATCTATGGTATCCCGGGCAATGGTCTGAATCTGCATGTGAATCCGGCCTCCCTTCCGGTGATGGAGGACCTGATGCGCCAGGGCATCGGCTCGGAGCTGGCCATCGCGGGTGTCACCATGCGTCCGTGCATCTGTGGGCCATGTTTCGGCGTGACGGATACGCCAGCGAACAACCAGTTGAGCATCCGGCATGTGACGAGAAACTACGCGACCCGCGAGGGCTCGAAGCCTGGGCAGGGACAGATGGCGGCGGTATGCCTCATGGATGCGCGTTCGATCGCCGCAACGGTTCGAAACGGTGGTCGGCTGACGGCCGCGACTGAGCTTACGAACGTAAAGTACCGGAACCTTCATCATTATTTTAATGAGAAAATCTATGAGCATCAGATCTACGATAACTATGGTCATGCAGATCCGAAGGTCGAGCTCGTCAAGGGTCCGAACATCGCAGACTGGCCGG
>ULTU01030969.1_pt1 | contig 20832 bp, 13 predicted proteins | sample 1957861 | NCBI WGS metagenome assembly ULTU01 (sample SAMEA4835742, study PRJEB28245) | human gut metagenome | biome: gut microbiome; material: fecal sample | place: Denmark | collected 2008
TTTTTATGAGTCAACCTTTTTCAGTATAATACAAGTTGTTGATTTTGAATAACTTATCCGTGAAACTCCACCTGTTTACGGACAAACTGAGCTTTTTGAGTCAACTTTTTACAGTAATAGGTTCATGGTGGCGAGCAGGACAGCCTCGCACCGAAAAAAAAGTAAACATCCATGCTGACTCACCGAAGTTAGTGAAGCCGAGCAGCGGCATAGCCCGAGTCGAATTGCGAGTCTCCCACGGATAATCAGAATTACGCAGAGTTCAAGTACATCACACGTGTCCAAAGGCTGCACTCAGATGTCATTGACAGCAGCAACAAGGTTGCCTCCGTGAGGACTTGCCGCCCTCGGCACTAGAGGGAGGCAAGTCCTCACGGAGGCTTCTTGTTGTTGGGCATGATCACTTCTGTTAGCGAAAATTTATAACCACAATCCTGACAAGGCCTTGACTGAATTTAAGAATTGTAAATAAAAGATTTAAGAATCGTATCAAACATTTAAAAATCGTAAAAATTTTCATTGACAGCGTCTTTTTACAAGTTTTTCGGAAAAATTTTGCATATTATTGTAGCCTTGATTGACACGGATATCGTAGCGGATGCCGTTATTCAAGAGATGTTGATATATCATTTCGAATGATTCAGACATCCCCTCTTTCGGGAGATAAAGAGTCATTTTTCGAGAGACAATCAACCTCGGAGTAGCACCACTATTGAAAATACCGTTACGATACCAGTGTTCTGAATTTTTGATATGTTAAATTAAAACTTTACCTTTATGGATGAAAGAATCAAGGCGAGGTACATCGATCCGATGGTGGATTGGTCCTTCAAACGGCTCTTCGGCAGCGAAGTGAACAAAGACATTCTCATTGAATTTCTGAAAGTCATATTTCCGGAACACGAGATTGAGGATATCACCTATATTCCGGCAGAGCAGTTGGGAATCATGGAGGATGACCGGAAGGCGGTGTTCGATGTGATTTGCAGAACGAAAGAGGGGAAGGATTTCCTTGTTGAAATGCAGTACGCGCCGCAGGAACACTTTTTCGAGAGGGCATTGTACTACACTTCCTTCCCGATAATGAAACAGGGCAAGAAGGCGCAGCGGGATGAGGAGACCGGCATCAAGAAGGAGTGGAACTACGAACTGGACGGAGTGTATTTTCTCGGCGTCCTGAACTTCAGGTACGAGGATGACGACCTTATCGAGCACAGGTATCTGCTGCGTGAGGTGACCACCGGCAAGATTATGACGGACAAACTGAAGTTCGTCTTCGTAGAGGTCGAGAAGTTCAACAAGAGTGCGGATGAGTTGGCCACCGACTTTGACAAGTGGCTTTTCATCTTGAAGAACCTGTCGAAGCTGTTAGAGAGGCCAGCGGCGCTGCGGGACAAAATCTTCAGCCGCCTCTTCGACGTAGCCGAGTACGCGAGCCTTGACAACATTGACAAACAAAATTATGTAAAGGCCATGACAACAGCACGTGACACCCACAATCAAATCGAGTACGCCAAGAAGACAAGTCTTGAAGAAGGACTCGCGAAAGGACGCGAAGAAGGTCGTGAGGAACGTAATCTGGAAGTAGCGATTAACCTGCTTCAGTTGGGAACTCCTTGTGAGGTCGTGGCGAAGGCGACCGACTTGTCCCTGGAGGAGGTTACCAAACTTAAGGAAAGCCTCTGAGTACGCGAGCCTTGACCACGAAGTCGTGTCCTTCCCGCTTAACCAGCTTAATGAGCGCCGCTTATTTGAGAACTAAGATCATAGATAGTATCGCGCCGTCTATGACCGGAGAACTCTGAACGTGGGGCAGTATGACTGATGGTGCTTCTTTCTTTCAATTCGCCAAGGAGATACACAAGAGACGAACTTGGTAAGAATGGACAAATGATTATCACTGATAGTTCTCTGCTACAACATTATACGTGCCGAGCGACACCTTTTCCTCTAAAAGCGGGAGGCTGCTGTTGCCTACGGTGACATCTACGTAGATGGGGAAGTGGTCGGAAGCATTAGTGATGGTGCAGCATGACACCTGCTTGCATACCTTTGCTTCTGTTACCCATACATCAGGTCCGCCTTTCCAGAGGAAGATGTAGTCTATGCAGATCAGGTTGTCCGGCTGGTCCGGATTGTAGAATGTGGACTGGTCCGTTCTGGACAGCACACTCCATTCGGATGTGAAGTCCTTCAACTCTACTGCGTATGGTCTGGTGTTCATGTCCCCGCAGAAAATCACCGGTTTGCCTTTCTTCGCGTACTCGGCCTTGACCTTGTCGGTAATCTTCTTGGCGTGAACCGTGAAAGCGTCTTTCTGAAGGTGGGAGCCTAATAGGATAAAGTCCTCAAATTCCATGAACAGGCAAACTCTGTCCTCATTATATTTGACAGTTGAAGATTCCAGTTTATTCAGTTTGAGGAAGGTCGGACTGCCTATAAGCTTCAGAGTCTTCGGGTTATAGGTAATCATGTTGCCCATACCGAGCCTTGCGCTTTCATAATACTTTTCCCAACCTAAGTCCTTGGCAATGGAGTTCGCGTCATTGGGTATGCCTCTGACCTCATTCATTACCGCGACATCTGCCTTGAGTTCCCTGGTGACATCGGCGATCAACTTGGTGCTTGAATTTCCGCTTTGAGAGCATTGACCGATATTGTAGGACATGATCCTGTACTTCTTGTCAGCCTTGAATTCGAGCTGGGCGAAGCGGTGGACATGTCCAGACATGAATTCCTTGGACAGGAGGCTTCTGTTCATTGACCCTGACGCTGATGTGAATGTAACATCAACTCGGTCAGACTTTTGCGAAGGTACGACTATGTAGAATGGCGCGGCCTTGGATTTGTCGAGGACCGGCGCATTCAGCGTCTTGAGGGTGTAGGTCTTGCCGTTCTTGAAAGAGACTGCTATGCTGCTCAGCTTGTCGATGCCTTTCATCTGGAAACACAGAACGCTCGACTTGCATTCGAGCATTACCGAATGCTCTTTGGTGCCGGACGGATTGTGATATGTGAGAGTCATGGCAGACGGGTCGAAAGTTCCTGCCGTGTAATTCTGTGTGGCAGGAACGTTCCCGGCATTGGTGGCAGGGAAGATGACATCTTTGATTACATTGTGGCCGCGTGCGCCGCTTTTGTATTCAAATGTTCCTCTTGTCGAGCCCGCACCGGATTTCAGACGGAAAACGGATTGGCCTGCATCGCCTGTTACAGCGACTTCGTCACCTTCGGACCACAGGAGACTGAACTGTCCTGCGTTTTCGCTTCCGAGGGTAACCTTGCTTTCAGAACAGCTTATACCGATTACCAGCTCCTCAATCGGGCCTCCGTTATCTTCTTTTGTGCAGCCCGATGCCAACAATGCGGCAGCGAGCAACATATGACAAATTCTTTTCATAATCATTCCAGCACTTTGTTAAACCATTATCAGCATCATGACACCCGTCATGCTCACCAGGACAAGTCCGATAAGCGACTCGTAAGGAATCAGCCGGAGCCTTTCCTTGAGCTCCATTCCGATGGAACCGCCTGTGGCATGGAAGAACGAGCCGTGCGGAAGGTGGTCCAGGACGGTAGCACCCGCATTGGTCATTGCCGCTGCCCAGACAGCATTGACCCCGGCAGCGAGAACAGTCTGCGCGAACGAAGCAGAGGCAATCGTGGCACCGGCAGTCGTGCTGGCCGAAGCCGCACTCATCAGAATCGACGAAACAGGCGCAATCAGTGCCGCACCGCCGTCCCATCCTGCAATCAGGCTTATCAGCAGGTCCTTTACCGCAGACGCCTTGATGACACCCGCAATCGTACCCGTACCCACCAGGAGCACCGCAATCGGGGACATTTTCTCCAGCCCGTAACTCATGCTCTTCAGCGTGCTTTTCCACTTGCGCGTCGCCAGAACCCCTGCAAGACCGCCTGCCGGCAGAGCAATGGCCGGGTCAATGGAGATGCCGAAAACCGGTCTCAGGACCATCAGCAGCACAGCCACAAGCGGGCCAGTGATACTTGCCATAAATGACGGCAAATCAGTCTTGGAACAGTCAGTTCCCTCAGCATCCTTCATATCCGAAAAGCCCTTGTCTGGCAGCATCGGCAATATGATGAAAATCAGCGCGGCCATTCCGACCAGTGCCGGGACAATGCCCGCTGCCATAACTGACGACAGCGGCGCGTCATAGTTTTCCGCGGCAATGATGGTGTTCGGGTTAGGGGAGACGATATTTCCGCATTTTCCGCCACCAATCAGCGCCAGAAGCACTTTTCCCTTGGACAAGCCCATCTCCTTGCCGATCATTATGGCGATCGGAGCCACAGTGATGACAGCCACGTCGATAAATACGCCCACGCCGGTGAGGATAAATACGGACAGGGCCAATGCAAGGAAAACATTGCGCCGTCCGGCCTTCTCCACGATGGTCAGAGCTATCTTGTCAGCCGCGCCGGTCTTGACCAGCACACCGGTCAACACGCCGGCAGCAAGAATCCTGACAATGGCAGGGGAGATGTCCCGCACGCCGGAAAACATTTCCTTGATTGTCAGGTCGAAACCCCAGCCCGAAAGCAATCCGCTGACCACAGCTCCAAGAATCAGAGCATAGACAGGGTGACATTTCTTGAGTATCAGAATAATTGCAAGCGTAAGACCGATTGCAACTGCAATTGCGCTATTCATTGATCAGTAAACGTTTGACAGTTTCGTAAATATTGTGTTTGGCAGTTTCCGGACGCATCGCTTCAGCCAGGCTCATCCCTTGTGGACTTACTGCCTCGATGATATGGAATCCGCCTTTCAGGAGCATCTGCTCATCTCTGATGGCGCCACTCACGAGCGCGACAGGACTCCCCATCCGTCTTGCTCTCTCGAGAACGCCGGCAGCGGTTTTTCCCTTCAATGTCTGGTAATCCGAGCAGCCCTCTCCGGTGATGACAAGATCTGCCCCTTCAATGACTTCATCGAAATCGATCTGGTCCAGAATCATATCCACACCACGTCTCAGTTCCGCACCCAAATACGCACGGAAAGCCCCACCAAGACCGCCTGCTGCACCCGCTCCTTCCATATTGCTTACGTCAATGCCGGTGTCAGCCAGTATTTTCAATGCATATCCGCGCAGTCTTTCCTCCAGCACTTCCACATCCTCTTCCGAAGCCCCTTTCTGCGGACCGAAAACACGGCTTGCCCCATGTGGCCCGATATATGGCGTGTCCACATCGCACGCTACGGTAAACGACAGGCCGCGGGCCCTTTCCAGAAACCCGTCTGCGCTTATCATTCCCATTCCGCCGTCATTGGTCGCGCTGCCGCCGAGCCCGATGAGGAAGCGTCTGCAGCCTTTGTCGATGGCGGCCAATATCAGCTCGCCCAGTCCTCTGGTGGTGGTAATCAGCGGATTGCGCTCTTCTTTGGTCAGAAGCGTAAGTCCGCAGGCAGCAGCTGATTCGATGATGGCGAGATCTCCTGCCACCCCATAAACTGCCTTGACAGGCCGGCCCAGAGGGTCAGAGACTTCAGCCCATTCCAGGTGGCCTCCTAATGTATCCACGAGCGCATCCACAGTGCCTTCCCCTCCGTCAGCTACAGCCAGACGGACGATTTCACAATCGGGATACACCTCGGCCACGCCCTCAGCTGCAGCCCGGGCAACCTCAGAGGATGACAGGCATCCTTTATATGAATCACAAGCAATGACTATTTTTTTCATACCTTGATAAATATGTCCTTTTTGTACATCAAGTGCAGAATCAGATAATTCAGCAGCAGATAAGCCGACCAGAACAGCACCTTGTCCCAGCCCTCTCCCACGAGATTGCACAGTCCGCCGCAGAAGAAATTGACAGTATATTTCAGGTCAATGAACTTGGGCAGCAGGAAGATGGCGATGGAATTCATGCCCACCACCTTCAGCGGAAAAGCCCATTTCTGATAGCCCTTGACGTCGATTATCCAATAGAAAAGCGCAAGCATAGCTACAGAATAACCACCCACGACAAGAGTGAACGAACTGCTCCACAGCTTCTTGTTCAGTGGAAGCCAATGTGACCATACCAGTCCGATGACAGTCATGACCACAGCTGCTGCGAGCATATACAGGCATTTCTTGTTTCCGCTGTGCTTGCTGAGCCGCAGATATTCGCCGGTGAAGTTTCCCAGCATTGCCGTAACTACAGCCGGGAACGTACTCAGCAGCCCCTCAGGCTCATAGACGCCTTCCTTGTATATACGGCCCGCGAACAAGGTCCGGTCGATATACGCGGCGATACTGCCCTCGACACAATGCGGCGATGTTCCTGCCGGCGCGTCAGGAGCCACAATGAAGCTGACTGCCCCATAGACTGCCAGGATCAATGCAGCGATGACTATCCGCCAGCATGGCTTGAAATTCATATACAGAATGGAAGCCAGCATTCCGGCAACTCCTATTCGCTCCAGTACACTGAAAAACCTGTGCGGCCCGCTATGGAATTTCAGCAGTCCGTTGCATATCATGCCGAGAAATACCAGCATGGCTGCTCTCCAGAACACCTTCAGGTAAATCTGGCCCTTGGTCCTGCCTGCGCTTACCTGCTTCGCGTAGGAAAACGGAAACGATACTCCCGCTATAAATATGAATAGCGGAAATATGGTATCGTGATGTGTCAGACCGTCCCATGCCACGTGGTGCATCTGTGCTTCCAGCCAGCAGGATTCCCCGCCAGGGAACAGACAACATATGGCTCTGATGAGGTAGGCAAGACCTGCTATGAAAAGCATGTCGAAGCCCCTGAGCGCATCCAGTGATGCGAGACGTCCGTTTGACTGAAGATTATTCATGCCTCAAATCTGCATTGTACTTGTTCCAGAGTTTTTTCACGACCTCGATTTCGTCCCCGCTCTTCTCGGTGGGGAAGCATGTCGTGTCGGAAATCCAGTTCCATTCGTAGTCTTTGCATTTCTGGGCAAACTCGTCCTGGTCGAAGTGGCCCCAATTTGCGAGGACATCCTCGAAGAACAGACCCCATCTCTGCCTGTAATAGCCGTCCATCATACCGGACCACTGCTTGCAGGCATAGTCGAAAAGCTTGCAGTCCTTGTTGCCCCAAGTGCCCAGGAGATTTCGTGCATTCTTCTCGTAGAGCGCTGATTCTTCGGCATTTGTACCCATGGCCTTGGCACTTTCGAGCCATACGCCGAGCAGGAATTCCTTTCTTGTGGCCAGCAGCGTGTCCATATCCGAAATCAGGGCATCGAAAGCCTCTGCATTGGCCTTGAACGCCTCCATGTCACCATTCTTGTAGTCTGCGGCGAACTTCTGCTGAATCACCGAAGCATAGTCGGCGAGCACCTGACGGGTGATATCTACGATGTCGTACCTGTAGCCGTCGCTCCCTGATAGTTCATCAATGCAGGAATATAATGTCTCCCAGGCCTTTACGAGGTCTGTCCGCTCATAACATTTGTTGGTATTCGTACATCCCTTAGGGTTCTCCACGAAGGTCGGACGTCCTGAGATGATGGACTCGTGACCACCATTGTTCACGTTGTTCTCGAAGGCGGTGGCGAAAATGCCCTTCCAAGCCTCGACTGCTGCAGGAGAGAGCTTGCCGTAACGATTTGTCGTATAATTCTTTATAAATGAGTCAATGTCCACAGGCCTGCCTTCGTTCCAGACATTTTCCAGCATGAGCGCGTAGATGATAGGGGTGTGTCCGATGCCTTCCGGAGTCAGGCCGATGCCGCTCATCCTTCCGGAAGTGGAGTCTGCCAATGCCGCAGCAGGGTCGTTGGCCACGGAAGTCGCGTTTCCGGACAATGTTATGTTCTGTCCGAAGTTCTGGAGCATGCACCAGAGCCAAGGTTTGCCATAGTAGGCATGGGTACGGTTCCAAACTGGGAATCTCTCGCTCCACAGGTCGAGAATCAGCATCTTGTCATCAGGTATGGCAGACAGAAATGCCTGAATCTGAGGGTCATGCCAGAAATGCCTTTCGTGATGGAACATCCATCCCTGCATAACCCATACGGCCTCAGGATCCACCTCCGACATCGCGTGGTAAACCTTTGCGCTTACCCCTTTCAGATATTCGGGGTCATCTGTCGGCGGTATGTTTTCATTAAAGGTATCGGCTGTGTAATAATGGTTTGTACCATAAATTTCTGTCTGCGTCTCGAGGAACAGCTTTCCGATTTCGGAGAACATTTCCTCGGAAGGGTCCAGCACATAGGTTTTCGGGAAATTCACCCACTGCGTGTTCTTCGCCTTCACGTCAGGGAATTTTTCGATCAATGCAGGGGGCACGTGGCCTGTAAATGAAGGCAGAATCGGAGTCATCCCCAATGACCTTTCCCTGTACAGAATCTGTTTCTGGAGTTCCTCATGTTTTTCCATAAAGCTCTGAGGCAGAGGACCTTCCCAACCATCCAGATTACCCATCCAGAACCAGTTGAAATATGCAGGACCGCTGAAGAACGACTCGAGGTCTTTGTCAGTAAGGCCCAGCTTGTGGTAAACCCTGCGCCAGATGGAATTCTGTCCGGTGATGGCCAGCGGCATATTGATTCCGTTCAATGCCATCCAGTCGATTTCCTTCTGCCATCTGTCGAAGTCCCACCAGCTCATGCTGTAGTTGAATGTGCAGTAGTTCAGGTAGTAACGCCATTTGTACGGAGACGTTTTAGTCACCTTTTCTTCCGGCAGAGGCAGGCTTTCGGGGAGAACGGTATTGCTTCCGCACCAGCTCAGGTGGAAGCCGCAGAAGTCACGCAGGTACTGTCCGAGCGCACTTGCGATGCTTACTCCATTGTTTCCGCCAAGTACGATTTTCCCGTTTTCGGAGCTGAACTCGAAGTAGTCGAGACTGTCCTGACGTTCCGGAAGAAGACGGACGATGAAGTCTGCTGACCTGCCGGAAGTGACACGGTCAATGAGGCCTTTCACGGCATTGACCTGTTCTTTTTCTGTAAATACGGTCTGCGTCGCCTTGTCCGTGCCGCAACCGACAAGAGCTGAAGCGACAAGTGTCAATGTCGTGAAAATGATGGCTGCGCGTGACATCCACGCCATCCAGGATGTGCTACTTTTCATTTGCTATGAGTTCTTTTGCGACCTCCAGAGGAGAGTCAAATGGTTTCGTATTGCTGTGATAAGGGGTGTTGATCCATTCCTCTTTCCATTCTTCCATCATCTCCGGCTTTTCGGAGAAATGGATTTCGATCCGCGGAATGTAATAGTCCTTTATGAGTCCGGACCAGAATCTTGCCGCGTAGTCCTCCTGCCATCCGCCCCATGTGGTGATGAGCCTCTTGGCATTGGCCTCCCTATGATCCTTTTCGATGCTGCTGCCTTCATTTCTTGCGTCAGCAATCCATCTGTCGAGCCTGTGGAGAGGATGGGATGCGAGCAGGCGGTCCACGTCGGAGAGTATGGCGACGGTCTTTCTCAATTCTTCCCTGCCTTTTTCATTGCGTCCGAGCTTCAGGGCCTTTTCATAATGTCTGTCAGCGAGTTCCCCGAGCCAGAGTGAGGCAAATTCGATGGCGTCATTGAAATAGAGAGGTGAGTCTGCGTATTTGTCCGACAGGCTGAGGAAGATTTCCACTGCTTTTCCGAAGTCGTCGTTTATGTCGTGACGGCTGACTCTTCTCTGGTCGTGCACCACTGTCTGCCAGGTGAAGCGCGGGTATGAATATAGTGAACTATATACGGATTTGTGCAATAATTTCCACGCTACCCTCATCCTTTCGTCGCTGAAGCCGTAGCGTGCTCGGCAGTAGCTTTCCAGCCATCTGTCTATGTCAATGCTGTCTTTCGTCCAGCCCATGTCTGCAAGCAGTTCATAGACTACTTCATTGTTCTCAAGGCCTTCCGGGGCGCTGCCGAAGCCGACAAGATTGTCCGCATATTCTGAGGCAAGCGCTTCTGCCGATGCTGTGGCGTACATGTCCAGGTCGCCGGTCGGGAGGACTTTTCCTCCGAAATTCGGCACATAGCTGTATATCCACTTCTTTCCGTGGAAGCCCTGCTGTACTTTCCAGGTCTGCTCGGTGTGCCAGACCCATTTCGGATAGTCATTGCCGAGGTCAATGATGATCATCTTGTCGTCAGGTACTTCAGAGAGCATTGCCTTGAGGCTTTCCGGATCCCAGAAATCGTGCTGGTAACCGAATGTCCAGCCTTGAGTAATCCAGATGGCATCAGGGTCGCCGGCGGTGATGGAACTGTAGATGGACTTGCCGTATTCTGCGAGCAACTTGTGCTTGCCGACTGTGTCTCCTTCCTCTACAGGTAGTTTCATTTCATTGAAACTGTCTGAAAGCCAATATCTTGCCTTGCCGAATTCTTTCTCCCACTCCTGTACGAAAAGTTTTCCGATTTTGGTGAACCACGGTGAGTCAGGGGAGAGCACGCAGGCATTGTCTTCGATAGGGAAACCTCCCCAAGTGAGCTGCCGAGCTTCGATTTCAGGATGTTTTTTCATCAATGCCGGAGGGAAGAATCCTGCGAATGCCGGAGCTACAGGTTCCATTCCGAGTTCTCTCATCCTGTCGAGTATCTTGTGCTGGAGCTTGACCTGCGATTTGTGCCAGTTGTCGTTGAGCGGGCCGTCGAAGCTGTTCAGGTTGCCCATTCTGTGCCACGGCAGGTGAGCGGCTCCTGTGAAGAACCGGTCGATTTCGTCAGACTCCAGACCGAGCTGCAGCCATACCCGTTTTGCGATGGCTTCAGCTGCCACGCTTGCCAGAGGCATATTCACTCCGTGAAGGGCCATCCAGTCGATTTCCTGAGACCATCTGTCCCAGTTCCAGTATGGTGCTGTGTATCCGAATGTGCAGACATTCAGGAAGTAACGCAACTGATACGGGGATGTGGCTTCTTCTTTCCAGTCAGGCCATTCCTGCGGGATGTTCAGTTTGCTTCCGCTCCAGCATATCATGGAACCGCAGGCTTCGCGAAGGTATTTGTCCATAGCGTAGCAGATTGCGCTCGGACTGCTGCCCTTGAGCGTGAGGTGGCCGCCTGTGGCTTCGATTTCATACCGGTCCAGCCCTTCCGCCGTCTTGGGACTCATCTGAAGTGAAACATTTTCGAGTTTTCCCATTGTTCTTGTCAATACTCCTTCAGAGGCCTTGACGTAATTCTCCTCTGCCGTTTTGCCTCCACTGCAGGACAGTGCAAACGGCACGATTGCGCACGAAGCGATTATTCCGATGATTCTTTTCATTTCTGAACCGGATTGTTTGGATTTTAGTATTACTTGGAAAACGGGGAGAAGGTCAGTCCTCCCCGCCTTTATTGTGCCTGCAGGATTATTCTGCGATTTCGCACTGGGTCTTGATGTCTAGGTAGACTGGTTTCATGAAGAGATCCATTGCCTTTTCCGGATCAATGAACCTCAAGCCGTCCTTCTCTACAAAGGTCTGGGCGTCATCATATTCGAACATCATAACCTGGATGAGTCCGTAATAGTAGCGTGGAGTTTCTTCTCCTTTGGCCTGTCTTACGGAACGGATGATAATGTAGTCGCCTGCACGCTGAACTTCCTCAAGTGACTTGCCGTTGCCTGCTCCAACCCATTTGCGGAGATATGTCTTGCCGCCGAGGCTGGTAGGTTCCTCAGTTACGCCGAGAGTTGAGTTGTCGAGTTTTCTCTGAATTTCGCCGAGTGCATAGAAAGCCTTGATCTTCTCAAGGTTGGTTTCTGCTTTCTTGAGATTGACGAATATATTGTCAACAGCCGTGAAGAGTTCAGGATGATAGCTCTTGCCGGCCCATGATCCTCTGACATATTTCATTGTGAAATTAATGTCAACATTCTCGTCCATAATCTGATGGTCGCCATACTTGTAAATGTCACACTGGCGTCCTGTTGTTCCGCCACCAAGAGAAGTTCTCTTCATTCCCGAGTACATATAACCTCTCTGGCTTCCAAGGGTTATATTTTTTGCAGTATTCTCTAAAACATTGAGGAAGCAGAAGCTGGCGTTCTTTCCGTCCACAGCGAGGAGATCGTTGAGGCTGAGGATGTGCTCGACCTTGCCGCCTACCTTCACTCCGTGCATTGAGAAGAATGATTTGGTGTCAGAACCTGCTCCGGTGAATTCGTCCGGATACTTCTCAGGGCTGTTCTCGTGGTTTTCAACCTTGTTGTCTGGGTAGAGTACGGCAGAGTCGTTGAAATAAACATCGCCTTTTGGCTCTCCTGTTACCTTCGGAGCGTCGAAGTAGAACTTCTTGGCAGCGTCAGAAGTTGAAAGAACAACCTCGATTGCGTTGATGTCCTTCGAATCAGCAAAGAACTCTACAGATGCAGTAGTGCCGTCGATGCTTCCTTCCTGAGCTTCTCCGACAACTGCGAATGTGCCGTCTTCAGCTTTCTTTGCACCGGTGAAAACAACCTTGTCAATAGCAGTGTTGCTGGTGATGGTTCCGGTAAGTGCGACCGGTTCGCCGTAGGTGAGTGCCCCTACAGTTTCAAGTGCGAACTCTGCATCAAGTTCTTTCTTGCCGTCATTGTTTTTGTCGCAGCTTGCGAACAACATAGTAAGTGCTGCTGCGAAAAGTAATGTTTTTTTCATGATTCTTGTAATTTATGTGGTTGATAATAAATTATTTCATTTCAATGTCTGATATTACAGGGAAATGGTCAGAGAGAATTCTTTCTTTGCCGACTCTCGTTTCGATAAGTTTTACACCATTGCCCTTTCTGCTGTAGATGTAGTCAATCTTCATGGACGGCTTCATCGTGCTGTATGTCAGTTCCCTGTTGGTAAGATCATCCCAGCCTTTTCTGAGGAATGCCATTTCCGGACTGTCAGGCTGTGCATTCATGTCACCTGCCAGGAATACTGGATTCTTGATGCTCTTCACCTTCTTTTGGATGAATTTGACCTGCTCAAGTCTCAATTCCGCAGAACTTACTTCCAGATGAGTGCAGATGTAGGTGATAATCTGTCCGTCAGGAAGCTGAATGTCAGCTATGAGCATTGCTCTCTGTTCCTTCTTTCCGATGTTCGGGAGAAAGACTCTTTCGCTGCGGACGATAGGGTAGCGGCTTAGAAGTCCGATGCCGTAATATCCGCCACGGTAGTCGATGGCCTTGCCATAGATTCCGAACATTCCGGTTTCTTGAGCGAGTTCATTGATGAACTTGACTCCATTCTGTTTCGGAGCTCTTTCACGGTGTGTGTCCCAATCACATTCCTGAAGCGCGACGACGTCAGCATCAAGAGATTTGATGTAGGATCCGATGTCCGTCATGGAGGCGAGTTCTCCGAATCTGAGATTGTAGCTCATCACGCGCAGTTTGCCGTCTGCTGCGAAGCTGTTCATGCAGAAGAGAAGTGCAACAGCGGCTGTGACAAATCTGAGTTTTTTGATCATAATTTTATTTTTTCGATAGTAATTCTGTAATAATCAAGGTTTACCGTTTTCTTGCTTTCAGCGGTTCTGCAAACGTATTCAGGCGGACAGATGACATAGAGACTCCATCCCTCTACACCTTCAGAAATGAATGAACGGCAAGAATACGATGCGACTTTCGCTACAAGTTCTTTTTCGAGTCCGTTCTTCACCCGTCCTATTATGACAGCATTTTCCGAAAGCTTCACGCTCTTTTTGCTGAAGATTTCATCCAGCTGCGCCATCTTGTCGATTCTGCTGGTATAGATGGTTGTTCTGCCGGGAATACCTGTCTGTATGTGTATATCGGCTCCTCCGAGGAATACATCTGAATCGTATATGCCGTCGAAATCGGCAATTGCAGTTTTCGCTATGATTCCGCAGCCTTTCGTTACCTGCATTCCGGTCGGCTCCTGCTGGACGAAATATGGCCAGATATTGTTGTCCATGCAAATCTTCATGAATGGATTCGAGTCTCCTACAGTGAAATCCATTCTGTCAAAGAAGAATATCACCGCCTTTTTGCCTTCCGCACCGAGGATGTGGTTTTTTGCTATGCTCACGTCCCTGCGTGCAAAATAACTGTCCTTGTCCTTGAGGTCGGTAAAGTAATCTACTGCGAACGTGTTGTTGGCATTCATCTCTGCCGGCGGTTCGGGCAGTTGCGATGAAGGTGGAGTGTCCGGCCCCTCTGGACTCTCTGTATTTTTTGAGCAGGCGCAAAGTAGAGCGGCTGCAAGTGCTGTAGTCAATATGATTCTTTTCATCTCAGTTTCCCTCATAAATCAGGTCCGCCATCACAAAGCAGTGGTCTGACATGTCAGGCCTTGCAATGATTTTGTAGTTTTCGTACTTCCATTTCTTGGGATAGCCCATAATGTAGTCCAGCTTCACTTTCGGATTGTCGGAAGGTATGGTGAAGCCGGTTCCTTCTCCGATTTCCTGCCAAGTGTTCTTGACATATCTGATGGGGTCGCTGTCTTCTTCAGCATTGTAATCTCCAATCAGCAGGGTCGGAGTCAGCTTGTCCTGCTCGAAGATTTTCTTGTTCACGTCAACGAAATTGCGGATCGTGATTTCTGAAGATTCGAGTGCGAGATGCGTAGTGGCAACTCTCACTGTACTACCCTGAGGCAAGCGGACATAAATCCATCCGGCGCTTCGCGGCTCACGCGAACCTGCGATAGTGCTGATGATCTTTTCTGCTTTGAGGAAAGGATATTTGCTCAAAAGTGCCACTCCGAAACCGCCGCCCTGATAGGTGAATGACTTGCACCAGTATGGGAACATTCCGGTAGCTTGGGCCAATGCGTTGAGAAAGTCCGTGTTTCCGTTTCGTTTTGTGAAGTGGTCCACCTCTTGGAGACATACGACATCTGGAGCGTATTCGTTGATAAGCTCAGCATAAGGTTCCACCTTGTGGTCGGCGTAGAGTGCACCTTCCTTGATGTTCATTGACATCACCCTCAGGCCAAACCTCTCTCCTGCAGAAGCCTGCAGGAAGGAGGTGCAAATGGCCATGAGTGTGACCGCAAATGCAATTGTGATATTTCGGGTCTTAATCATTTTGTTCTTGTGGATTTGATCAGTTCCATCCCGGGTTGTTCGGAGCGAGATTCGGGTTCAGCTGCATCTGTTTGAACGGAATAGGGAGAAGATAATTCTTGTTCGGATCAAATGTCCTGTTTGATTCGAGGATAAGGTACTCCTTGCCGTTTACTGACTGCCACTTGAGCTCTGAGAGTTTGATCTTGAGTCTGCTCTGGTCGAGATAGTCTTTTCTTACTCCGAGAAGAGGTTGTCCGAGAAGTTCGCCCTGTTTCCATCTGATGATGTCCAAGTATCTGTGGCCCTCAAGGAAGAGCTCCACACGGCGCTCTCTCCTGATTTCAGTGCGGATGTCTGAACCGGCAGGAGGAGTGAGAGTCATATGAACCATTCCGACGCGGTCGCGAAGAAGGTTGATGCTCTTGTCGAGGTCGTCTTGGGTGAGCTGTCCGAGCATTTCCTTTGCCTCTGCATAGTTCAGAAGGACTTCAGCGTATCTTATGATAATGATGTCATTGTCGTCGTGTCCTACGAACTTGACGGTCTCGGGCTCGACATACTTTCTCGTGTAGTAGCCGGTATAGGTCATGCAACCATCCTTGTTATTGTCAAATTTAGGATATGTGAAGATTGATTTGTCTGTATTCAGCAAATCGCCGCTTGTTCCGCCTTCCCATTTTGTTCCCGGGGTGAGAATGGACATAGTCATTCTCGGGTCTCTGTCTTTGAATACATCCTCGTATTTGTTTACGCTGTCAGGATTCCAGATTTGTCCGTCCTTAGTGAGATAGCACTCAATCATGCTTGCCGTAGGAACGAATCTGGCATAGTCCCCCGGCACCCAACATTCCCTTGAAAGGTTGTGTGATGTCCTTGCCGTCTCGCCGAGGTCATAATTATAGACGAACGCGATAAGGGTTTCGTGATTTTCGCTGTTTCTTGAAGCTCTGCCCTTGTAGGTGAAGAGGTCAAGGTAGTCGCTTTCAGGATGTCCTGTGCTGTAGAGTTTGTAATAGGAGGAACTCATTGCCCTTTCGCATGCTGAAACGGCATCCGCATATCTTCCATTGTAAAGGTAGATTCTGCTCAAAAGGGCGAGGGCAGCAGTCTGAGAAATGTGTCCGAAGTCTGCCGAACCTGCCGCAATGTATTCCGGGAGAGCCTTGTAGTGGTCCTCGAGGTCTTTAGTTACTCTGTCGATTACATCTTCTCTCTTGTCTCTTCCTCTGTACACGTCAGGAGAATCGACATTGAGTTCATCGGTAATGAGAGGAACGTCGCCGAAGAAGCTTGTGAGAATCCAGTAGTTGTAGGCCCTGTAGAAATATGCTTCGGCAGCATATCTTTCTCTTACCTCTTCCTTTACACCGGTTGCACGGTTGTAGTTGTTGAGGAAATAGTTGGTCTTTCCGATACCGCTGTATGCCGCATACCAGACGGAATTGATCTGGCTGATGTCGGAGGAGAAATATCCTCCGCCGATGTTTCTCCAGGCTGTAGATACTGCCCACGGAGCGCTGTCACCTGCGATTTCGGTCCTGTTGAGCCATTCCTTTCCGGCAAGACTGTTGGTGAACGTGTTGGTTACACTGCGAAGGTGCTGTTCTGTCTGCCAGAAGTTCGCGTCCGTCAGTTTGTCGTGCGGCATCCTGTCAAGGAATGAATCGTTGCAGGAAGTCAGCATCAATGCTGCGGACATCAGAAATATATGTATGTTCTTTTTCATATCTGACTGTATTTTCAAATTTCTTGATGATTATGTTTCTACTTGAAACTGAGGTTGACGCCGAATACGATTGTTTTTACGAGCGGATAGTATCCTCCCTTGGAAACAGGTGTCTCAGGGTCGTATGCGTAGAAGAACTTGCTGAAAGTGAAGAGGTTGTCCGCAGACACATAAAGTCTCAGATTGTCGATTCTCGCTTTCTTCATCCATTTCTCAGGGAATGTATAGCCGAGCTGGATGTTCTTTACTCTAAGGTAGGACGCATCTTCAAGCCAGTATGTAGAGAAGGTGTTCTGGTTGAATCCAGTGTTGTAGGTAAGACGCGGATATGGCGCATTCGGATTAGGATTGGATACCACATCATATCTCTTCATATGGATTTTCTGTGGATAAGCTGCCATATCCTGGAATGCGTGGCGGGCTGTTCCCTCAAGGTAGCCGTCGCATTTTCCTACACCCTGGAGCACGAAACTGAAGTCGATGCCTTTCCATCCGAGATTTCCTCTCACGCTGTAGGTGTAGCGAGGAATGCTGCTGCCGATTACTGTTCTGTCATACTCCGGCATGATTCGTCCGTCAGGTTCCCCGTTAGGGCCGCTCAGGTCCTTGTATTTGATGTCACCAGGCTGGTATTTGTAACCCATGACAACAGGAATCTTCGGGAGATTGTAGGTGTGGGTCTCAGGATTGTTGATCTTGAAGTCTTCAGGCGTCATGAGACCGTCTGCTATATAACCGTAGAAAGCATCGATAGGATATCCGACCTGACGGATCTGATAGCCGCTGAGGTCCGGTTGGTTTCCGCCGAGATCTACAATCTTGTTCTTTACGTCAGAGAGGTTGAATCCGATTCCGTACTGGAATTCTCCGATCTGGTCTCTCCAGTTCAAGTCCATTTCCCAACCCCTGTTGTTCACTTTTCCTGCATTCTGTTCTGAAGGCTTTGCTCCCATTTGTGAAGGATAGTTGAATTTGAGAAGGATGCCTTCGGTCTTCTTGTCATACCAGTCGAAGGTGAAGGTGAGCCTGTTCTGGAACATAGCGAGATCCAGTCCGAGGTCAATCATCTTAATCTTCTCCCAAGACAGGTTAGGATTGGAGAGAGTTGTCTGCACATATCCTGTGGTTGCCTTGGTTCCGATCATGGAAATGCCTGAGGTATATGCCTGAAGGACAGAGAGGTAAGGATAGTTTGACGAACCTACGTATTGGTTTCCGAGCATACCCCATGACGCTCTGATCTTCAAGTTGTCGAGGTACTTTCTGGTAGCTGCCATGAAGTTCTCTTCAGTGATTCTCCAACCTGCAGAAACAGAAGGGAAGAGTCCGCCGCGGTTGTCTTTGTGGAAACGTGAGGACAGGTCGTAGCGCAGGTTGCACTCGAGCAGATATCTCTCGTTCCAGTTATAGCTCAATCGGCCGAAACCGGATCTGATTGCCCATGAAGAATAGCCGGAATCGTTGCTCATTGTCTCCGGATCTCCAAGACTGAGGGTAGGCTCCTGCTCTGTGCTGAGATTGTTTCTTGAAGCTTCGAACATGCGGGCAGTGTACCATTCCTGGGACATACCGACAACTCCGCCGAGGTTGTGCTTTCCGAAGTGGAAGTCAAAGTTGCTCTGAAGGATGAATGTCTGCTGGATATTTCTGTAGTCAATATTCTTGATGGAGTTCGGTGACTGGTATTTGTTGGTCTCCCCATTGTCCGGATTGACGAACGTGATGGTCTTCTTGAGAATGTCTTTCAATCCGTTGTAGGATGTGAGGTTATATGTCGCGCTGACGTCCCAGCCCTTGAGAATGTCCACTTTGACAGTTTCCATTATCGAGAGTTCGTCTGCATCTGTCTTGATCCTGCCGCCGTCGTACAGGACAGCCACCGGGTTGGTGTTGCCTCCGCCATAACCCCAAGAGCCGTCTGTGAAACGGAGAGGGGAGTTAGGCGCGATTCGCATTGCATTGTAGATGGCTCCGCCGCCGCTGGTGAGCGAACTTACAGGAGAAGTCACTTTTGTGGTGGTGTATCCGATGTTGGATGAGATGGTGACTCTGTCGATGAGTTTCGTGTTGATTTTGAAACGTATGTTGTGCCTGCGCTCTCCGGTGCTGTTTCCGGCCGTGAGACCATCCTGGTCGAAGTATCTGTAGGACAGCATGTAACCGCTGTTTCCGAGTGTTCCGTTGAGGCTGACAGAGTAGTTCTGCTGAGGTGCTACCTTCTTGAGGACTTCGCCGACCCAGTTGGTGTTTCCGAAATAGTTAGGGTCCGAGTTGTTGCGCACCTTGTCGAAATGTTCAGGAAGCCAGGCTGCCGGGCTGCCTACATTCTTTCTTGCCTCGTTGTCGAGGGTCATGAACTCGATCGCGTCGCACATCTCCGGCAGTCTTGTCGGAGTCTGTATTCCGGCATAGGCTGAGAAGTTGATTCTTGTGACGCCGTCTTTTACAGTGGCGAGTTTCTTGGTGGTCACGAGAAGGACACCATTTGCTGCCCTGGCTCCGTAGATTGCTGCGGAAGCCGCGTCCTTGAGGACTGATACGCTTTCGATGTCTTCCGGGTTGATGGATGTGATGTCACCTTCGACACCGTCGATCAAAATCAGAGGATTGGCATTACCGATGGTTCCCACTCCACGTACTCTGATGGTGGTATTTGCCTGTCCTGGCTGTGATGAGGAGTTTACGACCGTCACACCAGGGAGAAGTCCCTGAAGTCCTGAAGCGACGCTTGAAATAGGTCTTGCATTCATTTCTTCACTATTGATCATCGCTACCGCACCGGTAAGATTGACCTTCTTCTGGACACCGTAGCCGACAACGACGGTCTCCTGAAGCATCTGAGTGTCTTCAGCGAGGACCACTTTTCTTGCAGCTGCTGAACCGGCAACTATGATCTGCTCCTTGTAGCCGAGGCTGCTGATTCTGATCTTGGTCTGGGCTGAAGGTACTATGAGTTCCCAATTTCCGTTGGCGTCAGTGATGGTGCCGCCCTTTGCTCCTTCAATCAGCACGCCTGCACCTATTACAGGCTCTCCGGTACTGTCAATGACAGTTCCGCTGGCCTTGAATGTCGTCTCTTTAGTTTCTTTGTCAATGTCTTTCTTTTCCTCGCTGAGCACGATCTGATGGCCGTTTATCTCATATGAGATGGCCAGGCCGCTGAAAATTCTGTCGAGAATGAATTCGATGCTCTTGTCCTTCGCATCGATGCTTACCAACGCATCTTTGTCAGGGAGCATGTTACTGTAGAAGAAGCTGTACTCGCTTTCGTTCTCCAATGTAGCAAGGGCCTCAGTAAGAGGGATGTCCTTGAATGAGACGCTTATCTGGCCATGCAGAGGTGCCGCATTCAGCAATACGCTGAAGAACAACGTGATGGTTAAAAGTTTTGCTTTCATTATTGGTGTTATTGATTGTTTCGATGTGGTTGATTGGTTGGAGCGGGGCGCTGGTCAGGACATCAATTCCGCCCCGTCCTGCGCTTGCTGAACTTTATCGTGTTGTAGTACATCTGGGCTTCCACCGGCGATGTCGCTGTGATAAGGTCAAGCACATTGTTCAGAGAACTGTTTCTCACAAGTCCCGTGTAGGAGTAAGCCGTCACGCTTTCGTCCTCGAAGATGACATTGACATTGTACATTCTCTCGAGAATTGCTCCTATCTCCTTGAGGTTGTTATTGTTGAAGAAGAGTTCATTGTCTCGCCAAGGGATGAGGTGTTTTTTGTTCGGCGCGTCATATTTCCTCATCTCGCCGCTTTTTACATTGTAGCTTATTTCCTCTGCCGGCTTCATGATCATTTCCCTGCCGTCCGCAGTCGCCTTCACGCAGCCCTCGACCAATGTCGTAACAATCTCAGGCTCAGAATTGTATGCCCTGACATTGAACTTGGTTCCGAGAGCCTCGACCATCATCTGCCTGGCTGATACGACGAGCGGAATCTCTTCATTGCGGGCGACTTCGAAATAGGCTTCGCCATTCAGGTCAATGTCGCGGTTCTTCACATTGAAATCAGATGCGTAACGGATCGAACTGCCAGAGTTGAGCATGACCTTGGTCCCGTCCGGGAGTGAAATCGTGCTTTTCTGACCGTTCGCGGCGATGCACTCAAAGACATTGGCCTCGGCCTCTCTGCCCTTGCCTGCCACGAATCCTGTAACGACAGCTATGGCGACCACGG
>ULTU01027128.1_pt1 | contig 20141 bp, 13 predicted proteins | sample 1957861 | NCBI WGS metagenome assembly ULTU01 (sample SAMEA4835742, study PRJEB28245) | human gut metagenome | biome: gut microbiome; material: fecal sample | place: Denmark | collected 2008
GCAACTTACAAATTTCCAAGTTCCTCTTCAATCACTGCTGCAACCTTTTCTGCAGTTTCTGCCATTAGTTTGTCATCAAGACATTCCACCATAACCCTAATCTTAGGCTCAGTCCCAGACGGTCTTACAACAATTCTTCCTAAATCACCAAGCTTCTCTTTCGCCTCATCAATTGCACTTTTTACTTTTGGATTTGTATAAAATTGCACCTTACCATTTTGACTTACTTTAACATTTATAGAAACTTGTGGATACTTATTCATTTGACTTGCAAGCTCAGAAACTTTTTTACCTGTTCTTTTAATTAAGCTCAAAACCTGTATAGCCGTTAGCTCGCCGTCTCCTGTCGTTGCAAAATCCCTAAATATAATATGACCAGATTGTTCACCACCAAAATTATATTCTTCAAGAAGCATTTCTTCAAGAACGTATCTATCACCAACTTTAGTCGCTATAAAATCAATATCATTTGCTTCACAAAACTTTACAAAACCAAGGTTAGTTAAGATAGTACCTATTGCCGTATGCTTTGCAAGCTTTCCTCTCTCCTTCATGTCTAGTGCACACATAGCCATAATCTGATCTCCATCAATCGTATTTCCGTTTTCATCTATACACAAACATCTATCTGCATCGCCGTCAAAAGCAATACCAATATCCATTTTATTTTCAACAACATACTTCGATAAATTTTCCAAATGAGTAGAGCCACAATCTTCATTAATATTTATTCCATCAGGTTTATCATAAAGAATAACGGCATCTGCTCCAACTTGTTCCATTAGTTTTTGTGCCGTAACACTACTACTACCATTAGCACAGTCTATAGCAATCTTTATACCATCTAATGAATTTGGAATCGTACTTTTCAAATGTTCAATATAAAACTTTACCGCAGTATCCACATATGTAACTTTTCCAACTTCTGCTCCCTCTGCAATTTTAAACTCTTTATTATCATCAATTACAATTCCCTCTATTTCTTCCTCTAAAACATCCGGAAGTTTGTATCCATCCCCACTAAACATTTTTATGCCGTTATACTCTGCACTATTATGCGAAGCTGAAATCATTATGCCTGCATCAGCTTTGTATTTACCTATAAGGTATGCTACGGCTGGTGTCGGAACAACACCTAAAACCATAACATCCGCCCCAACACTACAAAGTCCAGCTGTAATAGCATTTGCTAACATTTCAGAAGAGATTCTTGTATCCATACCTATTACAAAAAGAGGTCTTCTTCTAGCATTATTTGAAAGTACTGTAGCTGCAGCTCTTCCAAGTTTCATTGCAAGCTCACAAGTTAAATCTGTATTAGCTATTCCTCTTACTCCATCTGTACCAAATAATCTTCCCATTAAATACACACCTTTCATTTTAATTTTCTATACGTTCCACAATCTCTGTTTGATTTTTATAAATAGTATTCGAAGGAACAACTCCTCTCACTCTGCTAAGTGGATAAATAGTACTCTTTCTACCAATAATACTTCCCGGACACAAAACACTATTGCATCCAATTTCTGCATAATCTCCAAGAAAGGCACCAACCTTTTTTATTCCAGTTTCTATTTTTTCATCATCTGCTTTAATGCAAACTAAACTCTTATCACTCTTTACATTACTTGTTATAGCTCCAGCTCCCATATGTGCTTTATATCCCAATATTGAATCGCCAACGTAATTATAATGAGGAACTTGCACATTATCAAAAAGTATTACATTTTTTAATTCAGTTGAATTTCCAACAACAGCATTTTTTCCAATTATCACACCACCACGAATAAATGCTGAATGTCTTATTTCAGCATTATGATCAATAATGCAAGGTCCAGCAATATACGCACTAGGAAAAACAATAGCTTCTTTTGATATCCAAATATCTTCGCTTGGATGTTCGTATTCTTCTAGAGATAAAGCTTCACCAAGCTTTAAAATATATTCTTTAATTTTAGGTAAAACTTCCCAAGGGTATGTAACCCCATCAAAAATACCTTTAGCGATTGTCTTATCTAAATTAAACAATTCTTCTATTTTCACATCTTTCAAAATAATCAATCTCCTTTCATTCTACAGTAACAGATTTTGCTAAGTTTCTTGGTTTATCTACGTCCAAGCCTTTTAAGTTTGTTACATGATATGCTACAAGTTGAAGTGGAATAATACTAAGAAGTGGTGTTAAAACAGACACAGTCTCTGGAAGTAAAAATGTTTCGTCATAAACATCTTTAGGAAAATCTTTTATAGTTGTTATAACAAGTACATTTGCCCCTCTTGCTTTTATCTCTTTTATATTACTAACTACTTTTTCCACAAGCTCTTTATCTGTGCAAACAACTATAGCTGGAGTTCCTTTTTCTATAAGAGCAATTGGACCATGTTTTAATTCTCCAAAAGCAGATGCTTCTGCGTGAATATAAGATATCTCCTTTAATTTAAGAGAACCTTCAAGTGCAACAAAATAATCTAATCCTCTTCCTAAATAAAATACATCTCTTGCATCTTTTATTTTCTTAGAATATTCTAAATACTTTTCATCATTTTCTAAAACTTCTAGGATTTTATTTGGTATCATTTTTATATTATCTTTAATGGGTTCTAATTCTTTATCATCACAAGAATGTTTTATTTCTGCTAAATAAATAGCAAATAAATCTAAAGCTGTAACTTGTGCTACATATGCTTTTGTCGATGCGACAGCAATTTCGATACCAGCTTTTGTATATATAACATTATCACTAACCCTATCCATTGTACTTTCTTTTACATTTATAAAAGAAATATGTTTTATGCCTTTTTCTTTAACAAGTTCAAGACACGCAAGAGTATCGGCTGTTTCGCCAGACTGACTTATAAAAATCATCAAATCATCTTCAAAAAGTATTGGATTTTTATATCTAAATTCCGAAGCAATTTCTACATTTACGGGTATCTTACATAATTTTTCTATAATATTTTTAGCATTTAATCCCGCATGCATAGCTGTGCCACAGGCAACTATATTTACACGTTTAATATTTTTTAATTCTTCATCACTTAGCTTTATATCAAATTTAATTTTCCCATCTTTCATATATGCATCTATCGTTTTTTGAACTGTTATAGAATTTTCATTTATCTCTTTTAGCATAAAATGCTCATAACCCATTTTTCCTATATCATCATTATCAATTTCGATATGCCTTATTTTAGATTCTATAATATTTAGTGAGTTATCATAAAACTTAACCTCTTTATCTTTCAAAACTGCAAATTCATTATTTTCTAACACCGCAATATTCTTCGTATATTTTAAAATTGCAGAATAATCAGAAGCTATAAAATTTTCATTTTCACCTATACCAACAACTAATGGACTATTTTTCTTAGTTGCAATCAAAGTCTCGGGTTCTAATGTAGAAATCACACCCAACGCATAACTTCCGTACAACATATCTGTAGTTCTTTTAACCGCCTCTAAAAAATTTCCTCTGTAATTCATATTAATTAAATTAGGGATAACTTCTGTGTCTGTCTCAGAATAAAATTCATAGCCATTATCTTTTAGTAATTTTTTTAATTCCATATAATTTTCAATAATGCCATTATGAACAACTATAAATCTATTCTTATTATCTTTATGTGGGTGAGCATTTATTTCTGACACTCCTCCATGAGTAGCCCATCTTGTATGCCCAATTCCCATATTAAAGTCTTTTAAATGTTCAACTTTATCCTTTAAACTATCTATTCTATTTGTGGTCTTACAAATTTCAAGTTTATCTTTATTTAAAACTGCTACACCACAAGAGTCATATCCTCTATATTCTAATTTTTCAAGTCCATTTATTAAAACATCACTTGCACTATTGTCGCCTATATAACCAACAATTCCGCACATAAAAAAAACGCCTCCTTATCTAGATTATGCTAGCAGAGGCGTAAATATTATTTATTTTTAATAAATATTTTATTTTCTGTTATTCCGAAATTATCTTTCATCATAGACAAAACAGCTTTTACATCTAAACTTGATATCGTGAATTTGTATTTTTCATTTCCAGTACAAACAACAAGTTTAGTTGTAAGTGCTCTCTTATTTAAAAATTTTTTGTTATAACTATATATATATATACCATCAATCGTATTTAGAGGAATCTTTTTAGTAGTACAAAACATTTTTTCAAGCTCTAGATTTTCGTCCGTGATTGTTATCTTTCTTGTTATTTCTATAAGATATGCAATCAAAAGTAAAAGAACCATTCCCCATATCACGAAACCATTAGTTTCTAAAACTTGACCTAGTTTGCAATACACACCAAGAAATATTCCTAAAAGTGCAGATAAAACTATAACATACTTAGGCGAAGCCATTATGTTCCTGTTATTAATTATATTATAATTTCTTACATTTGAAGAATACCCCAAATTGCTAGGCTCATAATATAAAACTTTTCCTAATGCATAATTTAAAATGAATAATATTAATAATATAGCTGTTACTATATACATAACCATACAAACCACACCCATCCTTGTAATCATTATATTGCATATAAAATAATACTACTTGCCTCTTACATACATTTTATCCGTTTCTTTTTAGAAAATCAATATATAATTTTTTGGCTGTTTCTGGGGAGTCATTTCCTACCGCATTTTTTACTGGTGCAAACTCATCTTCACGTATTCCTCTTAAAAGACCAATCTCTGGTAGCAAAGAAAATGCATCAAATAAAAAAGCCTCAAATTTATAAGCATTTGGTGTATCTGGAGTAATTACTTTTCCATCTTCATCTGTATATGTCGCTTTCTTATGAGCACTATGATATGGAAGTTTTGCTTCTTTTATTTTTTCTAATGTTTCTATATTAAAAAGATTTAGCAAAACATGTGACTCGGCATAAACAAGTTCACCTTTTTCATTTCTTTCATTTGCCATTTCATCTGATATTTCTGTATATTCAATAACATAAGGTTTACCGTCTTTCTTACAAAATACACCAACTTTTTCTTCTGGATATGCCTTTTCTAAAGTTTTTGATGCAGCCATATAATTATTTGCAGCAGCAAAACCTATAAAAAGTGGGTCAGCCATTTTTACAAGCACATTATCTACTCCACCAATAAAAATCCATTCGATACCATTTTCTTTCATCTCTTTTAAAACACCATTTTTAAACATAGCTTCAAAAACTCCACCATGTCCATCTGCTGCTTCCTTTATTATTCCTTCTTCATTTATAATCAATTTTCCTTCTTCATCAAGCATTGGAAGTTCGCTTTGTTTAAAAAACATTTTAACAAAATCTTTTGGATATCCAAAATAATTTTTTTCTTCAAAAAATCTTATAGTATCCTCGTTATTTTCATTACTTGTCATTATATACCAAGGAATTGCAACATTATATTTTTTTAAAGCTTCTTTTAAGTTATCATTTAAAATTTCAAAAAGAGTTTTGTGAGAATCAAGACCCAAATCGTAAGTTCCTTTTGGACCTGTATGTCCTAGTCTTGTACCTTGTCCACCAGCCATTGTTACAACAGCAAGTTTACCGTTTCTTATGATATCCTCACCAATTTTAATATACTTATTTTTTTCTTCATTGGTTAGTTTGGTAGTATCTTCATACGGCATTGGGCTTATTTCAGCCTCTTCCACCTCTACAGGATTTTTAGCTATGCCATATAGCTTTTCCATATTTTCAAAATCGATTCTTGAAACTTGCTCTAGTATTTTTTTCTTTTTTTCTTCATCTGCTCTTTCATAAGCTAAAACAACATGATTTTGATTATACTTTTCTAGAACGTTTTTCATCTCTTCAAAATTCATCAAATCAATCCTTTCATTAAAAACAATAAATTTAAAAACAGAGGTTAGAAAAGTCATTACTATTTAGCACTTATATTTTTATCATAATAACTAAATAGCAATGACTTTTCTTCTTCTCCTATTTTTCTAAAACTTAAGTAGTTGCACGTGCTTTTTTCTTCATTGGTGTTTGTAAAATATTTATTTCTTTGTCTGTTGTATAAGTTGTAATCGTAGTATCTTTACCGTCAACCATAGTTGCCGTTCCGTGGCTTTCTTTCTCTGCAAGTTTTTCAAGATTAACACTTGCTTTTGCTACCTTATTTGCTTTAATAGCCGTTTTATAAACCCCTAGCGTATTTTTACTAATTGTGTTCCAATTAAATTCTCTAATTACTTTTTCTCTAGCATTCTTTGCCATACTTCTGCATAAATTCTCATTATATAAAGCTTCTAAAATAGAATCAGCAAGAGAATTTGAATTTCCAGCATAAGATTTAAGACCATCTATTCCATGAGACACTATCTCATTTAGACCTCCCGCATCAGAAACTACAGTAGCTGCTCCAGCAAGCATTCCTTCCAAAGCAACAATTCCAAAAGGCTCATACAAACTTGGGAACGTTGCAATATCTATTGCTTTATACATCTTAGTAATTTGAACATCATTTAAGTAACCTGTAAAATAAACTTTACCAGATATGCCTAAATAATCTGCCAAACCTTTTAATTCATCTAGGTATGGGCCACGTCCTGCAATTACAAATTTAACATTAGGATAACTAGCTAAAATCTTTGGAGCTGCTTGAAGCAATATTTGAATGCCTTTTTCGTTTACAATTCTTCCAGCGAAGAAAACAATCTTTTCATTGTCCGAAGCATAGTTTCTTCTAAACTCCCAATCTCTTTCTTGATTGTCAAATTTATTTATATTAATACCATTTGGAACAACAATAATATTTTCTTCTGGTTTTCCAAATAGATTTTTGATTTCGTTTTTCATAAAATAGCTGTTACAAATAACTTGACTTGCTTCATAAGTAAGTAACCACTCAACATCATTTACATAGCCTTGTGCTTTGTTATGAATACCTTTATTTCTACCACTTTCTGTTGCGTGAATAGTTGCAACTAATGGTAAATTATAAGACTTCTTTAAAGTTCTTGCAGCATAAGCAACAAGCCAGTCATGAGCATGAACAACATCAAATTTTCCATATTGCTTAATAACAGCCGATGCTTTCTCTAACATGCAAAAATTAAGTTGCATAACCCAATCAATTAAATTGTTTGCATTTATTGGATAATTTGCAACTCTATGTACAAAAACATCTCCATCCTTTTCAAATTCTTTCGTATCACCTTCTTGATACGTTATAACATGAACCTCATGTCCTTGTTTTGCAAAATTATGTGACAAATCGTGTACGACTCTTGCAATACCACCAACAATACGTGGTGGATATTCCCAAGAAAGCATCATTATTCTCATAAAAACTACTCCCCCTAAAAATTATTTCTACTACTATCTTTAAAAATATTTTATACAACTTAAAACTATTTGTAAAGTAATTAAAAAGTTTTTTTTGAAAATATTTTTTTAAAAAACTTTTAAAAAGTATTGAATTTAAATTTGTTTTAATATAAGATATTTTAGTAATAGATTGCAAAAGAGAAAATGGGGGTATGTATTTTGGTACGCACTTTTAAGTCAGAGTATTATGATTTACCAACTAAATATGACAAAACCACAGTGAAATTACTAGTCCAGTCGCCTGCTAGAATGTATACTTACTGGGATGTTTCAGATAAAACTATTAAAGAATTTTCTAGTGATAATCATGACGATTATAATAGCTGTATTCCATTTTTAAGAATTACAAATCTATCTATGAATTATTCTTATGAAATTAGAATAGATCCTTTTGCAAATAATTATTATATAGATGTAAAAGATACCGATTGTGATTACAAAGTTGAACTAATCAGAAAAGAAAAAGGAAAAACATTTTTAGTTACATCATCAAATACAACTCATATTCCTAGAAGTTCACCTTGCGAATATAACGATGAAATTATATTTAGAAATTGCGTTTGTCTATCTGTTACAGATAAATTTAAAATCTATATGCAAAAGAGAAATAATCTTAAAAAATATACGGATTTAAGTTTCGGTGACTTTAGTTACGAAGAAAGCGTAAGTTCACTTGCTAGTTTGAAAAAGTAAATTTGGAGGTATATCTTATGCCAAAGGGATATTTAAATATAGTGTTACACGCACACTTGCCTTATGTAAGGCATCCAGAAAGTGAGGAGTATATTGAGGAAAGATGGCTTTTCGAAGCCATTTCCGAAACTTATATTCCTCTTTTAATTTATTTTGATAAGTTAGAAAAAGAAAATGTACATTTTAGAATTACAATGAATATTAGTGCTCCATTAATTACAATGCTTAAAGATCCACTACTTCAAGGAAGATACAGAATGTATTTACTCGAGAGAATTAGACTTGCAGGCAAAGAAATAAAAAGAACACGTGATAATAAGCCACTTAATGATTTAGCTAAAATGTATTTTTATAATTTCAAAGAATTTTACAGAGTGTATAAAAGAAAATACAATTCGGATTTAGTTGAAGGATTTAAACATTTTCAAGATATTGGTGTGTTAGAAATAATAGCTTGTCCTGCGACTCATGGTTTCTTGCCTCTTTTGTATGTTAATCCATCTGCCGTAAATGCACAAATTGCAACAGGTGTAGATGTATATAAAAAAGCATTTGGACGTGCACCTAAAGGTATGTGGCTTTCTGAATGTGCATATATTCCAGAGCTTGAACCATACTTAAGAAAATATGGAATCAAATATGTATTTTTAGAAACGCATGGTATTATGAATGCAAATCCAAAACCTATATATGGTACACTCTCTCCTATCGTTTCACCAAATGGTTTAGTAGCTTTTGGTAGAGATGATGAAAGTTCAAAACAAGTTTGGAGTTCTATTTGTGGTTATCCAGGCGATCCAAATTATAGAGAGTTTTATAAAGACATAGGATATGAATCAGATTGGAATTATATTAAAAGATATGTATCACGTAGTGGACATCGTGTAGACACAGGAATAAAGTATTATAGAATAACAGGAAAAACATCAGAAAAACAATTATATAATAAAGACAAAGCTATGGAAGTTGCTGAACTGCAAGCAGATCATTTCATTCATTCTCGAATAGATCAAGTAAATGCTGTTTGTGATGAAATGAAAATTCCTCCAATCGTAACTTGTCCTTATGATGCAGAACTATATGGACATTGGTGGTATGAAGGACCATATTGGTTATATGTGCTACTTAAAAAAATTCATTATAATCAAGATACAATCGCAACTATAACCCCATCAGAATACTTAGAAAAATATCCTAACATACAATGTTCAGCACCATCTATTTCTACTTGGGGAGCACATGGTTTCAACGAAGTTTGGTTAAACCCTGGAAACGACTACATATACAGACATCTTCACAATGCTGCTGAAAGAATGCAATACTTAGCTCAAACATATAGAGAGCCATATCCACTTCAAAAAAGAGCATTAAATCAATGTGCAAGAGAATTACTTCTAGCTCAAAGCAGCGACTGGCCATTCATAATAACAACAAACACAATGGTTGAATATGCACACAAACGTGTAAAAGACCACATCGGCAGATTTAACGCACTAGCCGATATGATAGACAAAAACGAAATCAACGAAGAATATCTTGAAGATATTGAATACAAAGATCTAATTTTTCCCGATATGGATTATACTTTGTATATATAAAAATTTAAAAATATGTTCGGAATTTTTTGTAAAAGTGTGCCAAGCAGAAAATATAATTTTTAATTTCAAAAATTACATTTTCTACTTAGCACACTCATTTCTCCATACACCCACCACAAAAGCATTTAAGTACAAAACGTTTCATTAATTATTATTTAAAAACTTCTTTACCATACTTTCATACTGATCTTGTGCATTCAGACAAGTATCTATTAAATAACCTTTTTCTTTATTGGTCTGGTATTGATTTAAGCCTCTATAATAAAATAGCTTATCTTTATCTAATATAATGAATGGTACTATATGGTTCTTCAAACATTCTTTGAAAGCTATCAGTCTTCCTACCCTTCCATTTCCATCTTGGAATGGATGAATAATTTCAAATTTTGCATGAAATTCTATTATTTCTTTTATGGTCACTTCTTTTAAAGAATTGTACCAATCTAATAACTTTTGTATATCTTTTTCTACATTTTTAGGACTAGAAGTTTTAAGTCCTCCAACTTCATTCGCAAGTTTCTTATATTCTCCTACAGCAAGCCAATCTTTTTTACTATCCGATGTTCCTTCTTTCAAAATCTTATGAAACTCCTTTATCATCTTTTCAGTTAGCTTCTTATCTGCAACATCTAACATATAGTCAAACAATTTAAAATGATTTGTAGTTTCTATAATGTCATCAATATTTGTTATAGAATTTTTGTCTGCAAGTAGTGTATTAGTCTCATAGATATACCTTGTCTGCTCTTCAGAAAGTTTACTTCCTTCTATATGATTGGTATTATATGTCATAATAATTTGTGTATTGTGGTATAAATTACCTTTTATTTTCATATCTTTTTGTTCTCTTAAAACTAACAATATATCAATTTTAGAAACATCAAATGCGTCATCTTTCAATAACTCATCAATCGAAACATCAAATAATTCTGAAAGTTTTTTAATTGATTCTATATTGGGTTCTAATGTTCCTGCCTCATATTTAGACACAGTCGCTGGACTTACTCCAAGCAATTCAGCAATCTCCGCTTGAGTAATTTTCTTCGTTTCACGATATTTCTTTATCTTATCTCCTAACATAAAAATCACTTCCCTCTTCTTAATAATATTATAACATATTATTTCCAAAAAAGAAAGTGATATATTTAAATGTTTGATTTGTTTCTTATATGGAATATGCTTATTTTTTCAATATATTAAGTAAAACAATTTCATTTTCTTTGATTAATTGAATTATATGCTATTAAATCGAACAATCTGTATTTACTCAAAAAAACCACTCTATAATCTTATCACACATTGAATAATTCTTCTTTTTTATTTCTTTTGTTACAGCTAGCACATCATATTGCAAATCAATAGAAATATAGTTAGGCTTATTCTTATCAATTTCCAGTATTCCGCTGTACGCAAACATAGTACCTGCGGGGCAACCTAAACTTCCGGGATTTATATACATTTTTTGTTTATCAGACACAATATTTTTTTGATGAGTATGACCATATAAAAATATATCTGCATCATATCCACAAAATAACTTTTCACATTCTTCGAAAGTTGGATTTTTTAAGTGTTGCATATATTTCCCTTCACAATCTTTAGGATAATGCATAACACAAATTTTAAGTTTATCATCTTCAATACATTCAACTTGCCTTAATTTTTTCAAAAATTCTTTTGAGCTTTCACTTAATTGTTCATGTTGCCATAAATGACTCTTTATTTCAGAATCACAAAAAGTTCTTTTATCATCATGTACTTTCTCTGGAAACCCCTCTATTAAATATCCTTCATGATTTCCGCTAACACAAATCAATTTATCTCCTAATTTAATTAGTTCTTGTACAACACTTTCAGGTTCTGGTCCAATACCAATAACATCGCCACAACATATTATTTTATCAACATTTAACTCTTCAAATTTTTTCAATGCAATTTTTAATGCAATAACATTGGCATGTACATCTGAGATTATTCCATATTTCATTATTATTTTCCTCCTATTTTTAGAAATAATAATCAATCTATATACAAAATACCGCATATAGTGGAACTGATTTAATATTGTTTTCTAATCCAAAATTCTTTTCAGAAATGCGTATTGCATAATTTGGATTGTACATTTTCACAAATAAATCTAAACTTCTTGACTTAGTGTGTATACTTGTTTTTACTTCAATAGGAACAATATCTGTCTTCTTTTGAATTAAAAAATCTAACTCTGCTTTTCCATTTGATTCCCAATAATATAGCTCGTATCCATTTATTCTTAATTCATTTGCAACATAATGCTCCGTTAAAGGTCCCATAGAAATCATTGATGGTTGCTCACTTAAATCAACTTGATATAAAGGGTATTTCGCTTTATTAACAAACAATCCCACATCACTCATATAAATTTTAAATGATGATAAATCTTTGTACATTTCTAAAGGAATCTCTGCAGAAGTTTTATAAACTTGATTAATAATTCCACTATTTTTTAGCCACATAATTGCTTCGCCAAATACTGCAGAAGAACCACCTTTTGATACTACTTTATATTGAAATTTTTGATTTTCTTTTGCCAGTTGAACTGGTATAGAATCAAATGTTGCAATTATCTTATTAGACAATGCATTGTCTGCATACTTGGTCATATCTCTTACATACGACTCTAAAATTTCAGACTGAACATCCAATGTTGCAATTACTTTCTTTTCATTTAAATATGTCTGAACAACTTCTGGCATTCCCCCAACTACTAAATATGTTCTATATAATCTCAAACATAGTTCATGAATTGTTTTATCCATCCTTTCATTTGTATTAAAATGATTTTCAATTTCTTCAACTAAATCTTTTCTGCTTAAAGCTATCAGAAATTCTTTAAAAGAAAGTGGATACATATTAATCATTTGTACTTTTCCCACAGGGAATGAATACTTCTCACGATTAATTGCAATTCCGAAGTAAGGAGCCTGCAGCAATAATATGATATTCTGGTGCATTCTCATAAAAATACTTAAGTGAAGTTAGCACCCTCTCATTTGCTTGAATCTCGTCAAAGAAAATTAAGGTTTTACCAGGAATAATTTTTTCCCCGTAAAATAATTCTAATTTGTGAATGATATAACTTGCATTTATATTGTCGGTAATTTGATCACTCAACTCTTGATTAGTTTCAAAATTCACATATATTAAATTATCATAATACTCTTTTCCAAATTGTTTTATGATATATGTTTTCCCAACCTGTCTAGCGCCATGAATAATAAGTGGTTTTCTATTTTTAGAATTCTTCCATTCTATTAATTTATTTATAATTTTTCTTTCCATATATTTCCACCTCTTATACACAATTATACCGTATAAGTTCAAAAAAATCAATGTTTTTTATTATTTTTTTGAACTTATACGGTATTATATGTTTTGGGATTATATTTTATTTATTTTTCATCATACTTTTTATATCAAATTTTAAATTTACGAAACCATATTTTTAAGTCTCTTACTCATAGATTTTCTTAACCCGCCATTTGGAACAGAATTAATCATTTTTTCTATTGTTTGTATTTGCTGTGCATTTAAAAGTGTAACAATAGCTTCTAGTTCGTTTTCTTGTTGTATCGTAAGTTTATTATCTTTTTGAAGCAGACTAAATGCTTGTTTTGGAAGTAGGTTTGTAACAGCAATAATAATGTCAGAACCAAGAGAATCTTTCTGACTTTCGTCTAAGAAATATTCATCTTTAGCCTTAGTTCTAGTTTTATAGTAACTATCTAGCATAGCTTTTTCATATATAAGATTAACGTATATTTCTTGCATAGCTTCCCTGTCTTTTTTTGCTACATTTATTTTATCTTGCATTTGAATAAGCTCTAGATTTATCTTACCTCTTTCACAAATATAGTTAACTTGTTCATTTACACTAATTTGTGAATTAATAAAGTAATCAGTCAAAAGAATAACTTTTCTTTCTTGCATTCTTTGATAATCCTTATCCAAAGATACTATTGCTTCTAATATTTTCAAAAATTTCTTGCCAGTTTTATCATCTGCAAACATATTTGAAAGACCTTTTTCAATTGTCTCTTTTTCTTTGTTCATAAGTTCATCAATAATACGTATTGCCTCATCTTGATTTGAAAAATCGAAATTATTTTTAAAGTTATTTAACTCTTGTATGATATCCTTATTGATTTGATTTAACTCTATAATAACTTTCTTTTCATCTTCTTCAAGTAAAACTGATTTAGAAAGTTCAATTAGATTTGGCTCTGTAAATTTAATTTCATTTGCAATTTTTTCTTCTGCCTCTTCTTTCTTTTCTTCTAACAAGTTTTCTTTTTCTTCAATTACTTGTTCTTCTCTCTTTTCTTCCTCTGTTAAAGTATTCGCAAAAGGATTAATTAATTTTCTAGAATTTTCATCTCTTTCTTCATTATTATCAGCATAAACTTGTACAATTACATTTTCAGCTTCTTTATCTGTTACTAATAATGAAGACGGTCTAAACTCTAGGTATTTCCAAATTTCATTTTCGTCATAAATAATAGTGTAATTTTTCTTCGGAATAAACTGCGTTCCTTCTTGAACATTTACAATAACATCTTCTCTTAACTTCTTACCATTGATGCTTTCATATCTAATAGTAACAGGTACTTTCTTTTCTAAATATGTTAAAGTAATAACGTTGTTTATACTTCCTACAGTTATTTTTACTGGTTCTGCTGCAGAGAAAATCCATTTTCTGTTTTTACTATCTGCTATTACATTTTCTACTTCTGGAACAAATTCTGTACCAATATTTTCTTCATAACGTTTTGACTCTTTAATAATATTGCCTTCTAAATTTTTGTATTTTACAAGAACTTCTGCTTTCGCAAGTTCAAATGTCATCTTAACAATATTATCTTTTGGGTTTTCCATAACTCTAATTGTATCAACTTCTTTAGTAATATTTTCCCATTGAATTCCTCTTCTATCTTTTACAAATTGTATAAGTTTTGGTGTGTATTTTGTGCCAACTTGCAACTGAATTATTTCATCATCTTTTAACTTATTTCCATCTATATCCTGATATATAATGCTTACGTTACTATAAACCGGTTCATACGTAACTTCGAAAACATTCAATTCTTCTTCCGAACCAATAGGAACTTCTTTTACTAAAATTTCTTGTGGCTCACATTTTACAAATCTAAACATCATAGATTTATCGTCACAAATTGTATCATCTAAACTAGGTTTAAATTTTGAGCCAAGCTGTGCTTTTTCTGTATTCTTAAAAATCAAATCACCTTTTCTATTTCTTATATTCAATATAACTTCAACGCATAAAGGTGAATATGTTACTTCAATAACATTTTCTTGTTCTGAATCTTTTACTTCTAACTTTTGAACATTTTTATCTTTTAATTCCCAAGCTCTACCTTGTTCATCAGTTATTACACTTTCTGGATCTGGTATATATGTGCTACCAATTTGAGCTAAAACTTTTCTTGGTGTCTTTAATCTGTTTTTAAATTCGTCTTGGTATTTATAAATTACTGGTGCCTTTTCTTCTTCATAAGAAAGTATAATAATGTTTTTATTTTTGTCTTTACTAATAGTAATTGTAGATTTACTATTTGGATTGTATGTCCATTTGTTTTTCTTTATGTCCATAATAACTTCTTTAATATCAGGTGTATACTTACTTCCAACTTGTGCATTAAATTCATCTTGTTCTTTTATTATACCACCCAAATTATCTTGGTATTTAATTATACCAGGTGCTAGTAAAGGCTTATATTTAATATACGCAATATTTTGCTCTGGCTTTTCAGAAACAGTTATAAAGCCGCTTGTATGTCCGCCAAACAATTTATTTTCTTGTCTACCTGCGAAAATCCATTCTTTTCCTTCACTATCTACAATGCTTTCTTCCGCCTTTGGTTCGTAAGTTTTACCAACTTGTAGTAATTTTTCTTTGTCTGGCAATAGATTGTTTCCATCCATGTCAGATACTCTGTCTTTAACTTGTACCATCCACTTATCATATCTAATAGCAACAACATTTTTACTATTATCGTCGTTAACCACTATTGTATCAGAAGCCACCTTATCATGTTTCCATCCAAGCTTAGTTTTTGGCTCTATATAAGTTGCAGGTAAAAGAGCGGTGTATTTACTGCCAATTTGTGCTGTAAACTTTTTAGGCTCCATTATTTCATTGTTATTATCATCATAAATCTTAATGATACCAGAAGCCATTCTTGGTTCATAAAATCTATTAATAATATTTTGCTCTTCATTTTCTTTTACAATAACAGAACTTTTATCTGCTTTTATGAAATTCCATTTTTTATTTTCTTTATCTATAAATATAGGTTCAATTTCAAAAGTAAATTCACTTCCAACTTGCCTTTCGTCTTTGATTTCTTCACCTATAACTTCGCCTGTCTTGCTAAACATCTTTTGAACAATACTAGATAAAACCGGCAAATATTTAACCTCTATTACATTACCACTTTCGCTAACCTTAATTTCTTTCGCAGAAATTTCTTTAAACTTCCAAAGTAGATTTTCATCATCTCTTATCAAATCTTCGTACTCTGGCGCAAATGTTTTACCAACTTGCAATTCTTTTTCAAAGCATTGTTTGATTTCGTTTGCACCTTCATTTACATATACAACTTTAACTTTTGCAAGCAATGGATTATAAAAATTAATTACTTCATTTTCATCTGCATTTTCCATTACTTTTGGATTTTTAGTTTTTGAAGAATCAAGTTTCCATCCCATTCCATTTGCATCTAAGAATGTTTCCATCTTTTTATAGTCTACGTTTTGACCAATCTGTAACTCATAAACTACATCATCTCTTAATTTATTATTTAACAAATCATAATACTTAACACTAACTTTAGAAACGGCTTCTTCGTATTGTAAAATAACAATATTTTCTTGCTCATTTTCTTTTACAACAATAGACATATTCTTATCACCAATAAACTTCCACAAGAATTTATTGCTGTCTAAAACCTTTTCTCTAATATTTGGAACAAACACACCACCTAATTTTACTTTTGTTATAACATCATCTAAAATAGTTTTGTTTGTTTTAATATTTATATGTTTAACAATGACAATTGCTTTAACCTCACCATAATACAACTTAAATCTATTACCACTATCTTTTACAATCATTTTTTTCGGTTCAGTACTTTCAATCATCCACTTACAGCCTTCACGGTCCTCTATCTTGTTAAACATCTTCTCACTAAATATACTACCTATTTGTGCTTTCACAATAGTTGAATCTCTAAGTGTGTTATTATAAGCATCAACAAATTCCAAATATACATCTGTTAATTCTTTTTCATAAAAAATAGAAACAATATTCTCTTCTATATTTTTTCTTACTGTTATTTCTTTAACTTTATCTTTATTTAGATACCATTTTCTTCCGTCAGGAGATTCTAATCTCTCTATAATTTCTGGTTTAAATACCGTTCCTGCTTGCTGCTCATATTTCTTTTCTTCCACTAATTCGTTTCTTTCATCATCAAAAAACTTAACAACTATATTTGCAATAAGAGGTTTATATTTTATAGAAACATTATTTTCAGCTTCATTTTGGCTTACAACTAAAGTTTTAGGATCTTCTTTTTTCTCCCACATCTTACCATAATTATCAGTTACTTCATTTAAAGATACTGAACTGAACTCATCACCTATCTGGCAGAGTTTTTGAATAGGACTTGCAATCTTTGCACCGATTTCATTAATCAACTGAATTGTAACTTTTGCAAGTTTTGGCTCATATAAAACTTTTATTACATTTTCATTTTCATTTTTAGAAACAGTAAATTCTTTTTTGTCTATTTCTTTTAATTTCCATATCTTACAATTAAAATCTACTATCTCTTCATCATATTCTGGTACATATTTTTGTCCAACTTGTAAATATTCTTTTTTATCGTTTAATACTGTAATGCCATCTTCACTTTGATATTTAGTTGTAACTGGTAATTTATATTCTTCAAAAGAAACATCAATTACATTTGCCTTATCTTCTTCTACCAAATGTGAAATAGGTGTCTTTCCATTATAAATCCAGCCTAGTTTATTTGCATCAATATAAATTCTTTCAACATTAACTTCATAAATTTTACCAACTTGTACATCTTTTGTTTTGGCAGGTGCGATTTCCTTTCCATCTTTATTTAAATATCTTACAGTAACTGTTTCTTTTTCTAAGTCATATACCAAAATAAGATTATTTTTTGTAGGATCATCTTTTATGAGTAACTTTTGTGGCCTTGCAGTAATCAAAGTCCAATCATTTGCTTTATCGTCTGTGTATTCTCTCTTATTTTCAATGTTATAAAAACTTCCAGCCTGAACTGTTTCAACTAAATCGTCGCAAATCTTTTTGCCGTCTCTATTTAAAAATGTAACTGTTACTTTAGAAAATTTTTCTTTATATTTAACTTCAATAACATTATATTCTGGAAGTATATTTATAACGGTAGTAGGAAATTGTGTTGTTGCACATACCCATTCATAACCATTAACATCATTTATGACTGGCAAAATTTCGGGCACATAAGTAGAACCAGGAAATAAATTATTTATTCTATTTTCTTTTAAAATTTCTCCTCTAGAATTTACGTATTTAACAGTTGCATAAGTAGTTCCAGATGCTTGTTCTTCCGAACCAGAGCCTGAAATAGCATTAAATTTGTTTGCGTTAACGTAACTTGCATAATCCGTAGATAAGTTTGTTCCATTAAACATCACTACTTGTCCTTGGCTATTTGCTGCAAAATAAAAATCAACTTCGATACTTGGAACAGGAAGCATGTCTGTACCAATGTATTCCATATCTTCATATATATATCCTAAAAGTCCTGGAATCTTGCTGTAATCAATTAAAGTTTCTCTTCTTATAATTGCGGTATTGCTATTAACATTAAAATCTGCGATAGATTGTTTTCTTACTATATTTCCATCTTCGCCTGTATACTCTAATTTATTACCTATTCTAGTTAAATCATTTAATATATTTTCTGTAAGTTTATATTTATATCTTTTTCCTAAATTATCTTCGATTGAAATGTATAATCTTTCTTCGAAATCTGCAGGATCAGAAATTGCTTTAAACTTATATCTTATCGGCTCTATTAAATCATTTGGATTTTCCATACATGATTTTATTACACTCATTGACGGAATTAATAATTCTGGATTTAATTTTTTAAGCACTGATTTTAAATATTCCTTATCAATTTCCGTATTACATTCTCTTTGAAATTGCATCTTTAGTGCATTTGCAATGTCTTCATATCTTTCAGTATTGTTTTCTTGATATTCTCTATATGTTCTAAAATCTCCATAAGGTTTTGTAGCGATATATATTGCAACTTCTTCCTTACGATTTTTAGTGCCATTTACCCAATAGCAAGAAACAATATCCAAAGGGAAATCTGATGGTTGTGGCAAATTATCTAGTTTTATATACGGATCATTACTCACAAGCCCAGCTGATACATTAACACCTAATCTTTTTATATAAGTCGGTCTATAAGCAAGTTCTATTCTATTTGTCCTTCTATTTATATATTTTAATCTATATTCTGTTATTCCCTCTGCATAAGCATCAGGATTATCGTACATTTTTATTTTAGGATTTGCATTCGTTAAGGCAATCTCATCAAAAATATATTCAGAAAGTAGTAATGCTAAAATTCCTTTAACTTTATTTTCATTAACCCTACCATTTGCAACAAAAGCCTCATAATACTCTTTTGCAATATTATTTCTTTCTTTTTTTAATATATCTTCGTAAGTTTCACTTGGATATTGTTGAATAGTAAGCATAGATGGTGAGTAAATTAAAATTTCTACTCCAAGTGATAAAGTAGTTGCCACAATGCAAACCGTGCTAGAAATTTTATAATCCACAATTGGCATAGATGTGTTTATAGATGTAATAGCAGTAGACAAATTAATATCACCATCTATAACTACTGTTTGAATATAATTTTTATCATAGTTTATAAGCATTCTAGGAATTTCAACATTTGGCTCTGAATACTCTATTATCTTTATATAATCTTCTGCTTCGTTTTCAAAAGCTATCTGTTTATCTATTAAATCAAAATCAATTTGTTTTAGTTGATTAGATATTTTTTCCTCATCATATCCCATGCCTACTAATTTTTTCTTTAGTACCTTTTCAATGATTTTCATTCTTTTCACCTCATCGTATATTTAATATTATTATACACATTCAGCTATTATTTTTTCAATAGATTTTAACTAATTCATTATCTTTTTTACTTTGAAAAGAATAGTATATTTAGAATAAATTTATTATTTTAGAAAAAAATATATTTGAGGTGAACGACATGCCAAAATCTATAATTATAAAATCAAATACTACTTCATTCATAAAACGATTAGTAGACGAACTACGTAAATATCCTAATATACGTTTTTTATATAGAAAAATAAACGGTGAAGAAACAGTAGTAATAAAATGCTATAACTA
>ULTU01000618.1_pt1 | contig 20041 bp, 15 predicted proteins | sample 1957861 | NCBI WGS metagenome assembly ULTU01 (sample SAMEA4835742, study PRJEB28245) | human gut metagenome | biome: gut microbiome; material: fecal sample | place: Denmark | collected 2008
TTTCAGATAAACTCCCAATAATATCCGTATCGGGAAGACGCAGAAAAAGATTTTTGCGATTTCTGCAGGCAAAGCCGAAGCCTTAGCAAAAATTTTTTCGAGTACTCAACCGATACTTTAGTAAATTATATTGATTAATAATATTTGTTAATAACATTAATAAAATCAATTTAAAAATATTACGAATAAGAAAACTTGGTGCGGTACATCAAACCCTCTAAATAAATTTGGAACGTGGGCGGAAAGACGCATAAATTAATTTTAAGACCATTTTTTTGCTAGGGAAAAAAACCTGTGTCGCAAAATTAATTTAGAGTACTAAGACATCCACTTTAGAAAGTAATACCAAGTATATATAACATATACAAATATCACTCTTAATACTCACATATAACTTGTAATTTGCAAATCAAATTTTTAAATCATGCGGGTTTCGTTAACGCCTACTGCGAAACCGCATGGACTAGCACATTTGTAGCCTGGGAACGTACACCTACTGCCTTTGAGATAACTTCTTAGTTCTTCGGCACGTGGATGAACTTTGACACGCAAAGCGTTTTCGTATTTTTTGAGTGTCTCACTTGTAATTTGATTAATCTCTAGCTGTGCAAATGTACATTTTCTCTCATACATTTTGAGTACGAAATTATCTAGTGTGCCCATTTCGGTTACGTCTAGTAACGTTGCTTGTGGATAGATATTCCCCAAAGATTTGATGTCGTCTATCCAAAGTCTAGTCAAATCTTCGTTGTCTCTAATAATAGGTGGAACATAATACTGGTCGGTCAATTTCATTGTATAGTTTAGGGTACGATGTCTTTGGGCTTGGGCTAGTTCTGCAAAACTCGCTTTGTAAGTAGTACAATACACGTCGCCAAAGTATTCTTCATAATCCTTGTCGCCAGCAAAAAGACTCAAGTGTCTATTTTTGTCGTTTATACAAAGCATTGGGTCATAGTATCTTGTTTCTTTGAATTTTGTTATCAATTCGCCTAAAGCAGATGCCACTTTGGTTTCAAAGTCGGACTTGTTTTCTTTGTCAACAAAGTTTTGCATAAAAGCTATTAGGTAGTTAAACTGTCTATATGTGGTGGAATAAATCATCGATGTTGGAGTAAACACCGACAAAACATATCTGGCATTTTCTTGCGCCAGTTTTTCTATTCGGCTTGGGGTCAAAAATTGTGGATAATCGTTGTTATATTTCTTTTGAATACGGGTTTTGAAAATATCTATCCATTTTTGATAAATTGCTTTTTCTTTTTCTGTCATAACCATTTTTGTATATCTTGCGGACTTTTCGCTAGTTGTATACTGGTGTTCATTATTTAGAACCATGGCGACTATCTTTGGGACATCGCTTAGATACATCGAAATCGTTTCGTGGTCATAAACACTATGGTGTCCATTTGATTTGGTCATCATTACACGCTTGGCAGTTTTTGATTTGTCTTCGCTTATCAAATCGTCAAAGGTTGATGCCATATAACACACCCCTGCCGACTTCCCGCTAAAATCGTCGAATTCTGATTTGTCTGCGTTGTAACCTATACATGTTGTTGCAATAACTTTTAAATCCATACTCTACCCTTTTTAGTTGTTATTTTCATAATTATTTATATCTTGTTTAACAGAATTATACACATCATTTGCTATGTCTTCGATGCTACGAAGATTTCCATTTTCCACACAGGAAATTCGTGTCCAGCCATATTTTTGACACATATACTTTCCCGAATTATATGCGTGAAGCAAATGTTCGGGATTTTGTTCGTGAATATCTTTTTGAGTATTGGCCTTTAGTCCCGCCCTTTCGTGTGCAAGTCTCATACTAACTTCAACCGGAACATCTAGAAATATAACCTTGTTTGGACGTGGGAGTTTAAGTGTGTCATACTCCAAATTTTCTAGCCAGTCGCAGTATTTGTCTACTTGGGACAAATCTCTTATCTTTCCCGCTTGATGAAGCATATTTGATGTTACATATCTATCAAAAACGATTATACTACCCGCATCATAAAACTTCTTTAGGTCTTTTTGATAAGTGCAGAGTCTATCAGTTGCAAATAGCACTCCCGCCTGATATGCATCCAAGGAGTTATCGTCATTTCCAAACTCGCCCCCTAAGTACATTTTGACAGGCTCACTACTAGGACTTGAGTAGTTTGGAAAACTCTGTCTTAGCACCCTATGATTATCACTTTTTAGTCTTTCGATTAGTCTTTCGGTCTGAGTTTGTTTTCCGCAACCGTCCGTTCCTTCAATTACAATTATATAGCCCATTACGAATCTCCTAATATTTTGATTAGTATATCACAACTATGATTTTAATCAAAGCAAAACCCTACAAAAAAATGAAGTGAACAACACATCTGGTTCACTTCAAAAAATTTTAATTTTGACTATCTACTTCGTTTTGTTCTTCTATAACAAAATTCTGTATCTTCTTTTGTGTATTTCTCTTGATTAAGTATTCGATGAATTTTTGGAGTTCAACAAGCGGAATTATCGCAAAAGCACAGCCGATTGAAATAAACAGTTCGCCAACACTTAGCATTGTTGTTCCAAAGAAAGTTTGAACCGCTGGGATAAATGTTAAAGCAGTTAGTCCAGCACCCACAACAAATGCGAGATTTAACATTCTATTTTTGAATGGATTGGAAGTAAACAATGAATGTGTTTGAGACCTACTATTATAACTATGAAATAATTGTATCAAACAAAGTGTAACAAATGCCATAGTCATAGCAACTTTGTGATTAACAATTCCGTCACTCAAAACATATCCTCCGATACTGAACGATAGCATTGTAAGTGCGGTTTGAATAATACCTTGAACTAAAATATTTTTTCCCGTATGACCTGCAAATAATGATGATTTTGCTTTTCGTGGTGGCTGGTTCATTATATCTTTTTCAACACGTTCACAGCCAAGTGCAAGTGCTGGGAAGGAGTCGGTTACCAAATTTACCCAAAGTATCATAACCGCACTCAAAAATTCTACTTTCAAAAATATTGTTGTAATAAACAAACACAAAACTTCGGCTATATTTGCACTCAACAAATATTGAACCGCTTTTTTGATATTAGAATAAACTTTTCTACCTTCTTCAACCGCCGCAATAATGGTTGCAAAGTTGTCGTCGGCAAGAACTATATCCGCAGCGCCCTTGCTAACATCAGTACCTGTTATCCCCATGCCAATTCCAATATCTGCAGTCTTAATTGATGGTGCATCGTTTACACCATCACCTGTCATCGCAACAATTATATTAAATGTCTTGTACGCATTGACAATTCTAACTTTGTTTTCGGGACTAACTCTCGCAAAAACCTTGTATTTTTTTAAGTCTCTTAGGAATTCTTCGTCGGTGAGTTTATCTAGTTCGGCACCGGTTATAGCCTTGTCACCTTTTCTATAGATTCCAATTTGAGTTGCAATTGCAACCGCAGTATCCAAGTGGTCACCAGTAATCATAATGGCTGTCATGCCTGCTTTTCTACAAGTGGCAACCGCACCTTCTACTTCCTTTCGTGGTGGGTCTATCATTCCAACAAGCCCTACAAAGATTAAATCTTCTTCGAGTTTGTCGTGGTCATTTAGATGTGTTGATTTGTATGCCAAGCCTAACACTCTTAGTGCGTTTGAACCCATTTCCTTGTTGGCTTTCTTGAGTTCTAACTTGTCTTCTTCGGTTATATTCCTAACCTTATCTAAAACCAAAATTTTTGTACATCGTTGCAAAAGCATATCAAAAGCACCTTTGGTGTAAGATACCTTTTCGTCATCTTTGTTTAGATGCACAGTGGTCATTAGTTTTCGTTTGCTATCAAAAGGAATTTCGTCAATTCTTTCGTCATAACTTTTGAGTTCTTTGACATTAATGCCAATTTTTTTGGCGTATGCTACAAGTGCGGTTTCTGTTGGGTCACCAACAAGTTCTTCGTCCATTTTTTCTTCGGTATCATTACAAAGAACCATGCCCTGAATTAGCATATTTACACTATTATCTAGTACTTTTTCTTCCTTGTAGAATAGTCCCATAGATGGGGTATAAAATTCCTTGACTGTCATTTTGTTAAGAGTAAGTGTTCCGGTTTTGTCCGAACAAATAACTTCACAACATCCCAAAGTTTCAACTGCTGGCAAATTTTTGACAATTGCTTTTCTTTCACTCATACGTTTAACACCAATAGCAAGCACTATTGTCACGACTGCAGGAAGTCCTTCTGGAATAGCCGCCACCGCTATTGCAACTGCCGTCATAAATGAACCAATAATCGAATCAATAAGGTTTTTGCTTGTACTTAGCGAATTAATTATTCCCGCTATAAATATAACTACAGCAATTCCTAACACAATTATAGAGAGTAATTTGGCAGTCTTGGCAAGTTGCTTTTGAAGTGGGGTATCGCTCTTTTCTTGAGTGTTTAGCATTCCTGCAATTTTTCCAACTTCGGTCTTCATGCCAGTGTCCACGACAACACCCATTCCCCTGCCATAAGTTACAACACCTGTGCTATATGCCATATTTTTTCTATCACCCAAAGGTGTTGCATCGTCTAATAATACTGAACAATCTTTTTCGCTAGGAACACTTTCTCCGGTCAAGGTTGACTCTTGGATTTTGAGTGATTTTGTTAGAGTTAGTCTTAGGTCGGCTGGCACTACGTCGCCTGCTTCCAAAATAACTATATCGCCTATAACTATATCTTCACATTTTATTTTTGTAATTTCGCCATTTCTCAAAACTTTGGCATTGGGTTTGTTCATTTTGGTCAGTTCTTTCATCGCTTGGTCGGCTTTGCTTTCCTGAACAGTTCCGATTACCGCATTGACAATTACTATCAAAAGAATTATTCCGCTATCAATAAGTTCGGTGTAGTTCTTTTCTATAATAGCAATAACCGCCGAAATAAGTGCAGCAAATAACAAAACTATTATCATCAAGTCTTTCATCTGAGCAAAAAATCTTTGAAGCCACGATTTCGATTTTCCCTCTTCCAAAGCATTTTTTCCATATCTTGAAAGTCTCGCTTCGGCTTCTTCTTGACTAAGACCTTTTTCGCTAGAATTTAATTTTTGATATGTCTCTTCTATAGACAAATTATGATATTCTTTCATTTAAACTCCATGGTTAAAATTTCTACTTTTTCATTTTATCAAAAAAAAATACATTTGTGAAATAAATCAAAGTATGTTTATGTGTACATTTATAAATTTGATAACTACAATTTTCTATTGACAGCATAATATTTTTTTCACCGTTTTAATCGTTTATGCCAAAAAAATTATGGTTATATTCTTTCATGTGCATTTTTAAATATTCAACACCAAAATTATATGACAAATTTTAATTTTTTTGTTAAAATAAAAGTATGAAAATATCTGGATTTCAAAAATTATCTTTGGTAGATTATGACGGACATATAACTGCTACAATTTTTGTTAGTGGTTGTAATTTTGCATGCCCTTTTTGTCACAATGCAGGGTTGGTCAAAAATCTTGAACCCGAAATAGATAGTGAAGACGTGCTTAGTTATTTGAAAAAAAGGTTTGGACTTATTGACGGGGTTTGTATAAGTGGTGGAGAGCCTACTTTGTATAACGATTTGCCCGACTTTATCAAAACAATAAAAAATATAGGGTACTCAATCAAACTTGATACAAATGGAACAAATCCTGAAATGATTAAATTTCTGGTTGAAAACGAACTTATTGATTATATCGCTATGGATATCAAAAACTCCCTACTCGATTACGCCAAAACAATTGGCAAAGATTATGATATGAGTAGAATTTCTGAGAGTATCAAGTATATAATGAACTGCGGGATTGATTATGAATTTAGAACCACACTTGTAAATGAACTGCACTCTTTTGATGACATCAAACAAATAGCAAAATTAATATGTGGTGCAAAAAAATACTGTTTGCAAAAATTCATCGACTCGGGAAATTGTTTGTCTAGTGGACTAACGGAAGTTCCAAAGTCAAAAGCAATAGAATATCAAGAGTATCTCAAGAAATACATTCCTAATACTCTACTTAGAGGCTACTAACAAAAAAACATTATGCGTCTTAACAAAAATTGTTAGAATACATAATGTTTTTTCTTTATTTAATTGAATGCAAATAATTACATGCCTGTGTTGCAGAAATTGCTCCATCGCACATTGCTGTTGTTACTTGTCTAACCGACTTCTTTCGAGTGTCGCCCGCCACAAACAATCCTTCGGTTTTGGTCTTTGTGGTCTCATCTGAGTCAAAATATCCAAATTCGTCCAAATCCGCCAAGTTTTCAAATTTTTTGTTATCTGGAATTTGACCAATTGCAACAAACAAAGGAGTTTTACTTATTTCAAACTGAGTTTTGTCAGACTTTTCAAACACTATTGAATTAAGTTCGCTATCGCCTTTGAGTTCAACAGTTTTTGAGTTTCTAATAATATTTATATTTGGTTTGTTTTCAACCAAATCAACAAGTGCTTGGTCACCAAAAAACTTATCAAACATAATAACCAAATTAACCTTGGAACATATGTCACTTAGCAACAAAGCATATTGCAAAGCAGTGTTCCCGTCGCCCACTAGAGTAACTTCTTTGTCTTTGTAAAATGGACCATCGCAAATTGCACAATAATAAACTCCATGGCCTATTAATTTGTCCTCGTTTGGCAATTTGAGTTTTCGGTGCTTGACTCCATTTGCGATTATAACCGAATATCCTTGATACTGACCAAACTCTCCAGTAAGAGTAAATACTCTGTCTTGTTTTTCGATTTTGGATATATTATCAAACTCAAATTCTACACCAAGTTCGCTTATTTGGTCAAACAACTCTTCACTTAGTTTCTCGCCCGAAACTTGTTTTTTGGTTGGATAATTTTCAACTTTGGGAGATTGTGCTATTTGACCACCTATGCTTGAATTTTCGATAAGCAAAGTCTTTTTGTTGTTTCGCAAAGCATACAGGCAGGCTGTCATGCCCGCCATTCCGCCACCTATTACTATTATGTCGTACATTTTATTTCCTTTCTTCAATATAACGTCTTATTTCACTGGCGTTATCATAAACTTGAACACCGTCTTTGGTTGGAACAAGTAGAGTTGGTGCTTTGGTTACCCCACATGCTTTTGTAAACTCTGCATTGTCTTCGGCATCAACAACGTCATATTTGATTTTAGCTTTGTCAAGTAGCATTTTTGCCATTTTGCAATTTGGACAAGTTTTTGTAGAGAACAAAGTAATATTTTCTAATTTTTGTTCATTACAATCTTTGCATTCACAAGCCTCACCACTTAGTTTTGTTTTGAGTTTGCTATTTGCGATATCATAAGTTTTTCTTTCTTTGAATTCTTCGGACTTTCCGTCGTTCCAGTTTTGAACTGGTCTATAATATCCAGTTATTCTCGAATATACTTCGGCTGGAGCACCACATTCTGGGCAATTGAAATGTTCACCTGACAAATAACCATGTGTCTTACACACTGAATATGTTGGAGAAATTGTGTAGTATGGAAGTTTGTAGTTTTCGGCAATTTTTCTAACCAAATTCATAGTAACCTTCCAGTCTTCCAATTTTTCACCCAAGAAAGCATGGAATACTGTACCTGATGTATACAAAGTTTGAAGTTCGTCTTGAATATCCAATGCTTCAAAAATATCTGATGTAAAGCCTACTGGCAAATGCGAACTATTTGTGTAGTATGGAACATTGTTATCTTTGCTAGCAGTAATAATGTCTGGATATCTTTCTCTATCGTGTTTTGCAAGTCTATATGAAGTACTTTCGGCTGGAGTTGCTTCCAAGTTATATAAGTCTCCATACTTTTCTTGATAATCACTTAGTCTATCTCTCATATGATTAAGAACTTTTTTAGTAAACTCTTGAGCTGACTTATGAGTCAAATCTTCGCCAATCCAAATCGCATTTAGACATGCTTCGTTCATTCCAACAAGTCCAATTGTTGAGAAGTGATTGTTAAATGTTCCCAAATATCTCTTTGTATAAGGATATAGACCATATTCCAAAAGTTTGGTTATAATTTCTCTCTTGGTTTTGAGTGACCTTGCTGAAATATCCATCATCTTGTCTAGTCTATCAAAGAACTCGTCTTCGGTCTTAGATAAATATGCTATTCTTGGCATATTAATTGTAACAACGCCAACACTGCCCGTGCTTTCGCCCGAACCAAAGAAACCACCCGATTTTTTTCTTAGTTCTCTTAGGTCTAGTCTTAGTCTACAGCACATACTTCTTACATCGCTAGGTTCCATATCTGAGTTGATGTAATTTGAAAAATATGGTGTGCCATACTTGGTTGTCATTTCAAATAATAATTTGTTATTTTCGGTCTCTGACCAATCAAAATCACGAGTTATTGAATAAGTAGGAATTGGATACTGGAATCCTCTGCCATTAGCATCGCCTTCAATCATAATTTCAATAAATGCTTTGTTAACCATTGCCATTTCTTTTTGACAATCTTTGTACTTAAAGTTTTGTTCTTTGCCACCAACAATTGCATTGAGTTCAGCCAAGTCATTTGGAACAACCCAGTCAAGAGTTATGTTTGTAAATGGCGCTTGAGTTCCCCATCTTGATGGAGTATTAACACCATAAATAAAACTCTGAATACATTGTTTAACTTCTTTATAACTCAAATTGTCTATCTTGACAAAAGGCGCAAGATAAGTATCAAAAGACGAAAATGCTTGAGCACCCGCCCATTCATTTTGCATTATGCCCAAAAAATTAACCATTTGGTTGCAAAGAGTAGACAAGTGTCCTGCTGGCTTTGATGTAATCTTTCCAGGAACTCCGCCAAGACCTTCCATAATAAGTTGTTTCAAACTCCAACCTGCACAGTATCCAGTAAGCATACTCAAATCGTGGATATGAATATCTGCATTTTTGTGTGCCTGTTCGATTTCTTTGTCATATACTTCGCTTAGCCAATAGTTAGCAGTGATTGCACCTGAGTTGCTAAGAATTAATCCACCAACAGAATATGTCACTGTTGAATTTTCCTTAACTCTCCAATCGGCAAAGTTAAGATACTTGTCAACTGTTTGTTTGTAGTCCATCATTGTATTTTGAATATTTCTAACTTTCTCATGGTCGCGTCTATATAATATATAAGCTTTGGCAACATTTTCATAGCCATTGGTCATAAGAACCCTTTCAACTATGTCTTGAATGTCTTCTACACTAGGAATTTTGTCTTCAAATTGTTCCATAAGATTAAGTTCGGTTATTTTTGCCATTTTCTTGCAGTCTTTGATTTCGCCATCTCCTAGCGATATCATAGCCTTGGCTATAGCATTCTCAACCTTGCCAATATCATAATCAACTAATCTTCCGTCTCTTTTTCTAACTTTGGTAATCATATTGTTCTCCTTAAATAAGTTATATTTTGTTAGTTACACAAATTGTTGTCAAAACGTATATATTGTGTTTCTGCATTTAGGTTATCACTATATATTGTGTTTCGTCAAGCATTTTTCATCACAAAAATAAAATAAATTTTCTTGCAAAATTTGTTATAATTATAAAAAAAATGTCAAAAAAAGTAGTCAACTTTAAATATTGGCTACTTTTGATTGTTTTTATATTTGAATACTCAAAATATCCAAAAATTAGTTTACAGAAACCACCCCTAAAATGCCAGCATCATTGCCTAATTTGGCAGAAGTTATCAAAACTTCGTTGGAATTTTTGTATCCAAAATGTTTATTTTTGCATAAAGAAACAGTTTTTTCTATAATTTTAGGAGCATAAGATAGTCCGCCACCCACAAAAATTGCATTTGGACGGAAGATATTACATAGATTTAGTAGATATTCAGATAGGTCATAAGCATATTCGTCCACAATTTTTTTGGCACACTCGTCGCCATTTAAATATGCTTTTTCAATCGAACTGGCAGTTAAATTTTCTTGACTACTAAGTTCAGACGGTATGTTGTTTATAATTTCCTTTGCTCTTTTAACCAAAGCAACGGCGGATAAATATTTTTCGGCACAACCGCGTCTTCCACAGTTACAAGTAATTCCGTTGTTATACATAGTAACATGTCCTAGTTCTCCCGCACCACCAGTTCCTGTATACAATTTGTTGTTAATAATAATTCCGCCACCAATTCCAGTGCCAATTGTAATCAAAAGTATATTTTCATATCCTTTGCCAGCACCAAGTGTATGTTCGGCAAGAACTGCCATATCTGCATCATTTTTGACATAAGTTTTTATTCCAAAATGATTAGTCAATATTTCAGCCAAATTACAATTAAATAAATTTAAATTAGCACTTTCCTTAACTATCCCGTCAATCACAATTCCCGGACAACCGACACCAAGTTTTTGTATATCACATGTTTTTAAATTATTTTTGGCAATTATCAAGGCAATAAGGTTTTTGACTTGTTGTACAAGAGAATTTTTGTCAGTCGTCTCTACTATCTTATCTATTATGACTTTATTTTTAATAAGTCCAATTTTCAAATTCGTTCCGCCAATATCTACACCAATTAAATACATAATATTCTCCCTTTATGCAACCAACAATTGTCTATTTTTCAAATACTTTTCAAACGTAAGCGATAGAGTAGTTGGCATATTTTCGCCACTCGTAAAGTTATAAGTTACATCTGGATTTTCCAAATCAAATTTTAAGTCACTTCCCAAGTTTAGCGTAATTAGTCCGTTTGTATCATTTCTATAAACTTTGAGATTGCTATCATATCCGGACAAAATATTCAAAGTCTCAGCATGTGGGTGTTTAAATTTGTTTTTAAGCCCACATTGAATAACAGCATATTCGGGGTCAATTGATTCAATAAATTCAGAAGTTGTGGCATTCTTGCTTCCATGATGACCCACTTTCAAAACATCTACATTGTTTGAACTTCCATAAGTTTCCACATATTCAGCAAGCATTTTTTCTTCGGCATCGCCAGTAAACATAATTGTTTTGTCCCTATATTTTAGCATGACTAGCGGGGAATAATTATTTGAGTCAGAATATTGAACTTGTAATTTGTCCGCAATCGGCGTCAAAAAGTCAAAAGTATAAGAATATTCCACTCCATTAAACACAATCTTATTTGAAAAATCACTATCTTTATTAACAATTTCAACTGGACATCTTTCGTTGTAAGCAGACACCATAAAGTTTGCATAGGCATCGGAAATCGCTTTGTATCCACCTTCGGTTTTTGTATTAAAGTCGCTAGGCAAACTCGAACTTATGGAATTGTCGCTATAATTATTTGGTCTAAATATATACTTTATTTCATAAGTATCAATTACCCACGACATATTCCCTACATGGTCAGCATCAGCATGAGTCAAAAGCAAATAATCAAACTTTTGAATATTCTTACTATCAGCAAAATTCTTAATTGCATTTTTTGCATTATTACTTTTGTCTCCGCTATCAATTATCATATTTTTGCCATCGGGAAGTTCAATTATCATAGCGTCTCCCTGCCCAACATCCAAAAAATTAACTTTTATATCTTTGAGTGTGCCAACTTCTGTTGTATATCCACCCGCCGTAGATAGAGTTGGTTCTTCGTGTTTTTTGAAAAGTTTATCAAACCAACCTTTGTAATAAGCAAAGAACAATAGTCCAACAATTATAATTAACAAAATTGTAACAAGCACAATATTTTTTTCTACAAACCTGCCAACTTTTTGTTTTTGTCTTTTTGTTAATCTTTTTGTCATAATTCTCCTATAGTACCTATCCTTAAACTAATTATATTTTTATATAAAATACTCAAGTTTGTCAAACAATGTGCAACGAAAAAATTATTTTAAATGTTTTGAAATTTTTAAAAACTAATATATACTAGTTGTATCTTTCGAATATAACACTAAATTTTACTAGTTATTTTTAAATTAAAGGAGCATACTTATGAAAAAAGACATAATAATAGATTGTGACCCAGGAATTGATGATGCAATAGCGCTTGCACTTGCAATATATTCAAAACAACTAAACATAAAACTTATAACCACTGTATGTGGAAATGTTACCATAGACAAGATTACAAAAAACACTCTTAACTTTTTGCAAGCAATTGACGTTAGAAATATTCCTGTTGCCGTTGGCGCGGAAAAGCCTATTGTCAGACAAAAAGATAATACAATTCAAGCACATGGAAAATCTGGACTTGGGGATTGGAAGTTCCCAAAATGCGAACTCAAGCCTTGCAAAGAAAATGCGGTTGAAAAAATGCACGAAGTCCTAGTTAATGCAGACAAAAAGATAATAATAATCGCTTTGGGGCCGGTAACCAATATTGCCATGCTACTTATGAAATATCCCGAAGTCAAAGAAAAAATTGATTACATCTTGTTTAGTGGCGGACTGCTTCTTGACAATCAAAGCCATAGATATATAGGTTTTAATGTAATGCAAGACCCCGAAGCCACTGATGTGGTTTGGAAGTCGGGAGTTAAACTTGTTGTTTGTCCTAGCGACCATGGTCATTATGCCTATCTTAACCGCAAAGAAATTGCAAAGACAGACAAATTGGGTAAGACTGGTCACATGCTACACGAAATTTACAAGAGTTACAAAGATACTCACGTAGCAGTTGGAATTGCATCTCACGATGCTTGTGCCGTTGCATATGCAATCAATCCAAAAATCTTTGAAACTGAAGAAATGTATACTTATGTTAATTTCTTGAAAAAAGAAAAAACCGCCGTCCTTAATTTTGATATAACCCAAAAACCTAACACACTAGTTGTTACATATATGGACGGCAAAAAATACAAAGATTTGTATTTCAAAACACTCAAAAAAATGCCTTGATTTAATGTCAAAAAAAGACCTCCAGTCAAAATACTGAAGGTCTTTTTTTACATCTTAAGACTAATATCATTTTTTGCAAAAGTATCTATAACTAACTTGTGGAAGTTTTCAATCTCTTCGCCAGATAGAGTTCTATCTGCCCTACCTATTACATAATGAAGAGTATAACTCAAATAATCATTGTTGTTATCAAAAATATCAAGCAAAGATACTTTGTAATTAATATCTGAATTTATAGAATTTGCAATTTTTTCAATCTCGCTATAATTCATATTTTTGTTTATTAGGAAGTTAAAGTCAAGTTCGCTTACTGGATACTTAGATACTGTCTCGAATGAAACTACTTGTTTTGGAACAGTGATGAGTTTTGTAAAATCAATCTCAGCAGTTACAATTTGACACTTGCCAATAAGACTACTAGTTGCTGGATGAATCATTCCAATAAATCCAATATTTAAGTCTCCTGAATAAATATCATAATAATTAATAGGTGACATATAATCGTCTTTTGACTCAGATTTAACAAATTTGATAGGTGTCAAAAGAACTTCGTTACAAGTATATTCTAGCATCTCTTTGAGTTCAACTAGTCTTTGTACATTCTCGTTTTTGTTATACAAAGTTACACATAATTTTTTGTGTTCAATACTTTGGTTGTTTCCATCAAGTCCAACAACCGCACTGCCTATTTCAAATACACCAAAGTCGCTATAGTCTTCCTTGTTGTCAATGACCGCTTTGAGTTGAGAAGGAACAAGAGTTGAACGCAATTCGTCATTGTATTTTTGCAACGAATTAATAACTCTAAGATAACTAGTAGGTTTGATTCCAAGCATTTTGTTTGTCTCGTAATCATACCACAAATATGTATGGATTTCGCTTAGATTAAACTTGGTAGCAAGTGTATATTTAATATCATATTCATCGGCAATTTTTCGTTGTAAATCTACTGGAATAACATCCATGTTACAACTCTTTGGCTTAATATTATCGTAGCCATAAATACGACCAACTTCTTCGACAATATCTGGTTTTCCTTGAATATCTTTTGTCGCCCTAAAAGACGGAACATCAATTTGCAAGTTGCCACCGCCTAATTGCGTTACACCAAATTCAAGAGATTTAAGAGTGCTTACCACAAACTCTTCGTCAAGTTCAACACCCATGTAATTATTGATATACCCCATGGAAATATCAATTGTCTTTTTGTCATAATGGAAGTTGTAAACATCGGTTATATCTGAAGTCACCACTGCACCATCATCTATCTTTTGAACAAGATAAATATAACGAGCAAGAGCGGTCATAGTAAGTTTTGGGTCAAGAGATTTTTCGTATCTAGCACTCGCTTCGGTTCTTAGTCCCAAAGCGGTTGCTGTACGTCTAACCTTGGCAGGATGAAAACATGCAGATTCAATAAGCACACTACTTGTATTATCCTTAATTTCACTATCAAGTCCACCCATTACTCCCGCAACTGCTGAGATTTTACCATCTCCAAGAATAACCATTGTATCCTTTGGAAGTACTCTTTCGGTATTGTCGAGAGTCACAAATTTTGTATCGCTTTCAACATTCTTGACTTCAATACTTTTGACCAATTCATTATTAAACGCATGCATTGGTTGACCAAGTTCTAGCATTACATAATTAGTAACATCGGCAAGCATATTAATTGCTCTCATGCCGGTATAGAAAAGTCTAATTTGCATTTCCATTGGAGATGCATTTTTGGAAATTCCAGACATTGTAGCAGATGTATATCTAAAACAAGTATCCGAATTAACTTTTATATCCAACTTGTCCAAATTTGATGTGTCTTTTTCAAACACGTCAAGTTGTTTGAGCGGTCTTTTGGTTAATGCAGAAATCTCTCTTGCAATTCCGTAATGTCCCCAAAGGTCAGGTCTATTCGTCAAACTCTTGTTGTCTATTTCAAAAACAATATCTTCAATAGGCAAAATTTCCTTGACATCAACACCCAATTTTGTGTCGGCATCAAACTCATAAAGTCCACTATGGTCATCAGAAATTCCAAGTTCTTTGGCACTACAACACATTCCATTAGACATAACTCCCGCCAAATTCGCAGGTGCAATTGTCATGCCACCAATCGTTGCCCCAATTGTTGCCAAAGGCACAATCATGCCAACTCTTACATTTGGAGCACCGCAAACTATATCTACAATTTCGTCACCCTTATCCACTTTGAGAATATGTAGTTTATTAGACTTTGGGTGGTTTTCAACACTAAGAATTTTGGCGGTTACGACACCACTTAAGTCTTTGCCCTTTTCTTCAATTCCTTCGATTTCGGCAACAGCAAGAGTAAATCTATTTTTAATAAGATTAATAATGTCTATGCCGTCCAAATCAACAAAGTCTTTTATCCAATTTAATGAAATATACATAATTTACTCCTTACTTAATTTTTGCTTGTTTTAATTCTTTGAGTTTGCAACCATTCATTACTCTAATAGTTGAAATATTTTTGTTCATCATGGCGAGTCTACTTAGTCCCAAACCAAATGCAAAACCTTGGTATTTATTTGTATCAATTCCGCCCATTTTGAGAACTTCGGGATGAATCATTCCACATGGGCAAAGTTCTATCCAGCCACCTTGTTTACAAACTTTGCAACCCTTTCCGCCACAATATGGACACGAGCAATCAAGTTCAAAACTAGGTTCGGTAAATGGGAAAAATCCCGGTCTTAGTCTTACATCAATTTCCTTGCCGAAAACTTCGGTTAGCATTGTTTTCATAAAGAAAATTAGATTGGCAATATTAATATTTTCGTCAATCACCATGCCTTCGCATTGCCAAAAAGTTGTGTCGTGAGACGCATCAACCGCTTCATTACGGTAACACCTACCTGGGAAAATGGCTCTTAGTGGTGCGCCGTATTTCTTCATAACTCTATTTTGGTTTGCCGAAGTGTGAGTTCTAAGGACTTGACCGTTGTCTAGCCAGAAAGTATCTTGAGTATCTCTTGCTGGGTGGTCTTTTGGAACGTTAACCGCTTCAAAGTTGTTGTATTCGGTTTCAACTTCAAATCCGTCTTCAACAATAAAACCCATTGACCTAAATACTTCAATAACCTTTTTGGAAGCAATTGTAATTGGGTGCAAACTCCCCATTTCTTTGGAATATGGCACTGTTAAATCAACACGTTTTGTATTTTTTAGTTTGCTCTCAAGCATCTTTCTTTGAATTTTGTCTTTTAGGTTTTGAAGTCCATTTTCAATTGTAACTTTTAGTTTGTTAACCGCTTCACCATAGGACTTTTTTTGGTCATTTGGAATATCCTTAATTTGTTTCATTGCTTCGGTTACTTGACCATTTTTACCCAAAAATTCAAGTCTTAGGCTATCCAAGTCTTCGTTGGATTTTGCATCATCAATTTTGTTTTGGAACTTTTGTAAAATTTCTTCAATCTTTGTCATAATCTCTCCTTTTCAAAAAAAATCCCTATGGACATATGCCATAGGGACGAATTTTAATCGTGGTACCACCCTAGTTCAAAAGGTTAAACCTTTTCTCAATTTCAGTTTGTATCACGGCAAACCAACCCGTCTAGTCATTCCCTACTAGCAACTCCAATGTGCGAAATTCGAATGTGTACTAACTTCAAATTACTTTCAGCCGGTGGTAATTTGTCTCTGGAAAATTTAAGTATTACACAAACTACTAAAATACATTATCTTAGCATTTTGAAACTAATGTAATTTTAGCATGGACATATCTTTATGTCAACAGTTTTGGTTCAAATCTTAAAAAACAAGGTTTTAAGTTTTTAAAATTTTTTTAATCCTTCATAATCCAGTTATTCCCAAAGCGAATAATCAAAGTTTATTTTAAATTCCAAAAAAGACAAACACACAAACAAGAAATTTGCATACTATGAAGTAGACAAAATTAATATCATCTAAGGGGTATGCTTTGTCTAAAAAACATTAGGAGAAATAGATATGGCAAGATTTAACACGGGTTGCGGATGCAATGGTTGTAGATTCACTTGCCCTTGTGCCAACCCATTTGTAATTGTAAATAGATGTGGTTTTTCGACAATAATTGTCAACGCCACAAATACAACTACATTATAACTAAATAATAGCGAAAGAATAAGTACTCCTTGTGGCATGCTTTGAACTTCGCTATTTTTTGTCATAAAAAACGTTGTAATGTCATAAAATATATTGTTAATTACACTATACAAATTTCTTTGGGGTTTGAATTTTTGATGAATATCGTAAGTTTCCAAAAACAACTCAAAATAGATTGACAACTTTCGACAATTTGTATAAAATATAAACGCATTTATGTAAAATTAAAATTTAAGGAGAGTATTATGGCAAGTACAAAAAGATACTTTGGTCTAAGCTGGGTAGTTTGTTTAATATTGGCAATCATTCCTGTCACAAATGTTATTTGTGGAATTATTACTAGAGCACAAAGGGGAAATATTCTAGGAATTATTCTAAACATAATCTTAGCTCCAATCTTTTACATTATCGACCTTGTTACAATGATAATCGCAAGAGATATTACAATTTTGGCTTAAGTTAAATTAGTTTTAAAATTAAAAAAACTTGTTTTGTATAAACAAGTTTTTTTGTTTTTTGTAATTTTTTAAAAAGGTTTTTTAATAGACATACAAGAATAAATCCTCAACCATCATAAGCAAACCCAAAACAACTATTGGAACTAAATATGAATATTTAAATTTAGATTCTGGGTTTTTGAGTTTGTAATCTACAATTAGCATCACAAACATAAGTACAAATAACAAAGACCCCACCAACCCCAATTGGTAAATTAGAGATATATAGAAATTATGTGCGGACATTGATGCAACCAAACCAGCACCAAAGCCACGACCAAAAACTATAACAATTGGATTTTCGAACATATAGGTAACAACTGTTGTCCAAAGTTTGTATCTACCAGTAGTCATAATATCAATAAACTTGTTGTTACCTTTCATGTCAGTTCCCCAACCGCCCACAAATCTATTAAGATAAGTGGACAAAAAGTCACCCTTGACGACAACCATTAAAATCAGCACAACGCAAATCAAGACAATTAACCAAGTAATCTTCCATTTGTATCTGCGAATCAAATAGCCCAAAAGTATCAAAAGCAAAATTCCAAAAAGAATCATAAATGTCTTTGAGAAAGTTGAAAGTCCAAGAACCGCAAAGATTATGTAAGCAATAATGTCATTCCATTCAAATTTGTTTTGCAAAAGAAAAATTGTAAGCAAACTTAATGAAATTTCACAAATCATAGCAAGTGCATTTGGATTCATGAGCAAAGCCGAAAAACGAATAAAATCTTCGCCCATTCCCCAAAGGACTTTGTCGTGTATATATGGGGATACAAAATATGTTAGATAAAAACCCGCTGAAATAATAAGACCTATTGCAAGTACATTTAGATTAAATTTAAGATTTAGCGTTTCTTTGTAGTTTGTAAATAAATATATTAGCAGAACAAGTCCTACACTTATCCCTAATTTTAGCACAAGCATCGAGTTATACTCGCCAATTGGTAGCAATGAATAAATTGTAAATGCCAGTATGCTAAGTAGCACATACAGACTAAATCGTTTTTTATCAAAGAACAACATAATAATATAGTTCTTAATCAAAAACGCCAAAACGCAACCAAATAATAGATATACTCCCAAATAATCGTCAATCCCACAAAATGGAACGCAGAAAACAAGGTAAGAGAAACCGTATTGACTTTTGTCAAATATTATCGCAACTAGTACCAAAAAAAATGCAAGATATGAGAATTTTGGAACGAAACAATTAACAAAAAAAAGTATTGCAAGCAGTCCGCAATTAAAAACTAGTCTATTGGCTATGTAATACTTTTTTACTTTTTCAATATTCATAATTAAAGTCGTTATTTCTTTTCTTCTTTGATAGCCCCAAATCGTCTATCTCGACTTTGGTATTCAAGTAGTGCTTTGTAAAGCTGTTTGCTATTAAATGCCGGCCAATGCACTTTTGGAAAATAAAATTCCGCATAAGCAACTTGCCATAGCATAAAGTTGCTAAGACGTTGTTCCCCACTAGTTCTTATCATAAAATCAACTGGTGGTTGGCCACGTGTGAACAAGTGGTCAGATATGACTTGTCTAGTAACATGTTCAATTTTTTCTTCAATAATCTTGTTAACCGCAATTACTAGTTCGTCTTGACCCGAATAGTTTATGCCAAGATTTAATATAAATTTTGTTCTATCTTTAGTTAAATCCATAAGATTCTTTGCTTTTTTGGCAATATCTTCGGGAAGTCCACTCATATCACCCATAAGATTAAATCTTGTTTCGGGGTACTTTTTTAAAAACCCTTTTCCTAAGTATTTTCTAAATAAATCCATAAGATAGTTTACTTCGTCATTCGGTCTATTCCAATTTTCTGTAGAAAAGGCATAAACACTGACTATTGGGATTCCATAGCCATAAAAACACTCTTTAATATTTTTTTCGAGCCTACTAAGTCCCGCCTTGTGACCAAGCGACCTAATTAATCCCCTACTTTTTGCCCATCTTCCATTTCCGTCAATAATAAACGCAATGTGTGTAGGCAATTTCTTCAATTCTTTTTGCATAATTTCTCCGAATATTTATACTTTTATATATTCGCTTTTAATTTTTTGTTTACGATTAAATTTTAACAAGTAAAACTTAAATTGTCAATTTAAAACTACTTAGATGTTTTTTTGCGATGAAAAATATTTTTCACAAATTTTTTGAGTAATTCAAATAACTCTTTGAATTCTTTGGTTGGAAGATACGCCACAACTAATAGTGAGCCACTAATCAATATGCATACTGCAAATTTGGCAATAAGCAACCATATGCTACCATCAGGAATAAACGAACACACAAAGTATGTAATAACACAAACCGCACACATTATCAAAAAGTCAATCAAGTATCTAACAAAATAGCTCTTTACACTTCGCTTGAAGTAATGTTTGTATAGAATAAGTGGCTCCCACCAGAATGGTGCAACCAAAGTACTAAAGATGGTACCAATAAAAATACCATTAATTCCTATCAATTTTACAAGAACAATAGAAACTACCAAATTAACAAGTGCTTCAACAATTGGTTGCCATTTATTATACCAAAATAAACCCGCAGCATCTTTGAACACATTGACGCCAGTCCTCATCCTCGTAAAATAA
>ULTU01060816.1_pt1 | contig 19928 bp, 25 predicted proteins | sample 1957861 | NCBI WGS metagenome assembly ULTU01 (sample SAMEA4835742, study PRJEB28245) | human gut metagenome | biome: gut microbiome; material: fecal sample | place: Denmark | collected 2008
GCTGAGTTTTCAATATTATTAAAGATTCTTTCTAATGTTTCGTTTAAATTTTCATCATCTTTAGCTTTTTTACATACATTATCAAATAATTCTGATGGTAATATAAAAAAACCTTTTTCGTTTACCATCTCTTTTCTAATCGTTTCTGCCTCTTCATCTGATAATTTTGCATAGTCAAAGTTATCATCTCCTGCTTTTCTTTCGCCTTCATTTATGTAATTAGTCATATTTTCTGATATGTATCTATAGAACATTATTCCTAATATGTATTGTTTAAAATCCCAACCATCAACTGATCCTCTTAAATCATCTGCTATTGACCATATTGCTTTGTGCAATTCTTCTCTTTCTCTTATATTCCTGTTTTCCATAAGTTTCCTCCGTTAAATCTAATTATCCTATTTATTTTATATCACATAATCCAATTTTTAACAATAAAAATCCCAATATTTTAAGCTATTTTGTCGAAAAAGTTTTTATAATTTCTAATGTTTTTCACCACTTATTTTGTAACACATTAATTACACTCCATACCTTTCCTATTTCTTGTTTCACCTCACTTAAATCAACAGTATAAATCCTTCCACTATTTACCAAATAAGTTAATTGATTTATATTATTTCCTATTCTTCTAAGTTCTGTTACTACTTCATTTAATCCATCAACTATAACTATCTCTTTATCTAAGCCTTGTTTAATCAAATATTCTGATAAACTAAGTTTAGCAACTTCGCTTTTCTCAATCAATTTTTTCTTCTCTTTTTCACTAACTCTAATTGTTATAATTTTATCTTTCTTCAATTTATCATCTCCATTTCATAAAAGGGTTTGGGACTTTCCCAACTATCAAGAACACTTTGTATACACAAAGGGGAATCTTGCTAAAAAAATTTCTCTTATTTTAGTTCTTTTTACTCCAAAACAATATAAAAAGAAAAGTGACATTTTTATCTGCCACTAATCGTTTTACATCTAAAGTAATTTTGCTTATACTCCGGTTATATCAACTATTTCGTAGTGATTCCCTAATTAGGGAATCGCTCATTCTATGGTCATCATCCTTAATTTCAATACCACCACACATTTCATATAATCTTGAAATTATTGAATCTACAATACTATAATTTTTATTTATACATAATCTTTCTCTTAATTGATTTCTGTTATAATTTGTGGTTATAACAATTGGCAAATAATTATTATATCTATTATTCACTATCAAAAATAATTTTTCTAATACCCATTCTGTTGGCTTTTCTTTTCCTAAATCATCAATCACTAAAAGATCAACACTAGAATATAAATTTAAATAGTCTTTATCAGAAATTTCTGAATCGCTATATGAATCTCTAATAAAATCTAACAATTGTATTAAAGTTCCAAATATTACTGATTTTCCGTTCTTAATAATCTCATTTGCAATACATGATGCTAAATAAGTTTTACCTACACCATAAGTTCCTGTTATAAAAAGTCCTTTATTTGTTGTTCCTTTTATCAATTTATCTACATATTTTTTAACATTTTCATAAGCATTTTTATTCTTATTTGTTATTTTATAATTTTCAAATGTGCTATTTAATTGACGTTTTCCTAAATTATTATTTTTAAATAATTTGCTTATTTTACTTAAATTGATTTTTCTTATTTTATCTTTTTCAATATATTCATCATATTGTTGCCAAATTTTACTAGCTTCATTACAGGTACATCTTTCGTATGCTGTTGCTATATCTTTATAAACAATATTGACATATAGTGCAGTATAATCATTTATATGTAATAACTTTCCACAGAATTTGCACTGCTTGTGCATTTTATTATCAGTATCTAAAACTATGTCAGAAATCAATTGTTTTGAATCCACTACCATTTTCACCTGCCTTTATATCATCTTCTAATCTATTATTTTCTATTTTATTCTTTTCTACTATATTCTCTTCTTCCACGTTACTTGACGTTTGCGTAACGTTATTTTCTTCTTTTTTCTTATCTCTAAATCTTTTTTGTCTTGCTCTATTTTGCTCTAAAATTTTCTCATATTTATCAATACTTTGATACTTATACCAGTTTTTAATTATATATGTATTTTCCTGATATATTAGCATTTCTAAATGGATTAATTTGTTCAATATATTTTCCATTTTTGCATCCGTTTTGTGAATGATTGTTGCAAGTTCATGCACTGACATCGGATTATTTTCTGAAATCATTAACTTTCCTTCTTGCATACATTGTCCTGCTATTGTTAATAATTGAATCCATACTCTAAAAAATGTGTCCCCATCACGTTCTTTGAGTAATATTTTGATTTTAGGATTTGCAAATATATCTGTAAACACTTTAATCCATTGCATGTTTTCCCTCCTTTACTTTTTTAATGATTCTTGTTCTTTATTATTTAAGTATTCATCTAGTGCTTGTACTCTAAATAATACTCTTCCACCAACTCTTGCACATGGTATTTGTTTTCTTCTTACTAATTGGTTTACTAACCAATATGATATTCCTAAATATTCTGCTGTCTCTTTCATTGTTAGTGTTTTTCGTTCTACCTTTGGTAATTCTGGCATATAATCACCTCTCTTTTTCTTAAATTCTTTATGCAAAAATGTGTATAAATATTTAATTTTATATATTCTTGCATTTACATTTGTATAATTTAGTTAACTAATTATTATTTATTATTTTAGATGTTTTATTTGCTCTAAGAAACCGTACAGATAATAATTCTAAAATTTTTTTCTATTGTATGGCTATTTCTTTATTTTTTTAATTTGTAAAAAAATTTATGATTTTTGTCACATTTTCTATTTTTATTTCGCCTATTTATATAGAAGGATCAATAATTTAAAATTTTTTAAATTTTTTTACAATTTTGGTCAGGTTTTTCACTTTTTTTTCGCCTATGTATGCAGAAAGATTAAATCTTAAAAATTTTTTGTAGTTTTACTAAGATTTTTGAGTCTTTCTTCGCCTATTTGTATATAGGAATATTAAAATTTTAAAATTCTTTATAAATTTTGTGAGATTTTTTAATTTTATTTCGCCTATTATATGAGAAAGCATAAAAATTAATTTTTTTAAATTTTTTGATAGGTTTTTCCATTTTTCTTCGCCTATTATGTATGAAAGCATAAAAAATTAATTTTTAAAAAGTTTTTGGGAATTTTAATACTTTCATTTCGCCTTATATATATAGAAAGGTTATAAATTTAATACAAGTTCAAGGAGGAAAATTATGAATTATGAATTAGAAATAGCATTTGACTTCAAAAATTCAAAAGAGTATTTTGTAAGATACGAACCAATAGAACTAACAGACTCAGAGAAAATACCAGAAAAACTAAAGAATAAAAAATTATATGTTTTTGAAAAAGTTAAACCTAAAGCAAAAAATATCGGAACATTTCTGCTTGAATTTCTAAATTTAGATTTTACAAATGCTTTACATTTGAACTATTTTTTAGTGCATTATTTTCTTGTTAATTTCATTGCTAGTAAAAAGAATTATCTAAATTTTGAATATTATAAAAGTATTGATTTAACATCCGAAATTATGGATAATCAAAAAATAATATTAACAGAAGATGAATTTATTGATTATGCTGAAGGGACAAAATTACTTTATTTTAGTTTTATTGACTCTGCTCAATTTGTTTTTAGGAATATTGCAGAAAAAAAATATTTCAAGACATTATTTGAATCATCTACTGAAGAAGATTCAGATTATGAAAGTCTAAAGATTTTGAAAGATAATGAAACATATGAATCAATTTTGGATAATATATCTGAAAATTTTAAAGATATAAAAATGAACTTTGACCTAGATTCTTTCTTTTTAGGTTCTAATAATAATAAGTCAAAAGATAATATTAGGTATTACTATTCTTCTAATGACTTTACTTGTCTTTTGTTTATTTGTATGAAGGAATTTATGAATTATAAAAATAGTTTTAGGATTATAAAATGTAAAAATTGTAATCACTATTTTATTCCTAAAACTGCACATAAGACATTGTATTGTGATAATATTTTTAAAGATGGTCTAACTTGTAAGGAATTTGCTGATAAGGTTTCTTCTAGTAGAACATATGCTAATGATCCTATTTGTAAAAAGTATAGGAATAGATATAAAAATTTGAGTAAACAAGCTTCTATTAGTAATAATTCTGAGGTATTAGCTCTTTATGAAAGATATAAAGTTGATGGTGCTGTGATGCTTGATAAATATAAACATGATGAAATTAGTGATAGTGATTTTGAAAAATGGATTGATGGGATGAAAATAAACAAGAGGTAGTTGGTATTTTATATACCTCTATCTCTTGTTTCGAAATGTTCATGATTTTCAACTCTCATATAATATATTGTTAATTTTATATATAACATATAACATGCATATTGGGTTAATGATTCTTCTATTCTTATCTTTTGCATTTCTATTCCTTTTAAAATTATATTTCTATTAAATGACATACTTTTAGAAAAGTCAACAAAATAATTATCTAATCTACTATTTTTGAAGCCCATCTTTGCCGTTACAACATTATCTTTTAAATCTTTTTTTGTTTGTTCTGAAAATTTCTTTTCAGTTTCATCATCCATATTAAATAATGGTGCAATTATTATATATGGGTCCCTTTGCAAATCGCAGGTATTACTCAACACCATTCCTTTTCCAACATACGCCTTTTTAGAGCCATCATCTTTCATATATAAAAATGGTATTTTATCTAATATATCCCCTTGACTTAGAACATCTAATTGATTTAGCATAAACCATGGAGATTTAGTCATATCTATTTGATCAACTTCATGTCTTACTGCATTTTTTATTTCTGTATCTACTGATGGAAATAAGCGATTACAATATTCTTCCAGAAATTTAATCATAATAATCAAAAAAGTTATCTTTGATTTCTACGGAATTCTTTTCCATTATACTATTTAAGATCTCATTTTGCTCATTGTCAAATAACTTTTCCTTTTTTGCAAATTCCATTATAGCTTCTTTTTCAGAAATATTATTTATTTTAATTGCTTGATAATACTTTCCATCATCTAAAAAAGTTGCATTACACCTATTAATTTCATCCATATCAATATACCTAACATTAGCATATTCAGGATTTAAATATTTATGAATATCGTATTCTAAATTTTTTTCAGTTGTTGCAGTACAATTACTAAAAAACATTTACTTCTCCTTTCAAAATTAATTAATTACTCCATTTGTCAAAAAATCATCTATATTTATCTTTATATCATTTTCTACAACTTGAAACATTCTATCAAAGGTTTCATTACTACATAAATATTCTTTTTCTTTATCAAAACTATATTTATCATTTAATTCATAATTAATAGATATATATTCTTTTTCCATTTTAGCATCACATAGTGAAATCAAAGGCATTATTATCTCAAATTGTCCTGGTGCAATTTGCTTTTGCATAGAAAAATCTTTTCTATTATTCACGGTAATTATTTTATAGAATTTATCCTCTAATTTTACTGAAACTCTCATTCCTAGTTCCGAAATATTATTATTATTTATATTAAGATTTAACAAATTATTTTCTATATCATTTATTGGATTTTCTGCTTCTTTATTTAAATTTACCAAAACAGCTGAATATAATATCTTTATATCATTTTCAATTAAAATATCATATATTTTTTTAGCTCTAGTTTTTATATATTCAATACAACTATCAAAATTTTCATTAAATTTATCATCATATTCAGTAATTAGCTGTAAATTAATATTAGACATATTTAAAGTAGAATGACCTGATCCTGATTTAGCATTAATCCTAGGTATTATAGGATCAAAATTTGCAGGCAAATTACTCATGTTAAATACTGGAAAATATTCATTTAATTTTTGATTAAATACCTCATAAATATTTTTTATGCCATTATATCTATTAAACCACATTGTAACGATGATATTATTTATCTTCATATCAATTCCTCCATCTTTCTAATTATTTATAATTATATCATTATATAAGTATTATTTCTAGTATTTGTATGATTTTTTATAAATTATTTTTTATATTTCCATACACCCCCACTTTTCCCTCCATCCCACCTGTCGGGTTTTGTTTTCCTATCAAAAAATGTTACAATAAAAACATAGTAATACAAACAATTACTAAAAACAACAGAAAGGAGGCAAAAAAGTGACAGGTAGTATTGAAAAGCGAGGAAAAAACAGTTACAGGCTAGTAGTATTCAAAGGATACGACCTAGATGGCAGACCAATAAGGCATCAAAAAACAATACACTGCAAGAAAAAATCAGAAGCACAGATAGAACTTGCAAAATTTCTAACAGAAGTAGAAAGTGGACTAATAGTAGATGGAAATATCCCAACATTTGCGCAATATGTGGAAATATGGACAAAAGATTATGCATTAAAAGAACTAGCACCATCAACTTATTATAGATACAAACGCATGCTAGAAACAAGGATAACTCCATATTTTGGACATTATAAACTAAATAAAATCAAGCCAACAGACATTATGAGATTTTATGATTTACTTGAAGAAGATACTCAAATTGTTAGAAGAAAAAACAACAATGGAAAGAAAACAAGAAAACCACTATCTCAAAAGACAATATTAGAACATCATCGTTTGCTATCGGCAATGCTTCATAAAGCAGTATATTGGCAACTTATTGTAAGCAATCCTGCTGAACGTGTTCAACCACCGAAAACATCTAAGCCGTTAAGACGTCATTATGATGAAGATCAAACTAAAATTCTTGTTGATAATTTGCAAAAGTTAAAAGGCAATCAAATTAAATATCGTACTGCAATTTTACTTGATATTTTTACTGGTGCAAGGCTTGGTGAACTTGTTGGGCTTGAATGGAGTGATATTGATTTTAAAAATGGTATTATTAATATTAATAAGTCTAGTCAATATCTTTCTGAAAAAGGAGTTTTTACTAAAGCACCTAAAACAGAAAGTTCAATAAGAGATGTTGCAATACCTGATTTTATTGTTTCTTTACTTGAGGAATATAAGTTATGGTATGATGAGCAAAAATCGATCGTAGGCGATTTCTGGCACGAATCTAATAGGCTATTTGTTCAAGATGATGGTAAACCTATTCATCCATCTACAATTAGTAAATGGTTTGAACAGTTTGTTAAAAAGATTGGATTGCCTGTAATTAATTTTCATGGTTTAAGACATACAAATGCAACTCTTCTTATTTCTCAGCAAGTTGATGTTGCAACAGTATCTGCAAGGCTTGGTCATGCACAAATTACTACTACATACAATTTCTATGTTCACCCACTAAAATCTCATGATAGGACTGCTGGAAATGTATTAGAGAATTTGTTAATTTCAAGCAAGGCAAATTAGAAATTCAATATTATCTAAAAATCTTTTTTGTAACTCTCATATTTATATTTTTTTGATTTACTTTGTTGTAAAAATGACTTTAAGAATTTTTATGAAATGAGATTTTCTTAGAGGTTCTATGTCAATTGGGAAGTTGATCCCCAATTTCTCCCCAATTTGACATAATAGCGCTATTTTAAAGCATTATCGCAACCAATTTTCAGGCAACAAAAAAATCGCCACAACCACTCAAGCTGTAACGATTAAATCAAAATTGTAAAGCAAAATTATTTCAAACTCGCCTTAGAGTTATGAGCCCTGCGATATAAGAGCCTCTACCATACCATTTCTCAACATATTCAAGAGTTTTATACAAAGTTACCCTTGTTTTTTACCCTTGTTAATATCTTTTATTTCCCCCGACTTCTCCGACACTATACTTTATTATATTAACATATTTTTGTAAAAAAATCAAATTCAATTAAACTACTGATGCACATTTTAAACGAAGTTTTCTTATATATCTCTTTTGTTTTATTTTTTCCTGCTTATTAGCATTGATTTCTTCAAATTTACTTTGTATGCTTTCTACTGTTTTTTCTCTTAATGTTTCATCTTTGATATTATCTTTAGCAAGATTTAAAATATCATCAAATTTTTGCTCAAATGTATTTGCCATATATCTATTATATTTTAGCAATTCCATATTTTTTCTATCTGCTAAAACGTGGGCATATATATTAGCAGTAGTAGAATAATCAGCATGTCCTAATAACATTTGAAGTGTTTTCATATCAATACCACTTTCTAGGCATCGTGTTGCAAATGTGTGTCTTAATTCGTGAACTGTAACCTTCCTTAAATTATATTTTCTAAGTACATTATTCAACCTATGCCTTAAATAGTCAGCACTGATATTACCTAGTTTTGTTCTAAAAATACTTTCATTATCAAGTTCGGATTCATCCGTTATATTTAAGTTCTCCATAATTTGTCTTTTATACTTTAATAATTCCTCTTTTAGTATTGAAATAACAGGTATTTTTCTATGACTATTGTATGATTTTAAATCAGTATATTTTCTTTCAATTCCAATTCTATTAAGATCATCATCATAAATATCTAACACTTGAAATCCTCTATCTATTTTTATGTTTTCACAAATTTCATCTAAATCTTTCCATAAAAGTCCTGCTAATTCACTTGCTCTAACTCCAAGTGTAAACAAAGCAAAAAAAGCAATTCCGTTATATTCTGACATAAGTATTTGCATTACCTCTAATTGTTCTTCAATAGACATTATTTCTTTTTCTTTAGGTGGTTCTTTTTTTCCAAGTTTTACTCCAACAGCTGGATTATATTCTATTAAAGGAACATCATCTATTGCCGATTGAAAAATCATTCTACCAATTCCTAATGTATCTTTTCTTGTTTTATATGATAACGGTTTTTTTCTTTCAATAAGACCATTTATCATTAATTGAAAATCTCTTTTTCCAACATCAATGACTTTCATTCCTTTAAAATATGGTATTATGTATGACTTAATTTTGGAGATATATCCATTTAATGTACTTTGTGCTATATTAAGTTTTTTATAATCTCTAACCCATATTTTAATCCATTTTTCAACTGTTATGTCTACACTAACTTCACTTGGTAGTGCATTATTTTGTTTTTCTTCATACAACCTTTTTTTAGCTCTCATTTTGTCATTTACTTCTCGTTCTGTATCTCCATATACTGATTTTTGGACAGATTTTCCATCTACAATTACATAAACTCTACCCTCATATCTATTTCCTCTTTTTCTAATTGTTCCAATACTATTTTTTTTCTTGTTTTCTTTCATTAATTACCTCCTTATAATCAAGAAAACAAGTTGTTTAGAACAAATATAAAGTTTTCTTGATTATAACGTGCTTTTTGAAAAAAGTCAGCCCCACGACCAAAAAAAGTAGTAAATATTTAAAAATATTTACCACTATTAGCATCAAACCAGCTTTGTAATTTATTCTTATTAATAACAATTCTTCTTTTGAATTTTATACATGGGAATCCTTTTATTTTTGTAAGATCAGACATGAGTTTTTCATTTATTCCCAACATTTTACTAGCTTCTTTTAAATTTAAGCCAATCTTTTCATCTATAACATTCATAGTTTCTATCTCCAACTTTTCTTTTTTAATACCATTTAATCTTTTTTGGTATTGCATAGGAAACCTTATCTTTGAACTCATCTTTTACTCGGTATTCTCTAGCTTTGTCATAGTAGCCATAAATCGAAGAATTCCACTTTTTAAAAGCTCTATTATTGATAGTTTTTCCCCTTGAAAGTTCTGAAGTAGCTTGATTGTGTTGCCAAATTAACTGTTCATAAGAGTTGTCAGCTTTTTTCTTTTCCATATAAGTCTTTTTATTAAGTCTTAGTTGTTCTTTTCTTTTAATAGCTGTTTGCTCTTTTCTACATTTTTTTTCTAGAGAATGTCGATAATCTTTTCGTACTATTTTAGATACATACTGTTTACTTATATTCAATTTATTAGCAATTTCAACAATGTTTAGTTTTTCTTCATAGTACAATATAATGATTTTTGATTTATTATTCATATCAACCCTTTCTATTAAAATGGTTGACTTTCTGTATCCCTATTTTTAGACACAATAATACTAATGTAAATCTTTTGTTAAATCATCTATATATTTTGTAAATTCTTTTCCTTTTAATTCTGATAACTTTGGTGTTTTGTTTCGTTTAGTCTTTTTTTTGCTCTTTAATGTTTTTATAATATGTATTATTGTAAAAATAGTACAGCCAAACATTATTAATTCAATTAAAATTCTAATCATAGTTTTTCACTCCTAAAATTTATTTTTTTATAAAGTTCAAGGAGGAAGTTTGTGTTCAGCTGCAACTTTAAAATAAAAATCATTATTTTGTTCCATGCCATTTACCTCACTTTCTTAAAAGTGAAAATTTATTCTTCTACTAGGTAAATGGCACGAACAATCAAAAAACCGGAAAAATTTTAAAAAATTTTTTAAAATTTCTTTTGTCTGTTCATCGAAAGTTTTTTGTAAATTGCTATTCGAATTGTCTGAACACAATCCTCATCTATCTTTCCCGATACTTTAGATGCTTTTTTTATTTCCTTATCAAAATCTAATAATATTTTTTCTATCTCATTATTATTTAACGAAAAATTATTAAACATTTTTTAATCCTCCTAAAATAAAATCTCTTTTTTTAGTTTCTATTGACCTAAGTCTGTTGCGTATAGTTCTGTCTGTAACAGACAAGAGAAATGCAATTTTTTCTTGTGTATTTTTTTGGAAAGAATACAAAAGAAGCACTAACTTTTCATCAAAAGTTAATGCTTCCTTAAATTCATACAACGATAATTCCAACAATATGCTATCCACATATTCAACAATTCTGACTTTATCAACCATTGCAATAGGTTTTGCAAAGTCAAAGTCCCCCCTTGTTTTTAGACTAAAAAAATCATATTCATCCTCAACAGGAATATCCACAACATCAAATTGTATTAATTGATGTCGATTTCTTTTATACAATCTTTGTTTGTAGCTTTTAGCTGTAATCCAGATAATTGAAGTAATTAAATCTCTTTCTTCTTGTGAAAGAGGATATTTTAAATAATCTTTCATATTTACCTCCAAATTTCAAAATTCGGAACTTGTCCATTGAAATTTGAAAGTAAAGTCCTATATTAAATTATATTTCAATCCCCCCTTTACAAAAAAAATGTCTGTTGAATTTATAAAGTATAAAGATCAATTATCATAAGTTATTTTGATATTTCTCTTTCGCTCACTTTACAACAAAATCAACAGACAAATTTCAAACAAATTATATAAATATATCCATAAAAAAATGTCGAATACTGTAAATATTAGGAATGTAATAAACGACAAAAAAAGTCGAAAAAAGCAAGTTGCTTAATAATAATAGGTTCTCACATTTTATTTTCCAATATTGGAAACAAATTAACACCATTTTTGCAATGGGATTTTAAGACTATAAATTGTAAAATAAATTTGGGGGAAAATGTAATGGACTATTTATTAACAGGCGAATATATCAGAAAGATTAGGGAATCAGAATTAAAGAAAAGCAAAGAAGAATTTGCAGAAGAATTAGGTATTAGTCTACATACTTTGAATAGACTAGAAAATGCTGAAAGAAAAGTTACTAATATAGAAATATTTGAAAAAATATCAAAAATGTCTGGTCATTCCTTAGATCAAATAATAAAAACGTCTAATAATACTACGAAAAATAAAGAAATATTAATTTCAAAGATACAAAATTCATTATATGATTTTAATGAAAAAGAATTGTTCGAACTTTCAAATATAATTGAAAGTTGTAAAAAACTTTCAAAGAGAAAAAAATAAAAAAGAAATATGCCTATAGGTATATTCTTGATTATAAATTAACAAATAATTAAATATTAACTATCAAAAAAAGATTCTAATGAACCCAATAAAGCTCATTAGAGTCTTTTTATTTCTTTATAAAACCATCTTCTAATAAGGCATTACGAATAGCAATATTAATTAGTCTGTTAAAAGACGTATTGTACTCTATCCTTAAATCAGATAATCCTTGATATAAACTTTCTCTTAATCCAAAACTACGTGCTACTGAAACCTCGTTTTTAGGTCTACTATATAAATTTACATTTTTTGTTTTCAATAGCTTATCTAAACAAGCATTTACCATCTTATTAATTGAAGTATCATATACTTCATTGACTAGATACTCAAGTTTTTCATATAAAGAAACATCTATTTCATAAGTTCTAGTTATCAATTTTTCTTTGGGTGGAAACTGTGAAAATACTGACATTCTTATCACCTCTCATTGCTATTTGATTTTAGTTTATTATAGCAATTATGTTGGTTAAAAATAATCACTATGCAAGTATAATAAGACAACTAAAATAAAAGAATATTACAACTAAAATAGATTGACAGTAAATGGAAAAGATTGTATAATATAAATCAAATATGTAAAGGAGGAAAGCATAATGGAAATTGCTGTAGTAGGTTTAGGATATGTAGGATTGCCATTAGCAGTTGCTTTTTCAAAGAAGTATAATGTTATAGGTTTTGATATTAACCAGTCAAAAATAGAGTCCTACAAAAACGGAATTGACCTTACTAATGAAGTCGGAAATGAACTAAAGAAATCAAAAATTCAATTTACATCTGATGAAACTGAACTAAAAAATGCAGATTTTATTGTTATCGCTGTTCCTACACCAATTAATCATTTTAAGAAACCTGATTTTTTCCCACTAGAAAGTGCTAGTAAAATTGTCGGAAAAAATCTAAAAAAAGGATGTATTGTAGTATATGAATCAACAGTATATCCTGGAGCAACAGAAGAAATTTGTATCCCTATTTTAGAGAAATATTCTAATATGAAATGTGGCATTGACTTTAAAGTTGGATATTCTCCTGAAAGAATAAATCCAGGAGATAAAATACATAAAGTAGAAAATATTTTAAAGATAGTTTCTGCAATGGATAATGAATCCCTAAAAATAATATCATCGGTTTATGGCAGCATTATTAGTGCTGGATTGTATGAAGCAAGTTGTATTAAAGTTGCAGAAGCTGCCAAAATTCTTGAGAACACCCAAAGAGATATAAATATAGCATTTATTAACGAAGCTGCAATGTTATTTAAAAACTTAGGAATAGATACTACGGAAGTTATAAATGCTGCAAGTACGAAGTGGAATTTTTTAAGATTTTTGCCAGGTCTAGTTGGAGGACATTGTATAGGAGTAGATCCATATTATTTAATTGAAAAAGCTAATGATGTTGGTTTTAATGCTAAAATAATGAAATCCGCAAGAGAAGTTAATGATAGCATTTCACAATTAATATCAGATGAAATTGAGAAAAAACTTAATGAAGCAGGTATAAGAAATGTGGATTCTAATGTTGCTGTTTTAGGATTAACATTTAAAGAAGATGTACCAGATATTAGAAATTCAAAATCTCTTGAAATTTCGAAAATACTAAAAGAAAAAGGAATCAATGTTGTTATTTCTGACCCTTTGATTGATTTACAAGAAGAAAATTTTAAAACTATTGATGAAATAAAAGATATGGATGCAGTTATATTTGCTGTAGCACATAAAGAATATAAATCATTGCATCCTCAAGATATAAAGAAAATGTTAAGAGATTCTTGCAATATAGTTTATGATGTAAAAAATATTTTTACATCGCAAGAATTACAAAATTATGGATTATTAAAAATAAGTTTATAGGAGGAAAAAAATGCACACTTTCATTCCTTATGGTACTCAAAACATTGAACAAGAAGATATAGATGCAGTAGTGTCTGTATTAAAAGGAGATTATTTATCTACTGGCCCTAAGATTCTAGAATTTGAAAAAAAATTTGCTAAATATGTGAATAGTAATTATGCCGTAGCTGTTAGTAGTGGCACAGCAGCACTTCACTGTGCTTGTTTAGCTGCGGGACTTCAAGAAGGTGATGAAGTAATAACAACTCCATTAAGTTTTGTTGCTACATCCAATGCAATTTTATATTGTAAGGCTAAACCTATTTTTGTTGATATAAACGAAGAAACATTTAATATAGATGTAGATAAAATTGAAGAAAAAATCACATCAAAAACTAAAGCTATAATCCCAGTTCATTTTGCTGGTAACCCTTGTAATATGGATAAAATTAAGGAACTTGCTAACAAGTATCACCTACTTATAATAGAAGATGCTGCACATGCCTTAGGAGCAAAATACAAGAATAAACAAATTGGACAAATCGGTGATATGACAACATTTAGTTTTCACCCAGTAAAACATATAACAACTGGAGAAGGCGGTATGATAACAACTAACAATGTGAATTTATATAACAAATTATTGTTATACAGAAATCATGGTATTACAAGAGATAAAAATTTCTTTCAAAATGAATCTTGTTCTGATGAAGGCAATTGGTATTATGAGCAAATCTGTTTAGGATATAATTATAGATTAACTGATTTTCAAGCAGCACTTGGAATTATTCAATTAGATAAGATGCCTAATAGCTTAAAACGAAGAAATGAGCTTGCAAAATATTATGAGCAATCATTAAAAGATATTAAGGAAATTAAAATTCCACATATTTCTAGCAATATGGGTTCATCATGGCATTTATATATAATAAGAATTATAGATTCAAAAATTAATAGAAAAAAAGTATTTGATAAATTACGTGAAAAAAATATTGGTGTTAATGTTCATTATCTACCGATTCATTGTCAACCTTATTATAAAAAATTGGGTTACTCAAAAGGACTATGCCCAGTAGCAGAAAAAATATATGAAGAAATAATAACATTACCAATACATCCAAAAATAAGTGATGAGGATGTACAATATATTGTTAAATCGTTAAAAGATATTATTGAGGAGGAAAAGAATGGAAAATAAAAAGATATTAATAATTGGAGGATGTGGATTTATTGGTTCTGCAATTATATCAAGATATTATAAAAATAATAAAATTGTTGTTTTAGATAATTGCCCATTAGAGAATAGCTCATTAGCATTAAGAAATTTACCAATGGATAATATAAAGTTCATTCAAGGTGATGCAACAGATATTAATCTAATTGATTCTCTTGGTAATGATTTTGACTATATTATACATGCAAGTGCTATATTGGGAATAAGAAAAGTTGTTGTTGAATCAATTAACACTATTACAACTAATTTGAAAACTTGCTTTAATGCTTTGGAACTTGCTTCGAAGCAAAAGCACCTCAAGAAGTTTCTTACATTTAGTACAAGTGAAATATATGGAATTAACGCTCAAAAGCCAAGTGAAGAAGACCCTGCAATTATAGAACCCGCAACAGAAGCTAGGTGGTGCTATGCTGCAAGTAAAAATCTTTCGGAACATTTAGTCTTTGGTTATCATAGAGAAAAAAATATTCCAATAGTTATAATTAGACCATTTAATGTCTTTGGAGAATACAGAAAAGGTTCAAATGCAATGACTACTTTTATAGATAAAGCTATAAAAAATGAAAATATTTATATAGATGGAAACGGTCAACAAGTAAGAGCATGGTGTTATATTGAAGATTTTATTAATGGATTAACTTCTGCTTTAGAATCTGAATATACATCTGAAATATTTAATTTAGGAAATCCAAATAATGAAATAACCATTGAAAATTTAGCAAATAAAGTAGTAAGTATAACAAATTCCAAATCCAAAGTAATTATTACAAATTCAACTGAGCCTGATGTAAAGTTTAGAAGCCTATCAATAGATAAAGCAAAACAGATGTTAGGATACAACCCAACTATTGGAATTGATACTGGAATAGAAAAAGTTTATAAATGGATGAAGGAGTCTGTCAATGCTTAATAATGTTTTTGGTTTTACATTTTATGCTCTAGATTTAAAGCAAGTATCAGATTTATTATTAAAGTCTTTTGGAAAAGCTGAGGCAATACTTTTCTCTGAACAAGATCTACAAGATTCCTCTTGGGAAAAAGTATGGACCAATATATCAAAAATAGTTGATATATTGGGTGGTGATAATGTCAGTTTTCATTTTCCTATGGATAACTGTGATTATATAAATTCTGATTTCATAAAAAATAGATTAATAGATGCGATAGATAGAGCAAATAATTTGGGTATAAAGAAAATTGTTATACATCCAAATTTGAGATATAAAATAAGTGAATGGCAATATATAGACAGATTAAAAATGCAAAAAACATTATATAACTTTATTAATAGTGTAGATAGTAATCAAGTAACATTATGTCTTGAAAACATGCCTCCTATTGGCAATAAATTTGATGATGCTGATAGTTGTATATTATTTGCAAGTGATATATCTTCTTCAATTAATTATACATGGGATATATGTCATTACTTTAATGTTGTTAAAACAATGGAAATAGCTAAAAATAACAATAATTGGAATAATATTTTAGCAGATATTCAAATATGCGATTATTTGGATTTTACTAATTATCTAAAAAATATTGCACACTATCATTTTTCAGCTTTTGAAAAAATTGCGGATCCTTTTAAAAATGAGATTTGCCAAGAAGGTGTATTACCTTTTGAAAGTTGTGTTAGCGAACAACTTTATATTGATGCACTAAAAATTATATATGCAGATGCTTTAAAAAATAATAAAAGTATCATTTTTGAAATCTCAGAAAAAGATTATTATCATCGAGATAATATTATAAAAATGCTAGATTGGGCAAAAAAAGTAATAAAGGATGAAATTTAAAATGGATAGTCGCTTTTACAAAAAAGAACATGTAAAATATAATTTATACCCACAGCAAACTAAAGTATTAAGTATTCTCTCAAAAATATTAATTACTAACTCTAGATATAAAAGAATAAAGAAAGAATTTGATCGCATTATCTCTGATATTTTTTCTGTAGACAAGCAAGAAATATTTTATTTTTCAAGTGCTTCTAAAGCATTAGAAAATTACTTAAAAGCATTGTCGACAGAAAGAAATATAAGAAATATATACATTCCATCTTTTTCTTGCATTGAACTTGCTGATGCAATAGTCAAGAGCAACTGTAATTTGAAAGTATATGACATTCAAGAGAATTTAAAACCTAGTATAAAAACACTATATGAAATCTCTCAAGATTCAACCGCAGTATTAATTCTGCCTTCTCTTTTCGGAAAAGACAATTATCCTGACGATGAATATTTAAAGGTGCTATCAGAATTGTCTATTCCAATAATATTAGATGAAGCACAAACCTTTCCAAATATTTCTTTTAAATTACATTCGGTTATAAAAAAATGTGCAATACTAATATCTTTCGGTAAATCTAAACCAATATCTTCTATTGGTGGTGGAGCAGTAATTAATAAAGCATTATTATCAAATAGTTCAAAATTGCACTATAAGGTTAATACAAATAACTACTATAAAAAAATTTTTGTGAATTGCGGATTAAGAATTAAAAACAAGATTGCTAAATATTTTGGGATATACTCCAATAAATATAAATCCCTAGAGGATTTAGTATTTGATAAAAAACAAGTCAATCCTAATAATACTATGGAAATTGATAAGTTAGAAATAATAATGGCTTATTTTAGGACTATAAAATATAAAAAACTATATCTTAAACGAAGAATATTAAAAGATGATAATTTGAATTTGTTTGGAGAAAAGACTTTTCTCAATTATAATTATCTTCCACTAATAATTAACAATGCTAATAGATATGAATTTATGAAACAACTTGGTAAGAAAGGAATACAATCTACATTGTACTATTATCCTATACATTTAATTCCCTTTTATAAGGAAAAATGGAACTTATCCAGATGCCCAATTTCAGAAAAAATTTTTAGTAAAATAGTTATCATACCTTTTGGAATAGATTATAGTAATAAGAATTTAAAAAATATTATAAAAAAAATAGGAGAAATAATATTATATGAAAAAGTTAGCAATAATAGGTTCTAGTGAATTGCAAACGCCTTTAATATTGGAAGCTAAAAATATGGGATATGAAACCTATGTGTTTTCAAAAAGAAACAACACTATTGGAGAAAAGGAATGTACAAAGTTTTATGATGTTGATGTACTGGATGTTGATGCAATTTTAGAAAAATGTGAAAATTTAAAAATTGATGGGATTACTTCCATTGCATCTGACATTACAACAAAAGCAGTTGTATTTGTTTCTGAAAAGATGAATTTGGTAGGAAACTCTTTTGAAACTTTATATAAATCCACTAATAAATATGAGATGAGAAAATCCTTTAAAAATGCTGGTCTTATTGTTCCAAACAACTTTCTAGTCAAAGATATAGAAGATATAAATGGACTTGATACAAAATTAAAATATCCAGTTATAGTTAAACCCACCGACAGGGCAGGAAGTGCAGGAGTCATTAAAGTAGATAACAAGAAAGATTTAAGAAGTAGTATTGAATATGCTATGCAAGAATCTTTAACCAAGCATGTAATTGTGGAAGAATACATATATGGTAAAGAATACAGTTGTGAATGTGTTTCTATTAATGGAAAACATAAAAGGTTAGTATTTACAGAGAAATTTACAACAGGAGCACCAAATTTTGTCGAAATAGGGCATATACAACCAGCTAATATAAATTTAGATGAAAACTACGTTGAAAATATTATTTTTAAAGGATTAGATTCATTGAATATACAAAATGGTGCTTCTCATGCCGAATTTAAAATTACTCCTAATAACGAAGTTGTAATAATTGAGATTGGTGCAAGAATGGCAGGTGATTTTATAGGTTCAACATTAGTTAAACTATCAACCAATGTTGACTATGTAAAATTAGTCATTGATATTGCAATGAATAACTCTCCCCTATTTCCTAGCATACAAAAAATTACCCCTTGTGCTATTAAATTTATTTGCAATAATGAAGATTTAAAAACATTTGAAAAGTTAAAAAATGAAAATATGATATTTTCCCATAGTGATGATTTAATAGTCAACAATAAAAGAATAACCAAAAGTTCAGAAAGATTTGGTTGGTTTACTATTAAAGGTGGTAATATTGAAATGTATAAAAAAATAATAAATAATGAAATTTAACAAGAAATATGTTAAAATATCTAGCAGGAGTGATGTAAAGATGAATGATTAGAATCTAAAATTAGAATTAATATAAATTTTAAATTATTGAGGTGAAAGTTATGAATAAAAAAGAAATAATAGAATTAGTTAATAATCAATTAGCTATAGATTTAAACTGTAAAAAAGAAGATTTTTATAAAGAAGGAATTATTTATACTGATGTAGTAAACAATGATAAACAAAGAAAATGTATTAGAGAAAATCCTTATGTTGAATTAGTTACTATGGGGCAAGCCTGTGTAATAACTGTAGATAATAAATTAAAAGAGAAAATCAGCAAAATGTTTGAAGGAAAAAGCAGAAATGAAATTAGTGAAATGAATGTTTTAACTGAATCTGAAATTCATTATATTCCAGATATAAGCAGAATTACTGAAAAAAGAAAATTACCTGAGGAATTTGAATATGAAATCAAAGAAGGAAAAGAAATAGAAAAATTATATTCTTTACCAGAATTTGCAGGATTTGATAATTCTATACAATACGGTGAAAACTATGTAGGACCTGATGAAATTGTATTATATGCGAAAGATAAGAATAAAATAGTTGGAATGGCAGGTGCAAGTAAAGATACAGAGGAAATGTGGCAAATCGGAGTTGATGTAAAAAAAGATTACAGAAGCAAGGGACTAGCAACAGCATTGGTAAGTAATTTAGCAAATATAATATTAGATAAAGGAAAAATACCTTATTATAGTACCACTTCATCTAACATTCCATCTCAGCTTGTTGCATATAAATGTGGTTTTATGCCTTATTGGTATTCAAAAAAAGTAATTAACTCTGAACTAAACTAAATTAAATTAAAAAAAGAACATCCAAAGGGAGAAGTTAAATAAGGACAAAATTGTTCTTATTTGGT
>ULTU01026513.1_pt1 | contig 19863 bp, 10 predicted proteins | sample 1957861 | NCBI WGS metagenome assembly ULTU01 (sample SAMEA4835742, study PRJEB28245) | human gut metagenome | biome: gut microbiome; material: fecal sample | place: Denmark | collected 2008
ATTTGAATGTTTTAAAAATGAGCTATATAGATTTATATAGCCCATTTTTTAATATTTTTATTAGGATGCAATATCAAATTCGTTTGCATTTGGTTCGTGGTCAAAGAAATGTATTATAAAATCATAATCTGTGCCTATATTTTTAATGTAACATACACTGCTTGTAAACACAAACTTAAATTTGCTTGCATTTGATAAACTGATAGTTGAATAATCAGATATTTCTGTGTCATCTGCGTTTTTGATTGTCCAACTGCCATTTGTTCCAGTTATTTCATTTAATGAATTTAAAACGGTTTTAAGTGTGTCCCCCGTAGTAAACAAACGATAGTCAGCATAAACTTCATTATTATCAGTTGTGGTGCCATAGAATGATTTGCATATATTTGAATTTTCATCTTGATAATAACTGTAACCTGCTAAAGTAACAATGATGCTTTCTGCATTAATTGTTCCAAAGTTATCGGAAGCAACATTAGTGATAGTAAACCCAATGTTGTAATCTGATGAATTTAATTCTAGGCCAGTTGTATCTAATTCAAATTTCTTATATCTGCAATTTCCTTCTTTGCCTGGAACATCAGTTAATGTGCCTGTTGCATTGGTTGTTCCATATCCATCAAGATTAAAACCTTTACCTAACACACTCCACGTTAGTTGTAAGCCTTTGTAATACTCATCTGGGCCAAGGCCAAACATTATAATTGCTTCGCCATCTTCATTAAGTCGTAAGCTAAAGCCATCTTCATTGTATATAAATCTACTCAAATTATTAAATTCTTCTTTTTTAACGACCCAAGTGTATTTTACACCAATAATATATTCGGTGCTATCTATTGTTTTTTTAACATACTCGACATTATAAGTTGAACCGTGAGATATGGTTTTATCTTCTTCCCAGTAGAAATTTACAATATTATTGGCTGTGTCATTTCCAGCAAAATATATTGTTGTTGTATATGTTCCAGCACCTACTGCACTAAATTGCCACATTTTATTATAATTTTCTGATTTATAACTTTCGGCAAGACCCGTGCTCTTGTCAGCAACAAATTGAGAATCATAATCAAAATAATCAAATGTCATAACACTTGGCAAAATGCCATCTTCATCATAAGTATATTCGTTAGTGTTGATAGTTGGTCTAGGAATAAGATATGAACCCTTATTAACCGTAAGCTTTATTAAAAATGGTTCAGACTCTTCGTATAAATTTTGATACTCTTCATTAGGAACAAACTTAACTTTTGCTGTTAATTGTTCGCCATTTTGTTGTGCATTATAACCACGCAATGCTGTTTCGCCTTCAAATGGCACTGCAACGAAATTTCCGTACTTTAATAATTTTGAAAGATTATTTTCATATTCTTCGCCACTAACAAGATTGTTAAGAGATATTTGCTCTTGAGCTGTTTGTTGTCCTGCCTTTAATATTAAAGAAAATTCGCCACTAGAAAAATAATCGTTTGTGTGATAATAATTGTTTTCTTCATTTGCCAACATATCATTAAATGTAACATCTTTACTTACTCTTTTTTCAACATCAAATGCCCAAGTGTATTGTAAACCATTATAAGTATCATAATTTTCAGATGTAAGATTTTCGTTTTCAATGGTAAATGGTGCTTTTAAAATTTCTATTTTTTGGAAACTTGAATAGGTTGCAAAGAAATTATTTGTTTCTTTAATTTTTGCACAAATCAAATATTGGCCTGGTGTAATTTCACTTAAATTATTAGAATCATCCTCAAATGATATTGCAGACAACAAATTGTTTTGTTCATATTCTTGTGGAGATAACAATTGATCCGGCATTTTATCTTTAACATTATAACGTTCTATCATATCATCATAGCCGTCAACTTTTTTCATAAGAATATAAAGCCCATCTATTTGACTGTTTGGAACAATCTCATCGTTTGTTTTAACAGTCAAATTAATAGCACTTTCTTTTGTTCCATAGAAAATAACATTGTTATCCGTAATTGTTTTGCCACCCATAGAGTTAACACTTGTTGTCAAATCTAGTTTGTAATCTAAAGTGTTTGCAACTGCATAGACCTCGGCAGTAAGCGATACAGTTGACCCCATATAAGTAAAATCAATTGTGTAGGTGCCAACATCAAGTGTATTTGATTCAATTTTTTCTAAGTATGAAGATAATTCTATTTCAATAGGGTTTGAATAATGTCCTTCGCAAAACTCAATTTTAACTGTAACATTTTGCAAACTTAAAATTTCCGTTGAATCGTCCGAAAAGTGAGCAGTAATCTCAAAACTATCTAGCCCAGTATTATCGCCATAATGACAGGCTATAGATGAGCTTTGATTTGAAAATTTTACATCAAGGTAACTAAAAGTTTTTTTGCCACACGCTGATAACATCAAAAAAGCTGGAATTATCAAAAACATAGCAAGCAAATAAATTAAAAATGATTTTTTATTTACCATAATCTTCTCCTTTTTTGTTTATTATATCATAACCAAAAACAAAAAACAAATTAATTATTAAATAAATATAGGTAATTAAAGTGCAAAAAAAGACCTTAGTCTAGTATTTTTGAAACAAGTTTAAAGAAAAAAAGAGAACTATACTTTTTTGTATGATTCTCTTTTTGCTAGTTTCAAACAACATAGACTAAGTTGTTTTTTTACTTAACTCTTTCCATGTACTCGCCAGTACGAGTGTCTATTCTAATTCTTTCGCCATTGTTTACAAACAAAGGAACCTTAACAACCAGTCCAGTTTCACACTTGGCAGGCTTGTATGCTGTTCCACTTGTGTTTCCAGCAACAGCAGGCTCACATTCTACAATATTTAGTTCAATAAATGTAGGTGGGTCGATGCTAATAAGTTTGCCATTGGCATATTTAACAGAACAAACTGTATCGTCTTTGATGTACTTCATAACATCTTGAACTTGTGCTTTGTCAAAAGGAACTTGGTCATAAGTCTCCAAATCCATAAAGTAAACCAAATCGCCATCTTCATAAGAATATTGCATTTCTTTGGTATCTACAAATACTTCGCCAACAGTTTCGCTTGGAAGGAAGTTCTTTTCCAAAACTTGACCAGTTTCAATATTTTTTAGTTTTGTTCTAAATAAAGCAGCAAGTCTTGGACGGCTAACTTTTTGATATTCAACAACATACCAAAGTTTGCCATCAAATTCTATAGTTGAGTTGATTTTTACATCTTGAATATTCATAATATCTCCTAAAATTGTCTTAAATTTTCTAACACTTTGTATTTTAGCAAAAAATATTAAATTTTGCAAGTATTATAGCCAAATTTATGTTTCGTTTGCAAAAAAAGTTTACTTGGATATTAGATAATAAATTTTTTCGAGTTCCTTGGCTGACATTAGTTTAGGAACGGGATAAAGTGGATTGCCTTCGCTACTTGCATGAGAAGCAAGTTCGCTTATATCATCTGGATTAATAAAATCAAATCTCTTTGGAATTTCAAAATGTTCATTCATTTCTAATATTTTGTTAATAAGTTTGCTTGACGCAATTTGGTCACTTTCATAAGGCCTAGCGATGTTGCAATAAACGGCTATTTCTTTGAGTTTTTTATAAATAGTCGAACCATATTCGCTAAGCATATACGGAAGAATTACAGCATTGGCTAGTCCATGTGGGGTGTTGTATTTTCCGCCAAGAGAATGTGCTATAGCATGAACATATCCAACATAAGATATTGTAAATGCAACACCCGCCATATATGATGCTTTAAGCATATGTGCTCTTGCTCTTTCGTTTTTGCCATCGTCATAAACTTTTTCTAGATTTTCAAAAATAAGTCTACACGCTTCGAGTGAACAATGTCTAGTGTGTTTGTTTGTTGAATTTCCAATATATGCTTCAATCGCATGAGTCAAAGCATCCATGCCTGTTGTCGCTGTCAACGATTTTGGAAGATTGATAGTAAGAGTAGGGTCAAGCACAGCATAACTTGGAATTAACTTAAAGTCATTGATTGCATACTTTGTATGTGTTTCGGGGTTTGTAATAACGGCTGCGACTGTAGTTTCGCTTCCCGTTCCGGCGGTTGTTGGAATTGCTATAAGCAAAGGTAAATCCTTTTTGACTTTGAGAAGTCCTTTCATTTTTTGAACAGATTTTTTTGGATTGACAACTCTAGCACCTGTAACTTTGGCACAATCCATAACACTTCCGCCACCAAAAGCAATGATTCCTTGACACGAGTTATCTATGTACATTTTGTACGCATCTTCAATATTATTGATAGTTGGATTAGGGACTGTTTCATCAAACACAAAAACATTTTTTCCGCTATCTTTCAAGTCTTTTTCCAAACTCTCAGTAAGACCAAGACTTCGTATACCTTTGTCTGTAACCAACAAAACATTATCTATGTTTTTTTCGTTCAAAATATTTTTTATGTCCAATACGCTATTCAAAATTTGTGGCTCACGATAAGGCATAAGCGGGATAATCCACTTGAAAATTGTTTGATAAACTCTACAATAAATTTTTGAAAATATGTTCATAATTTTCCCTTTTTGCTCTCTAAATTAAAACTAATGCATCACAAGTTTCTACTTGAATTTTGCCACTCACTCTATCGCTATTAAAGTAATTAGTCATAGTTTTCATAAGCGTAAATTCAAATGGTTTGTTTCCACGATTGATAATAATAATTGCTTTTTGGTCGCCTTTTACTCTTTCATAAGCGACAACCCCGTCCATTGCATACAAAATATTCATATCCCCACCATCAAATACTTTGTCGTTTCGCAATTTACCCAAATTCTTGTACCAAGAAACCAATTCCAAATCTTCGTTTCCCCATGGATAAGGTTTTCTGCAGAACGGGTCAAGAGTTCCTTCCACACCCGCTTCATCGCCATAAAATACTGTAGGAATGCCCATAACTGTATACTGCATGATTGTTGCTAATTTTAATAGTTTTTTCGCCCTATCTCTTTGGTCGGGAGTTAGTTTGTATTCTTGTTTAGTATTTATATCGTCTTCAATTCCCAAATAAGTCAATGCTCTGACTGTGTCATGGGTATCTAGGATATTCATAAGATTATTTTGAATAGACTTTGGATACTGGTCCTTGATAAGATTAATAATGTTTACAAAATTTTTTACATTTCCAGTTTTTATAAAATCCAAAATGGCATTTTTCATAGGGTAATTTGTAACACTATCTAGATTTCCACCCAAAAAATAATTTTTGCGTTCGTCATATGATATTTTGGTCGATGCGTCTTCCCACACTTCGCCTACCATAATAGCCTTGGGATTAACACGTCTTGCAGCATCACAAATTGCATGAGTAAATTTGTTTGTAAGTTCGTCTACAACGTCAAGTCTAAATCCCGCAATACCCATAGCCATGTACTTTTCAATTATTCCGCCACGTCCAGCAATATAATCAAAAAACGTTGAGTTTTCTTCGGTTTGTGGCAACGTCTTAATTCCCCACCAACAACTATATTCATCGGGGTATTTATCAAAACTATACCACGAATAATATTTGGAGTTTGGACTCTGGTAAGCGCCAACTGTTCGGTATCTTCCAAGTTTATTAAAGTATACACTATCGCTACCCGTATGATTAAATACACCGTCTAGTATTACAGATATTCCAAGTTTTTTTGCTTTTTTGATAAGAGTTTCAAATATCTCTTGGTTGCCAAACATGCTATCTATTTTGGAATAGTCGGCAATATCATATTTGTGACTACTGTTTGCTTCCATAATCGGACTTAAATATATAATACTTACATTAAGTGATTTGAGATAATCTAATTTTTCTATAATTCCTTGCAGGTTTCCGCCGTAACAATTTGCGTTAATTCTCTCTCCGACTTCGTTATACTCATACTCAATAGGTTTTTGCCAATCATCAATTAGTTTTAGTCCACTTCTTGGTTTAACCTCGCCCGACCTATTAAATCTGTCTACGAAAATATGATAGATAATCCCTTTTTTGAAATTATTATCTATTTTGCTTTCTTTGGAAATTACTAGTTGCAAAAAGTCCGAATTGGCGGGACTTTGCATTACATCTAGATTGTCCGACCTAATCAACTTAAAGTCGCCTTCGTTTGTCTCCACTTCAAAATGATACCAAAAAAATCCCGACTCCAAAAAAGCATGTGAAAACTCAAGATGATAATATCTATCGTCTGCATATTTGTGAGTCATTTCATATCTTTGTTCATCTTGTCCATCTTGGTGCATTACAAAATATGCTTTTTTAATACCTACGAACTTTATGACTTTGAGTTCGTAAGTAACAGTTGTGCCTTTACAACATGCACCGCTTGGCTTTTTGTTATTAATTGGATTAAAAACAAAATTTTCCATTTTTTCACCTTGTTTTACTATAAGTTTTTATTTAACTGGTTTCAAATTCCAAATATTGTTTGCATAATCTTCAATGCTTCGGTCGGCGGCAAAGAACCCTGAATTTGCAATATTTTGCAAACTCATTTTTGCCCATACCATACTGTCTTTGTATGTCTCGTCCATTTTGTGATAGCAATTAAGATAACTATCGAAATCAATTAAACACATATAAGGGTCTGGACGTCCGCCTTCAATTAAATAATTTGCAATATCGTCAAATTTTTCACCGTCAAATCCAACTTTAAGCATCTCAATTACCTTGTGAACTTTTGGATTGTTTAGATATATCTCTTTTGGAGTGTACCCAACTTTCCATGCATTATCAACTTCTTCGCTTGAAAGACCAAATATAAATATATTGTCATTCCCAACACATTCACTCATCTCAACATTTGCTCCGTCAAAAGTTCCCAAAGTTAATGCTCCATTTATCATAAACTTCATATTGCCCGTACCGCTTGCTTCCTTTCCCGCAAGACTAATTTGCTCACTAACTTCGGCTGCTGGAATGATTTTTTCTGCTAAACTAACATTGTAGTTTTCTAAGAATACTACTTTTAATTTGGCAGAAACTACTGGGTTTTTGTCAATTTCCTGCGACAATTTGCAAATAAGTTTAATTATTCTCTTGGCCATATTATATTTTGATGCAGACTTTCCACCAAAGAAAAATACCTGTGGAGTCACATCTTTGTTTGGACTATCAAGAAGTTCGGAATACAAATATATAATTTTAAGAACATTGAGAAGTTGACGTTTGTATTCATGAATTCGTTTGATGTGAACATCAAAACGCATGTTAGGGTCTATGGTAATTCCACGAGTTTTTCGCAAATATTCCGCAAACTCTTTTTTGTTCTTTTGTTTGATTTTATTAAGTTTTGAAAGAACAGTTTTGTCTTCAGAATACTTGGTTAGTTTTTTTAGGTCATTTGCATCGTAGTAGTAGTTTGTTCCAATACTGCCGTCAATAAGTTCGGTTAGATTTGGATTGGATTGACATAGCCATCTTCGATGTGCAATTCCATTTGTAACATTTGTAAATTTGTTTGGATAGAGTCGTGAAAAATCTTTGAACAAACTATTTTTGATTATATCGCTATGAAGTTTGCTCACACCATTTACGTGATTACTTCCTATCACAGACAAGTTTGCCATTCTGACTTGACCTTGACTTACAATTGACATTTTTTCGACAGTTGACAGGTCAAACTCGTCGGACCTGTTGTCTAACAAATCTTTTGTAAATCTACGATTAATTTCTTTTACAATTTGATATATTCTTGGAAGAATTGTTTTAAACAAATTCTCATCCCATTTTTCAAGTGCTTCCATAAGCACTGTATGGTTTGTATAGTTTATTGTCTTATTAACAAGTCTCCAAGCGCTATTCCACTCCCAGCCATAATCGTCCATAAGTATTCTCATAAGTTCTGGAATACACAAAGCGGGATGAGTGTCGTTAATATGAATAACTGTCATGTCCGATAGAGTTGACAAATTCTTGTATCTTTTGAGATGTGTAGAAACTATATTTTGAAGTGCTGATGACACCAAAAAGTATTGCTGTTTTAGTCTCAAAGTTTTTCCTTCATAATGGTCGTCGGCAGGATACAAAACTTTGCTAATCATTTCGATTTCGCTCGCTTCGGCAACCGCCTTAACATATGCTCCTTGACTAAAACTATTAAGGTCAAATTTATTGATACTCTTAGCCTCCCAAAGTCTAAGCACAGCAACACCTTGACTATCAAAACCGCTTAATATCATATCATAAGGAATAGCCTGAACTTCGGTGTAATTCTCATATGTTGGAACGAGTTTTCCGTCAACCATATTTTCAATTACATTTCCGCCAAACCTAACAATAACACTCTTATCTTGACGTTTTTGTAGCCAAAAATCGCCAGTTGAACGCCAACTATCAGTAAGTTCGATTTGTTCGCCGTCTACAATTTTTTGTTTGAATAGACCATATTCATAGAGTATGCTGTGTCCCATGCTTGCATAGTTTAGCGTTGCCAAACTATCCATAAAACAAGCAGCAAGCCTACCGAGTCCACCATTTCCTAGACCCGCATCGTTTTCAACTTCGTATACGTCTTCGATATCTATGTTTATAGACTTCAAAATCTTGGTATAGATTTTGTCTAAACCAAGATTAAAAAGTGTGGACTTTAGGTTTCTTCCAAGCAAAAATTCCATACAAAGATAATGCACTCTTTTGGCGCCAGATTTGGATGATTTGCTGTGGAATTTCTCACGCATATCCGCCAAAATTTCACGAGAAATAATTGCAAGAACTTTGTATAAATCTTTGGCGGTTGCTTCCTTGAGTGTAAGTTCGGAATATTTGCTTAAGTTTTCTTGAAGCAGTGTAAGTGCTTTTTGCTCTGTCATTTTGATGCCCAAAATTTTCTCCTTAATTAATTAGAGACTTGTATAAATCTAGATATTTCTTAGCGGATTTGTCCCAACTAAAATCGGTAGTCATAACAATTCTCATTTTATTTTTCCAGCCATTTTCATCATTATAATCGTTAATGGCTCTATTAATTTGACTTAATAAGTCGTTTGGATTGTAGTTTGCAAATGTATATCCATTTCCACCTTCTACACACCCAAAGTCTTTGATAGTATCCTTAAGTCCACCCACTTCTCTTACGATTGGAACTGAACCATATCTACTAGCTATCATTTGAGATATTCCGCAAGGCTCAATTTTGCTTGGCATTAAGAATATATCCGATGCAGCATAAGCACGTCTAGCAGATTCGTTTGAATATTTGTCAACTAACGCTCTAACTTTGGTTGGATATTTGTTTTCCAAATACTTAAAGTAATCAACATATCTGGAGTCCCCCGTTCCAACGACTACAAATTGTACATCTTTTTGAAGTACATCTTCGAGAACTTTTGTAAGTAAATCTATGCCTTTGTGAGATACAAGTCTACTTACAACGGCTATCATTGGTGTACGCCCATCAACTGGGAGACCAAGTTCGTCTTGCCAAATCTTTTTGTTTAGCACTTTGTTTTCCAAAGTATCAACATCGTAATTTTTGAATATTGCACTATCTGTTGCAGGATTATAGAAATCATAATCTATACCATTTAGTATGCCTGACAATTTATATTCGTTACGAATAACGATATGATGAAGTCCTCTACTACAATATGGCTGTTTTAAATTATCACAATAACTATCCGAAACAGTTGTAAACTTATCACTATACTGAATAGCGGCTTTAGTTAAATTTATATCATTATTGTATTCAAGGTCATTTTTGAATCTTGGATCAATTCCAAACAAATCTTTGAGATTTTCCATTCCATATATGCCTTGATACTCCACATTATGGATTGTATAAATATTTTTGATTTTGTAATATCTAAAGTCTGACCAATTTCCGGTTTTGATATAAGTTGAAACAAGCGCAGATTCCCAATCGTTGCAGTGAATAATATCTGGGAAGAAATTAAGCATTGGAAGACTCTCAACAACCGCTTTGCAGAAATATGCAAATCTTTCACCGTCATCATAGAATCCATATATTCCGTCACGTCTAAAATATCTCTCATTATCAACAAAATAGTAAGTTACACCATCCTTTGTATATTTGAACAGTCCACAATATTCTTGTCTCCAAGACAAATGCACCGTAAAGTTTCCAATATACTCAAGTTTGTCCCCATATTCATCTTTTATTTTTCCGTACAAAGGCATAATTAGTCGTATATCTATTCCGTCCAATTTTGCAATTGCTTTTGGCAAACTTCCGGCAACATCACCTAGTCCACCCGTTGCTATAAACGGCTGACATTCGCTAGCAACATACAATACTTTTATGTTGTCTTTTTCTTTTTCCACTTTTTTCTTTTCTACTCCGAAAATTGTATAAATTACTTCCATATCATCGGTTTTAGTTGGAGTTTTGGAATTTTGTTTGACTTGTTGTTCGGTAGATACTGCATTTGCAATATTTTTGTTTAAATTCAAGTCTCCCATTTCCTTTCCTTTTTCGTCATACACACTCATGTATTCGTCGGTTTCAGGTCGACTCTTCTTGTCTTCGTCAGATAGGTAAAAATAATTTGGCTTTTCGGCTTTGGTTTTTTCGGAATTAACAAGATATTCAATATCTTTTTCGTTTAGCGCAACTTCTGGATTTAATAACCCATCTTCGGCACTTTCAGTTTCTGTTTTTTCTGGGTCAATTCCGAGTGCGTTACAAAGTGTCTTTGTTTCGTTTTCGAGTGAGTTTTCAGTTGTTTTTGTCAAAGTTTCGTCTTTTTCGTCAACTGTTTCATCTTGGGGTTTTTCATCTTTTTCAACTTGACTATTAATATCTTCAATCAACTCATTTGCAACCGTCTCCGCCTTTGAATTTTCGACCGATTGAGTTTGAGACAATGTTTCATTTTTGTTGCTCGTAAGGTTATTAATAATATCCAAAGCCTTATTTAGTGTGTCGCTTTGAGTCTGTTGAACTGGCTCAGTTTGTTGCTCTTTTTCGCCTTTGAGTTGATTTAACAAGCTTTCCTGCAAACGTGCCATTTCGTTATAGAATTCTTCTTTTGAAATAGCGTCTGTGTTTTCATCTTTGTTTTCGTCTTGCGTCTTTGAATTTTCAGGTTTAAATTCTCTACCCAAAACATCAATTTGACTTTCTGGCAATTCGTCTTGTTCAAGAACCATTACACTATCGTCATCGGAGTCATTTTCAACTGGGATATTGCTACTAACTATATAATCGTCCAAATCGCTATCGTCGTCGGACAAATCATAAACTTTGTCATCATTTTCAGAATCACTTTCTTTGCTATAATTTTCTGTTTGATTAACTTCGTTTTCTACTAGTTCAGCATCTTCAAATGTTTGTTTTGTACTTGAATTATCTTCTTTGCTTTCTTCAAATCTATCAAGTGAATTTTGCCAAGCATCGTCACTATTTTCTTCTTTATTTTTGTCTTCAGCAGTATCATTTAATTCGGACAAATTATCGTTTTGTGCAACAACATTTTCATAATCTGCATCAATTTTTTCGCTATTTGGTGTTACATATCTAATATCTGCATATGGGTCGTCATCTTCGCTATTAAGCGAATTATACAAGTCTCTAAAACTAGACTCTTCCCCATTATTTTCATTAATTGTTTCTTCTGCAGTTTCGTTTTCTTTTACGTCGTTTTCACGCGTTTCAACCTGACCACTAAATATATTTTCGTAGTCGTGTTTTTTGTTTTCGTAACTATCTTTGTAACTCTCAAATTGTTCGTCGTCTTCGTTATCTTCTGACTTGTTGTAATCGTCTATTTTTTGTTGTTTGCGTTTGTAATAATCGGCTATTTTTTGGTCAAGTTCTTGGTTTCTATTGTTAAATTCTTCCAAGTCTCTATCAAATCTATTTGAGTAGTTTTTACTTTCGCCTTGCTCATTAGTTTGTGTTGAGTCTTCGGTGTTTTCATTTGTATTTGTTTGTTCGTCATCGTCATTTTTCAAAACAAGTTCTTGATTTTTTTCATCGTTGTTTTTCAAAACTTCTTGCAATTTTTCGTCAGACACTTCGCTATTATCACTTTCGTCACTTACAAACGACCCAGTGAATAATTTTTCATATTCTTCTTGTTCTCTATTTAAAGTTTCCTTTTCGCTTTCAACTTTCTTTTTGTTTTGCAACTCGCTTAGAGATTTTGCGGTTACAGGATTATCTTCGTCCAAATACTCCGAAACATCAGTCCCGCCAGCCAAAAGTGTATCATTGAGAGCCTTGTATAGTTCAATGACTTTTGGGTCATTCATATCTACGACTGGTGCCTGCTTGGTAGGCTTAACAACCTTTTTATCCTTTATGATTTTAATCTTTTCTGCCAAATCCTTGACGCTAGCCTTTTTGGTTTCAGATTTTGAAACTCCTTTTTGTGGTGCTTTTGTAGTCTTAGATTTTGTAGCAGATTTTGTAGTTTTCTTAGTTTTAGCACTATCTTTTTTGGTTGTTTTCTTAGCGGTAGAATTGGCTTCAGTTTTGGAAGTCTTAGCCTTTGGCTTTTCTTTTTTGGTGTTTAGATACTTGGTAATCGCATCTTTGCCATCAAAAAGTGAAGTCTTAGGTTTTTCTAACACTTCTTCATTTTTGACTATAGTATCATCATATTCATCGTCAATTTCTCTTGATACCCTTGTCGCCCTTGGGGGTCTGGGCATATTTTTGTCATTATTATCAAACTTTTTTGTACGATTGACAATATCCATTAATTCGTTATAAGTCTTATCCATAATTAATCCAACCTTATTTCTTTAGATTTTTTACTTAAGAAAACGCCACTAAATGCAGGAATTTTAATAGTTAATTTGTAGTCTTTGCCTTTAAAGTTTTGTTTGGTTGCAACTAGGCCAATATTCCTAATTCCGCTTCCACCAAATTCTTCCCAGTCAGTACTAAATACTTCGGTATATTCCAAACTATCAACTGGAATATCATAATTATCTTGAGTGTTAGGCGAAAAATTAACTGCATAAATGAGTTCATTTCCGCTTTTGTCCATTCTTTTGAATACCAAAACATTTTGATTGTTATCATCAGGAACAATCCAATCAAAACCTTTCCACGAAAAATCTTCTTCGTATAGTTCGCGAGTTTCCAAGTAGAAGTGATTAAGTGCCTTGACAAACTTGTGCATGTTTTTGTGAGTTTCAAAGTCAAGCAAACAAAAATCAATTCCCGCCTGATAATCCCACTCTTTAAACTGTGCAAACTCACAGCCCATGAATGTTAATTTTTTCCCAGGATGCGCAAACATATAGGATAAATATGCTCGCATTGATTTAAACTTGTCATAATAATCACCAAACATTTTGTTTAACAAACTGCATTTTCCATAAACAACTTCGTCGTGCGAAATTGGAAGTATAAAGTTTTCGCTAAATGCGTAGAACATCGAAAATGTAAGTTTGTTGTGAATTGATTTTCTAAAATACGGGTCGGTACTCATGTACTCAAGCGAATCGTTCATCCAGCCTATATTCCACTTGAAGTTAAATCCAAGTCCGCCTACATTTGTCGGTTTTGTAACCAATGGCCAGGCGGTACTTTCTTCGGCAATCATAAGTACATTTGGAAATTCTTTAAATATGCTTGCATTAAGTTTTTGAAGAAAAGCAACTGCTTCCAAGTTTCGATTGTTTCCAAATTGATTTGGAATCCACTCGCCAGGTTTCTTGTCATAATCCAAGTATAACATAGATGCTACCGCATCAACTCGAATCCCGTCAATATGATATTTTTTGATAAAAAACATTGCTGACGAAACTAGAAAACATTGAACTTCTTTTCTGCCATAATCAAAACGCCTTGTTCCCCAACTCTTGTGTTCTTTTCTGTCCCAGCCTTGATTTTCATACAAACAAGTTCCGTCAAATTCAATAAGTCCATATTCATCTTTTGGAAAATGTGCTGGAACCCAGTCCATTATAACTGATATGCCATTTTCGTGACACTTGTCAACAAAGTACATAAAGTCTTTTGGTTCGCCAAACCTTGATGTAGGACTAAAGTATCCCGTCACTTGATATCCCCACGAACCATCAAAAGGATATTCGGTTATTGGCATTATTTCAATGTGCGTGTAACCCATATCTAATACGTATGGGATAAGTTCGTCGGCAAGCATTCGATATGTGTAATAACTACAATCGCTTTGTTTTTTCCACGATGCAAAATTAAGCTCGTATATGTTCATTGGACTTTCGTAATTGTTTTTTGAATTGCGGTATTCAATATATCCTTTGTCATTCCATTTATAGCCCTCAATATCATAAACAATTGATGCTGTTTTTCCATTCGTTTCATTCATAAAAGCATATGGGTCGGCTTTGAGTCTAGCATAATTATTTTTGTCGAATATTTCAAACTTGTATTTATCAAATTGTTTTGCACCATATATCTTTGCTTCCCAAACCCCACCTTCCGAAATTTTCTTCATTGGGTTTTTGGTGTTGTCCCAAAGATTGAAGTCGCCTACAACATTAATTTTGCTTGCGTTTGGCGCCCATGTCCTAAAGATGTAGCCCGTTTTCCCATTTTCTTCAAACGGATGTGCCCCCAAATACTCATAAGCACAATAATAAGTTCCCTGATGGAATAGATATAATTGCTCGTTATTTTTGTTTTCCATTATTCACCATTTTCCATTTTATTTAATTCTTCCGTATGTATATGCTAGGTCATAATATTTTCCACACATATTTTTGTCCAACTCACCACTCAATTGCCATGTCCAGTTTCCATACATTTGACCCGGAACATTCATTCTTGATTCGGCACCCAAATGAAGCATATCTTGCGTAGTTAAAATAATTAAATTTGCACTACTTTTGTATAGTGCTAGGATTGAGTTTTCAATCACACTATCGTTGCCTTCTTGCAACGGCATTGTTAGATATTTTTTGAATCTATTTATCTTGTCCCAATCGCCTTCATTAAGCATACCCATCATTGTGTTATTATCATGAGTACCCAAGTATGCTACACAATTTTTTTCGTAATTGTGTGGTTGATACATATTATCTCCCACCCCATCAAAAGCAAATTGCAAAACCTTGACACCGGGTATCCCAAAATTTTCTTTGAGTTCCATAACATCTGATGTTACAATTCCCAAATCCTCTGCCACAAGTTTAATTTTGCATTTGTTTGTAATTAACTTCAAAAGCGCTTCGCCCGGTCCTTGCATCCATTTTCCAGACTTGGCAGTTTTGCTATTTGCATTGACTGCCCAAAATTTACTAAATGCAACAAAGTGGTCAATTCTCAAAATGTCAAAAATTTCACTTTGACGTTTAATGCGTTTAAGCCAAAAATCATAGCCCGACTTAGACATTCCCGAAAAGTTATAAATTGGATAACCCCAAAGTTGACCTTCGGAATTAAAGTAATCTGGCGGAACACCCGCTTTTAGTTTTGGCTTTCCATTTTCTAACATCCAATTCTTTGGATTATCCCAAACATCAGCGCTATCTAGTTCAACATAAAAAGGAATGTCTCCAAAAATTTCAATACCGTTCAAATTGGCGTATGTTTTAATTTTTTTCCACTGTCTATCTAGCAAAAATTGAATTAATTTTATGTCAGAAATTTCTTGTTTGTGTTTAAGTCGAAATTCTTCCAATGCGGTTTTATTTTTGTTTTTGAAATTATCTGGCCATTCAAACCAAGGTTTGAAGTCGTTATATTTTTTCAAAACTTTGAATAATGCATAACTATCTAGCCAATACTTTGATGTTTTTTCAAATTCCTTTAAATCATAATCGTTTCTATACTTTTCACAAATTACTTCAAGTGCATTATCAAATTTGAGTTTATAGTCAAAGAGTGACAAATTTTTTTGAATTCCAAGTTTAAATATTTCGTCAGAACTTAAAAATTCTGTCAAATCCAAAAAGTAAGGATTTATTGCAAAACTAGACACTGCACTATATGGAGAATTTTCGTACAAGCATTCCGAAAAAGGCAAAACCTGCCAAACACCAAATCCGCCCGCTTTCAAAAAATCAATAAAGTTTGTAGCAGATACGGAAAAACACCCCCACCCATAATCGTTTGGAAGTGAAGTTATGTGCATGAGTATTCCACTTTTTCGAGTTATTTTTTCCATTTAAACGCTTTCCATTTTTCGTTTTGTTTTTAAATTTTTATGCTTAGTATATTTTATGCAAATGCTTGTATTTTTAATTTTATTTATAGCAAGTTTGTTGAGTTATAAATTTATAACTATCAAATTTTTTAGATATTGTCCGTTGCTGATATTTATAGAAAAATAACATTTTTGCTTATATATTTTAACATATGTTATATATATAAACAAACAATTTAACTTGTTTTTCGACAAAAATTTTGATTATCATAGCATAAAAAAAGTCAAGGTTTTGACTACAAAATATAAAAAGACAAATGGTTTTTGTACAAAAAATATTTGATTATATACTTAGAATTTTTGAAAAAAGTGTTCAAAATTTTGGTATTATGTGATATAATTTCGGTATGGAAAATTTAAGTAAAAATATAGTAGCAATATCTACGCCTATTGGCAATGGCGGAATTTCAATAATTAGAATGAGCGGAAATACAGTTTTGAGTATTGCCGAACGAGTTTTTTTTGCAAACACAAAAGTTTGTAACTTTGAGCCTAGAAAATTATATTTGGGAACTTTCAAATATAAAGACATCGAAGACAAATGTATGTGCGTTTATTTCAAAGCACCTTTTTCGTATACGGGCGAAGATTTGATTGAATTTCAATGCCATGGCGGAATGATGCTTACTCAAAAAATATTTGAAAGTCTTTGTGATGTTGGATGTGTACCTGCCGGCAAGGGCGAATTTTCAAAACTAGCTTTCCTAAATGGAAAAATTAGTCTTGATGAAGCCGAAGGTGTAATTGACATGATTAATGCCGAAAGCGAAAGTGAACTCAAAGCAGGGTACACTCTTATGCAAGGGGATTTGAAGACCAAAGTTGAAACCATGCAAGACAAATTAACCGAACTACTTGCAAAGATAGAAGTAACCCTTGATTATCCCGAAGAAGATTTGGAAGAAGAAACATACAAAAGCATTTTGGACAGTCTAAACAAAACCAAACAAGAAATTGTCGATTTACTCAAAACTGCCGACTTTGGTCGTGCAATCAAAGACGGTACAAAGATATTAATTTATGGCAGAACTAATGCTGGAAAATCTAGTTTGCTTAATAGTCTACTAAGTTATAATCGAGCAATTGTAACCGACATTCAAGGCACAACAAGGGACACAATTGAAGAGACATTTTTGTACAAAGGTTTTAAGTTTATTTTAATAGATACAGCAGGCATTAGAAAGGCTGACAATCTTGTCGAAGAAATAGGCATCAATCGAAGCAAAGACATGCTAAAATCTGCAGATATTGTTCTATTTGTTATTGATGGTTCAAAAGAGATTACAAGTGACGATTTGACAATAGCAAACTCACTACGTGACAAAAACTGCATACTTTGTGTCAATAAGTCAGATTTAAAACAAATAGCAAATGTTGATAAATTAGGAATAAAAGAAGTTATTAATGTATCTTGTGAAAGTGGCGAAAATATAGATAATCTTAAGGAAAAATTATACAAATTTGTAACAAGCAAAAACATAAATAACAATGCAACAATTATTACAAATTCAAGACATATTAATTCTCTAAAAGATGCTTTGAAAAACATAAATAATGCAATACAAGCAATTGATAATATGATTGATTTAAGTCTGGTTTCTATTGACATCAAAAATGCATGGTTATCTCTTGGAGACATAACCGGAAACTCAGATAACGAAAAAATAATTGATGACATATTCAGCAAATTTTGTGTTGGTAAATAAAACCAAATTTGATTTTTATTTATTAAATTTTGTATTAAAAATAATAAACAAATTTGTTGTTAATTTGTCAAACATTGTACTAAAAAATAAGGATAAAATATATGAATAATAATTATGATGTAATAGTAGTAGGTTCGGGTCATGCTGGATGCGAAAGCGCCCTTGCTTGTGCTAGAATGGGGCAAAGAACACTGCTTCTTACTCTTAACCTAGACAGCATTGGATTTCTTGCATGTAATCCTAGTATTGGTGGAACTGCCAAGGGTCATTTAGTATGCGAAATTGATGCACTTGGTGGACAAATGGGAATTAATGCCGACAGAGCCACAATTCAAAGACGTATGCTTAACAGTTCAAAAGGATATGCTGTTCAATCACTTAGAGTTCAAGCAGACAAAAACAAATATCACACACTTCTCAAACAAACAATTGAAAATCAAGAGAATTTGTATTTACGTCAAGGCGAAGCAAGCGAGATATTAACAAAAGATAATGTTGTTGTTGGACTAAAGACAATGCAAGGGGAAACATATAACTGCAAGGCTATAATAATTTGCTCTGGCGTTTATCTTAAGAGTAAAATCATTATTGGAAAATACACAAAAGATGTAGGACCAAATGGTTTTGCTAATTCAAGTTGCTTAAGCGATAGTCTTACTAAACTTGGTTTTAAACTTAGAAGATTTAAAACTGGGACACCAGTTAGAATCGACGGAAAAACAATTGATTATTCCAAACTCGAAATTCAAAAAGGCGAAGACAATATCCAAACTTTTTCTACTTTGACACTAGAAAAACCACGTAATGTAGCCGATTGTTACTTAACTTATACAAATTTGGATACTCACAAATTAATTCTTGACAATCTAAAAAGTGCACCAATGTATAATGGAGACATCAAAGGAACTGGTCCAAGATATTGTCCAAGTATCGAAAGCAAAGTAGTTAAATTTGCCGACAAGGAGAGACACCAATTATTCATTGAGCCAGAAGGAATGGATACAGACGAAGTTTACTTGCAAGGTTTTAGCACTAGCATGCCTGTTGAATTACAATGGAAAATGGTCAATTCTCTCAAAGGATTGGAAAATGCCTTTATTATGCGTGATGCTTATGCAATTGAATACGATTGTATTGATGCAACGACATTATATCCAACCTTGGAAAGCAAAAACATAAGTGGACTATATTTTGCGGGTCAAATTAATGGAACTAGTGGATACGAAGAAGCAGGCGCACAAGGAATTGTTGCAGGAATTAATGCAAGTCTAAAACTCCAAAACAAAGAACCTATGATACTCAAACGTAGTGAAAGTTATATTGGTGTTTTAATTGACGATTTGGTTACAAAACCAACTCAAGAACCATACAGAATGATGACGAGCAGGGCGGAATATAGACTTACTTTGAGACAAGACAATGCAGACCTAAGACTTACAGAAATTGGCAGAAATGTAGGACTTGTTGACAATAACCGTTATGATATTTACAAAAAGCGCATAGAAGAAATAAAGGAACTTGATAATGTTTTAAACAAAATTTACAAACCAAAAGAGATTGAACAATTATTTAAAACTCACAATGAAACCTTAAGCAAGACTAGTGGTCTTACACTCAAAGATATGCTAAGACGTTCTAATTTAACTGCCGAAACAATACAAGAATTTGCAAAGGATATACTTGGCAAATATGATATTAGAGCGATTAAGGAGTGGGAAATTAATCTTAAGTACGAAGGATACTTAAAGCGTCAAGAAATTCAAATAAATCAGGCAAAAAAACTCGAAGAAAAAGACCTTCCTATTGATTTGGACTATAATCAAATAAAAGGACTCAGAATTGAAGCAAGACAAAAATTAAACCAAATAAAGCCATTAACTCTATCTCAAGCATCTAGAATTAGTGGAGTAAGTCCTGCAGATATATCTGTTTTAACAATTTATCTCAAAACAAGGCAAATATAATCTCAAAAACACATTAAATGTAAATAATCGATATTCAATTTACACTATTAATGTGTTTTTTTAGTTTACTAAACACTACATAATAGTATGATATATGATTTTTACTATAA
>ULTU01076041.1_pt1 | contig 19861 bp, 30 predicted proteins | sample 1957861 | NCBI WGS metagenome assembly ULTU01 (sample SAMEA4835742, study PRJEB28245) | human gut metagenome | biome: gut microbiome; material: fecal sample | place: Denmark | collected 2008
CGAGGAAATTCCTGAGCCGACAGTAGATGATATTATGGAAAGTAAAAAATAAAAAAAATATTATTGATGAGCAATAACAAGGAGAAAATATAAAATGAGTAAAAAAAGAACAGCAAAGCTGATTGTGGATATGATATTTATAATTCTGGCGGCAGTATTCGTAATAGTGAACGTTTGCACGGGTGATTATGGTGAGGCTATATTGTGGAATATGAGTTTCACTTTGTGGCTTTGCGACATCGCACTAGACTTAGCGCTTAGAGAGAAAGAGAAAATAACAACGAAATTGAAAGAAAAGGATAATGAATAATGAAAAATGAAAAACTTGTTGTAGATATTGGTATAGTTGAAAATATAGTTATAATTAAAGTAATTGATATTCCTAGTGTAGTTTTTTCTGCTACGGAAATCGAAAGATGTTCTAATGACCACAGTGAAGATGTAACCATAACACTTATTACTAGTACTAAAGATAGAAATTTAACAAGTATGTATTCTTATTCTGTTGAGGTAGGAGATGATTGGAGATTTCTTTTTCCTACTGTAGAATATTGTGAAAATATTAACATAAAAGCACTTACATTCAGTGATGCATTTAAGGCTAAACAATTTGTTAAGTGTTTTAAAGCAGTGGTAGCGAAAGTTAATTCACAGATTGAATCACCATTATTTGAAGAAGAAACCGTAATAACATGGGAAAGGTGCGAATAATATGACTAATTGTGAACACCTCATAGAAAATGCGCTTCTTGCTATTCGCGCAGGTGATGATGATTTCAAAGAGTCGTTTGATAAAGAAATGGAGCTACCAAGCAATCAGATAATGTTGTCAGAAGTGAATATGACTGTTGATGAATTATGGGAGATAGTGCAGTATTTGGCGACCACATACTATGAAAGTTTAATTTATTCATCTGGAGATTATGAAATACAACAATAAACATTATTACACTCTACATCACTCTTGAAAGGAAGAAAATATGTGGTTTATAACTGTGTTTGAAAAATATGTAAAAACTAATGCTGCTCCAGATATCGGAGAATTTAGAACTATTGGATATTATCCATACAAAGAAATGGCAATTGAAGATGTATTGGAAAATGCTATAGATATGCATGAAAATATGTATAAATATGCTGTTATTGAATTTATTCCTTGCGGTCTTTACCAACCCGCTACAGAAAAAATATTTTTTGAGTGGGATGGTCAAAGCGGACATTACCTTGAAGTTGATTCTGAAAACTTCTCGGACGATTTTGGAAACTATGCAATTGGCTAACTGAAAGGAAATAAAATGATAGCAATATTAATTATAGGCTTCGCCGCAGTCTGCTTTTGCCTTGTTGGCATATGCTTGTCATTAGACCATATAGCAGACGCACTTGAGTACATAGCAAATAACACAAAGAGAAGAAGGAAAAAATAATGACAGTTAAAGAATTTAATGAGAACTTTTGGCCGCAATATAATAAAGCCTGTTCATTTGTTAATTGTGTGGAACACGCTTTACAGAAATCAGATGATAACGCTCGTATGCAAATGAAGGTAATTGGATGGGATAAAGACACTCAAATGTTTTTGCTTGATGCACTCCGCAGAATGGAAGATGCCGCAAGAGATAGCTATAGGTGGAGCAAGTGCGAGTGGTGGAAGGAGTTAAATAAATGAACGGCGTAGAAATTTTAAGCTCAGAAACAATATACAATACTATCTTACCGGAATATTGGCTTGGTATAGGTTTGGGATGCGCATTAGTATTTATTTTTACTATGGCATTATGTTTTGCAAATGAACGTATAATTTTAGGTTTTATATGTATAACATTAGCGCTTGGTTCTATAATTGTAGGTGGTCTAGGTGGTACGTATAGCAAAACTGACATCAGCCACATCGAATACAAAGTCACCATCGACGACTCAGTCTCAATGAATGAGTTCCTAGACAAATACGAAATCCTTGACCAAGAAGGCAAGATTTATACAGTAAAGGAGAGAGAATAATGACAGATACAGAATTTATCGAAAAGCTTACTCATGATTGCGATACAGACGACTTCCGTGTATGGCTTGAATGGAATTGGGAACATCCTCAGTTGCGAGAACTTTCTAACGAGCCGCAGTTTAGAGATTGGTTCAATAAGGCATTTAATGATGATGGTCATTCCGAAACTGACGAGCACTACGCATACTGTGGCGAAACTGAAATTGATAAAGAGCTTGGTGGGCGCCTGAGCTGGCTGAGGTGTTTGAAATGTTTTGGAAAGGCCGAGCATATTACATTATCGGACGAGAATGATTTTTTCCCTCTTTATGCAGATGCTTTTGATTATGGCGAGAAGAAATATTGGGTGCTGACTACGGTTGGTCAAGGTTCGATTTCTTGGTTAATGACCGATGAAGCATTCAGAAAAGAATATGTTAAGGAGAATCCCAATGACTAGAATAGATAGAATACTAAAACTATTAAAAGATTATGATAATCTTGTGCTCGCAATGTATCTTGGCGAGGTTCCAGTAGAACTCATCCCGCCCTATCTTGACGAGCTCCGCAAAGAAAAAGACAAACTCGCCTAAGAACTTATCGAACACGGTTGTGGCGATAGATATTATACATCATATGAAACCTTTAGATAAGGAGAATAAACAATGAAGAAATATACACAAGAACAGTTAACCGAATCCGATTACAGAATTGAAAATGCACTTATCACAAACGTAGACCTCAGTATGGCTGACCATGGATGTCTTACATTAGTAATGGCACTTGAAGGTGATTGCTGGGGTGCAGTGTATGGTGGCTATTGTCTTGGACACGGCTACCTAGGTGCAGCTAATGACTTCTTTGACGGCAGTGCTGCTGGCATGGAATACTTAATTAGAATTATGGACACTGTTGGTGTCGAAAAGTTTCAAGACTTAAAGGGTAAATATATTCGTGTTGCCACTAAAGGATGGGGTGATCCAGTTAAGATTATTGGCAATATCATTAAGGACAAGTGGTTTGATGCAGAAACATTCTTTGCAGACCATAAGGAAAACTGATATAATTTTTGTAAAATACAGCTACCCATTCTCCACAGGAGAGCATAGTCAGTAACGAAAGAAGAACTAAACAATGAGAGTGAACAAAGATAATATCCGTAAACTAAAAAAGAAAATTAACAAACTAGAAAAAATAATTTTGGAAATAAATAAACCTAATCTACCTCCAGAGGATATGTATATATTAGGTTGGCATCAAGGCAGATACAGTTTGTTCGAAGATATTTTAGATGCAGTACAAAATGGTACTGACATTATAGATGAAATAACAAAAGAATTCACAAAATAAATGAGGTGGTAAAATGATAGAAACATTTATTAAACCAAATTATAGAGAAATATTACAAATAAAAAGGGTGACGTAATATAATGAGAATGATGAAAGTTTTTTACATAGAAGAAATAACCGATGAAGATGTTTATGATGTTTTAACTGAGTTTGCTAGTCAGAATGATGGCTATGTGTTTTGGCATGTTAAAGAATATGACTATTATGATGCAGATGATAAACCAGAGTTGATTGCAATCAATAATGGCTTAATAGCACTTAATTGCGATCCCGGCGAAGAAGTGTTAATAGCTATATAAAATGGTCAATTCAATTAAATTGACTTAAAATAAAACCCTTATAATATGAAAGGGTAAAACCTTAGACTAAAGAGTAGCTTGGATTGGCGATACTATCGACCCCAGCTAAAGCCCGCTTAAGGGCTCGGGCGCAAATGGCTAAACCTTCACGTGGTGCGTCTGTTAATAACTAATTAGCCAAAATTAAAAGGAGAAATATATGCCTGGAGTAGAAATATTAAATACCACAATATATTATAAAGACGTTTTGCCTACTTGGGCTATCATATTTATAATAGCAATTCTTGCAATTCCAATGATTTTAATAATTATTGGTAAAACATTTGACACTGATAGTATATTTCGATATGGAGTAATATTCCTTGCTATTGGAATACTTGCTTGTGTTGCTGTATGTTTATTGACTTGTCAACCCGCCAATACAATAGATTATATAGAACATGAAGCATTTATAGATGATTCAGTTTCATTCGTTGAATTTAATAAAAAATATAATGTTATAGACCAAAAAGGTAAAATATATATAATAAGAGAAAAAGGAAAATAAAAACTAAAAAGGAGCATTTCCTATGAAAACAATAATTGCATTAATTGCGCGTATGCTACTTTTAATATTATGTACCGTAATCATTATACTGATGTTAATATAGACAATACAAAGTCCAGAAAATTCAGTATTAAATAAAATAGCAACTGCTGGGTTAGCAATTATAGTAGAAATATTAGCTATTATTACTTGTTTAATACAATCTATGCCCAGTGATTAGAATAAAAAATAATTAGTTTATTAAACCCTTATTCAAGGGTTTTTTAATTTGACTTAACAAAAAAATTTTGTTATAATAAATATAGAAAGAAAATAAAGGAGGAGAGTGAATTATGTATATTCAAATTCTTGATGTTGATACTAATATAATTGTTTATGAAAATACTATGAATACTTGGAATAGATTTTAGATAATTTCACGACATCGTTTAGGTTTAGATAGTATCTTAGGAGTAATAGATACAAATCCTATCGACAATGATATAGAAGAAATACCTGAAACAATCTTTCCAAAAGCTTTACAAAAAATTCTACCTAGTCAAAATTTAAATATTACATTGGATAATTATTCAATTTCACTTACTAATGTAATATTTAAATTTGATGACAATTTTAATAAAATTCGTTTTACAGGAGAGGAGTTTATTTAATGTTAACTATTACTATAAAATATAAAGATAGCACCAAAGAAAACACTGTTATTACTTCAAATGTAGAAAATCTAACAACGATTTATACTACTCCAGCTGAAAATATGCATCATTATAATATTGAACGTTCTATTTCTGATTTATCTGATAGCCAGTTAAAACAAGTATGGGAACAATTAAAAGTAATAGACACCAATACTATTTCCGAAGTTTTAATTTCTTATGATATAGTATCATATCACAAAGAACATGGTATTAATACTTTTGATTATATAATTCAATCACGCGGTACTACATTATCAGAAATTTTAATTTTTTGGGGGTAAACTATGGCTGAATATAGTATTGATACTGGTTCACTTTTTAGGGCTAATCCTCAATATTTAACATCCTTATATAGTAAAATTTCTAGCTTAGTTACAGCTCTAAATAGCACTTCAGATGATGCTTCTGGAACTTGTTATGGATGGTCAGTTGGTAATGCACCAGTACAACCATCATATACTAGTGGTACAAAAGCTTATGCACCTAGTTGGTATAGTGATGCTACAGCGTATCATAATCAAAATTATTTTGCTGGTACAATACCTCCATTGCCTACTAATACTGCAGGCCTAGGTGATCTAATTAAAGGTTCTAGTTTGACAAGATTAGTAACTTATGTAGGTCAGCTTATTGATATTGGGATACAATGTAACTATGAAGCATGTTCATATACGCCTTGCTTTGGTTGTGAATATACTTATCCTTGTGGAGGGTGCTGCGAATCATGAACAATATTCAAAATCTTGATTATTTTATTACTGACGCGACACCTGTCAAAGCTTTACATTTATTTACTACTTCAGCTTGTAATTTGAATTGTGAATTTTGTTATTTACATAAGAATGAAGCATATCATGCATTAGATAAAGAAATTCAAGCAGCATGGGTTAATCATGAATATCCTAAAACAATACTGAAAGTTTTAGATCGATTAGATATTAATCCATTAGAAATTACTGGAATATATTTATGGGGCGGAGAATCATTTTTGCGAATTAATGAAGTAACTGAAAATTTGCCTGATTTATTTGAAATTTTTCCTAATATAGATTATTGGTTAATTCCCACTAATTTCACGACAAATACGAATGATTTAATAGATTTTATTAGTACTTTAAATAAACTGACAATTAAGCCATTTACTTTACAAATGCAGTTATCTATTGATGGCCCAGAGGGTATCTGGCGTGAACATGGACACCAAGTATCTGATAAAATGTATGAAAAACAAATAGACGCCTTGGCGACCTTTTTTAATAATTCTGAATTAAAAAATATTAAGCAGTTTCGTTTCGCAGTTAAAGCTACTGTTGGTTCTGAATTATATTTTTCTAAATTAACTGATATTGTTGAAATGGAAAAATATGCGCAATGGTTTGAAGATTTTATAGCTATGTTAAATAGTAAAATTTATCATCGTAATTTTAGAGGACTTTATGCTTTTCCATCAATTGCAACCCCCTATAAAGCAACTGTACAAGATGGTATTAATTATAACACTGTATTACGTAATTGGAATTATATTAAAATGAATAATTTTGAACAAAGTGACAATTTAGCTACAATGGGTGAATATTATTATAGCCAGACAGTTTTTGGCAAAAACTATTATATAAATGAGCCGGTATTAGGTTGTGATATGTTTGCACAAGCATTAGTGATTAGTCCTGATGGTACATTAAATCCATGTCCAGGATGTTTTGTAGAACATCGTAAAGATTATCAAGATTTGCTAAAAGAAGAGCATAATGATAATTTATTACGAGCCGCCAAACTTGTAGAAAAGCACGGTAGTTTTAATCCTTTGACTGCAACAGACGAAGATATAAAACATTATAAATGGTATATTATGCAAAGTTGGACTGAATATCAAACAATTGGGCTAAGTATAAAAGAAGCTGGATTAACTGAGCTAGCCCTATCAGGACAAGTACCTTGGATTTATTATAGTGACCCTAGAGCGCGCATGTCTGCCGCACGTATTATTGCCACACACTGTAATTGCGCTAGAGAAAATATTCATGAATCTGGGATACCGCAAATTTCATCTATTGGCGGATTAAGGTTATTTGGCAATGGTGCTGTAGAAATTGTTGAACGTGATTATTCTAAGCCGTCACATACAATTTTGCGATATAAGAAGGAGCATAATTTATGATAAGCACTACTTATAATGAACAAAATAATGCTTTAGCTAATGATATATTACATCGTAATTATTATGATATTTTTAATAATTTAGCAACTAAAGATTTACGTACATTAAGTTTTATTATAGACAATCAAATGACAAAAAATCATTTTTGTTTTAATAATTTTCAAACTGATACAATAACAACTGGATATAATAATTTATTGCCATTTATTCAATGGTATATTCAAAATGATTATCAATGCAATATTGAATTATTTGGTGAAGGTTGGCAAGAAAATCTAGAACAAACGCATTATATTTTAGGTTTATTATTAAATAATTTTGGACGTGCTAGATTTAAACCTAAACAAATTATTATTCATGGCAATTGTTCTTTTCTTAATTATCCTAATTTAATACAATTATGGGAAACTTATTATCAAGCTTTTACTAAGGCACGCATTACACTAGTTTTTCGTACTTATGTTAATGGATTAGGATTGGATATAGATGATAGATTAACTCAAAATTTTTATGAACAATATAAATTTTGGCATAAAACTCATTTAGTATATAATACTGTAACTTTAATAGGTAATAAATTAAAAAATTGTTTATCTAATTTAGATTGGTGGCAACAATATTTTTCTACTCCTGAATTACTTAATACAAGATTTATAGAAGACAAGGGATATAGATATACAATGGATGATATTAATTTATTGTCTCAATATTATACAACATTATTTAATATATATCTTAATATTATGGGGAAAGAACAATTGGCTAAATGGATAATTGAAAAAGAATCAATAGTACAATTAAATCCATTAATTTGTTCTAGTCAAGACACAATTCCTTGTCATTGCTATAATTCATTAACTATTGATTTAGCAACATTAGCGGTTGGTCTATGTCCTAATTTAAGCAATTCTTTGTTTACTATTGGGCATTATCAAATTAATGATGGAAAAATAACAGATTTTATTGCAGATAATGTAGATATATTAATTGTTAAAGACCATCTCAAACGAAGTGAAATGCCTAAATGCATACAATGTTTATTCGCAGGATTATGTCCAGGCACTTGTTTAAGTTGTAATTATAATGAATCAGGTAATCCTATAGTTCCTATGTATGAAGTATGTATGTTATTGCGCATGAAATACGCTTTGCTTTTTTCATTAGTAAAAGATAATAATATTGTAGATGAATGGTCAAAGATAAATACTATAGAAAGTCAATATTTAATTAAGCTATGTCAGGAGGTTAACAAAAATGTTAAACACTAATTTAACGACCTATGACTTTATAAATTCACTAATTCCAGTTAGCTTAGAACAAGAAGATGAAACTCAAATTATTAATAAATTGAATTGGATGCTAACAAAAGTAGCAGACAATAGTCAATTGTATGACCAGCTTAATTATGAATATTTATGTTATTTACTAATTCATTATCCAGAGCATGAAAAAATTCAAGCTTTATTAAAACAAATTTTCACTAAAGTTGGAAATAATTATCTTTATAATTTGAAGGTGCAAAAGCGTCGCGAATTACAAAACGAGATTTTATCAGATCGACGTGTAACCGATTTATTTAAAAATAAGCAAAAACACAGAAATATGCGTTATGCATACTGGGATCAAATATTTGATAAAAATCTAGGTAAAGAACCTAAATAATTCATTACCCTTGTCTGAATAAAAAGACAAGGGTCTTTTTTATTTGGTCAATTATCATCAATAGATCTAATTAATTTTCTAAAATATAATAGAAATAAAAAATTTTATTTTGGAGGTATTGTTATGATTTCAATTATGAAGCAAAATGATAAAGATACATATGGTGTAATTACCTACCTTATAGATACAGAAGCCGATGTTAACAAACTCCCGACTTACTGCGCTCCAGGGTCAACCGCACTGTGTGCTGAAACTTCTGATGTATATATCTTAAACAATGCAAAGAAATGGGTTAAACTTGGTTAATTTAGAAAGGAGCTAATAATATGGATTTAATTACTTATGCCCTTCTAAATAAAAAGAAAGCTAGTCTAGTCAATGGTAAAGTTCCAGCTAGTCAATTACCTTCTTATGTTGATGAAGTACTAGAATTTGCCGGACGAGATAGTTTTCCTACCGAGGGTGATAAATCAAAAATATATGTTGATACTACCACTGGTTCTTCATATCGCTGGAGTGGTACAACTTATTTTACTATTGATAATTCAAGTTATACAAAAGAGGAAATAGATAATAGATTTAAAGCTATTGAAAATCAATTAAATCAAAAAGCCGATTTAGATGACATCAATGGTTTATTGACCAATACAAAATCTAATATTGGTATAGTTTCATTGCGAGATATGAATCCTGTAATTCGTCCACTTAAAGTTATCACGGCACCTAATGCCATTATTCAAAAATATGGCAGAAATTTATTACCAAGCGATTATCAATTTACTACTACTACTATTAACGGTATAACATTCACAAACAATAATGATGGTACAATTACTGCTAATGGTACTGCAACCGATGATATTCAATATCCATTTAAATCTGGTTTATTCCCCGCAGCTGATAAATATGCAATTTCTGGTGCGCCAAAAGACCACGCTAGTGAAACAACCTATTATTTATATGTCACTGATGGAGAGGATTTCTTGACCTAGAGCAGTAGTGACATTTTGTTAGAATGTCAAAAAAATGCTAAATATACAATAGGTATTGGTATTAAAAAAGGATATACTGTTAATAATTTAGTATTCAAACCATAGATTGAGCATGGTCAACGAATAAGTGAATATCAACAATATAAAGAGCCTGTTACACATCAAGCTGATGCTACAGGTAATATTGTATCTATTAATAGCGAAAATGATATAATTACACTTATTTCACCCGATAGTAATAATATTACCGTATCTTATTATCGTGATTTAAATAAAGCAATTTCTGACTTACAATACTATCTATCATTTGAAACATTATAATAAATAAAAGGGACTAGTTCTTATTGAGCTAGTCCCTTATTTTTTTTGATTTTATAAAAAAATTATGGTATAATATTTATAGTAAAAGTAAAAGGAGGAAAAATAAATGGTCAAACAACATCTTGATGATATTATTCCTGTACTTAAAAATAATTATAATTATCCAGCTGATAATATTTTGGGCATCTTCTTGCAAGGTAGTCAGAATTATGGTCTTGATTATGAGGGTTCAGATATAGACACTAAATTAATAGTTGTTCCGACATTGAAAGATATTGCGATGAATAATAAACCTATTTCGACTACGTATGTGCGGCCGAGCGATTCCGCGCACACTGACCTAAAAGATATACGCCTATACATGGAAACATTCAAAAAAGCGAATATAAATTTCGTTGAGATATTATTTACTGACTATAAATATGTTAATGAATATTATCTTCCTGAATGGAATGAGCTAGTTAAAAACCGTGAGGCTATTGCACATTACAATCCTGCGCGAGCTGTTAAAGCAATGGTTGGAGTTGCCCTTGAAAAATACCATGCACTAGAGCATCCTTATCCTATTGCCGCAAAGGAGATAGAAGAATTTGGTTATTCAGCTAAACAGCTACATCATCTAGCCCGTGTCACATATTTTATGGAAGATTATTTGACAGGTGTTGATTATAAAGATTGCTTGAAGCCAGATGAAGAAGTTAAGGAAATTCTCATGCATCTCAAAACAACACACATGCCACTGGAAGAAGCAAGGGTATTAGCCAAAAGATACCTTGTAAAAATAAAAGCTATGGAAAATGATGCTATGAAAAAGTATGATATCAATGTTTCTGATAAGGCTGTATTAGATTTATTCGATACTATACAATATCAAATTATAGAAAAAGGACTGAGAAAGGAGATAATTACAAAATCATGACGTATTTTATTACAGGTGATAAACACGGAAATTTTGAGAATGTATTGCTGCATTGGCCTAGTGAAATTACGCAGAACCCCAATGCCGTAGTCATTATACTTGGCGATGCCGGAGTGAATTATTATCTGAATAAACGCGACTATTTTCTTAAAGAAACAATAGCCAAGCATACCAAGTGCATCTTCTATTGTATCCGCGGCAACCATGATTACAATCCTACTAAACTTCCTAATATTACTTGTTCTTACGATGCGACTATTCAAAGTAATGTGTGGTATGACCCAGATTTTCCAAACATTAGATATCTAACCAATGGTATCTATTATTTTAATAGACATAAAACCCTTGTAATAGGCGGTGCTTATTCAGTTGATAAATCTTATCGTCTTGAAAATGGATGGAATTGGTTTGAGGATGAGCAGCCCAATCAAGAGGAGAAAGATGCAATATTTAATCTTATTACAGATAATAAAGAATTTGACCTTGTGCTTACCCACACTTGTCCTTATGAGAATCGACCTACTGATGCCTTTCTTCCTTTTATTGACCAGAGCACTGTTGATAATTCAACCGAGCATTTCTTGTCAGAAGTAAAATCAAAAATTAAATTTAATAAATATTGTTTTGGTCATTTTCATCTAGACCGCATTGAACCCGATGATAAATTTATTCAATACTATCACGGATTTGATAATATTGAAGATGTCCTACATGATGAAAGTAGCCAGCCTACAATAAATGAATGGAGGAGAACCCATAACCAATGACAAATCTTGATAAAGAATTAATAAATTATTTACCTAGTAATTCACCAACTACGCAATATATGCTAGATGAAATCAAAAGACAAGATGAAAATATAGAACTAATTGCAAGTGAGAATTTTGTAAGTGATGCTGTGCGGGCGGCCTGTGCGAGCGTGTTTACAAATAAATATGCGGAAGGATATCCGGAATATGTAACGCGCATTTCCGGGCGTAGCGGAAGATATTATGGCGGTTGTGAAAATGTGGACAAACTTGAAGAATATTGTTGCAATAAATGGCGTGATGTATTTCAGACCGATTACCATGTAAATGTACAGCCGCACTCAGGTTCACAGGCTAATGCGGCGATGTATATGGCGCTTTGTAAACCAGGCGATACAATACTTGCACTTGATCTAGCCTCTGGAGGTTGACTAAATGGCCTCCCTATTATGGTGACATAATAGCAAACAACTCAGAATATGCTGGAACACCCTTAGAGCCTAATTGACCAAAGTGTAACACTAATTAGGATTGGGCAATCAGCAGACATGGATAACTATTTATCCGGGTCCCAGAGACTACCAATGAGCAACTTAATTTTCTTTATAAAAAATTTTTTAAGAAAGGAGAGTATGAATGGAAGAACAATGGAAAAATTTAACAATACCTAACTATGAACATTTTATGATTTCAAATTTAGGACGTATAAAAAATACATTAACTAATCATATTATTGCGGTTTATTTTGATAATAAGCGTGGCTATGGTCGTAGTAAAATTAAAACAAATGGAATAACTAAAACTGTCTATCCACATCGGCTAGTCGCTGAAGCATTTTTACCTGATTGGAATCCTGAATTACAAGTAAATCATATTGATAAAAATAAAAGTAATAATTGTGTATCTAATTTAGAAATGGTTACTGATTCACAAAATAAAAAACATTCTTATGATGAATATTTACAAGGTCATTTGAATAGCCAAGGAAAAATAATTCAAGTTTACGATTTACAAGGTAATTTACTTATGGAACATTTAGGTTTAGGCGACTTTTGTAGAACGTATGGACATGACCCTAGATGTGTACAACGTGTTATTAAAGGTGAACAAGGTTCCCACCACGGATTAAAATTTAAATATAAAGAAAATTAAGTTGAAGGTATAGTCCAGCCTTATATGAAAGTATAAGGATTTTGCATTTAACACACGGCAGCTCCGTAAATTTCAGTGGCCAGGTATATAATTTTGTACACTATGGATTGGACCAGTATGGTTGGATTGATTATAATAATTTTTATGACCAGATAATCGCATATGAGCCTACTATTATTCTTACAGGAGCTAGCGCTTATTCGCGCATAATTAGTTTCCGTCAGATGTATAATCTTATTCAAGTTGCTAAAGACGTTATAAATCGCAATAGACAAGAGAAAGGTAATGATACACCTTATGAGCCTTATTTCTGCGTAGACATGGCCCACATTGCGGGATTGATTGCGGCGGGTGACCATCCTACCCCATTTGGGCTAGCTGATGTAATCACGACTACTACGCATAAAACATTGCGTTGAATCCTCTAAACCGGCGCAATTAAAACCTATTGAATTGCTGGAACATCCTCAAGTTATTAATACTACAACATAAGAATGAAATATATCTAAATGTGAATGTTATAAAAAATTGATAAAATAGGACAATCAGCAGCTAAGTCCCGAATAGGGAAAAGTTCAACGACTATCGAACGCAATTATTTATATATAATTAAGCTAGTAGAGTAGATTAAATATATTAATCGAAGCAGTAGGATATTTAATTAATAAATTAAATATATGATATAGTCTAAATATTATAGTAATATAATAATCAATGGTATAATTTTAATTCAGGTAAAACAAAAGAAAGGAGGGCTAAAATGTCACGACTAATAGATAGAACAGGTCAAAAATATGGTCGTTTATTGGTATTACATCGTGCACCAGACAAAATTTTTTCATCTGGACGAACCGTTGTCCAATGGCATTGTAAATGTGATTGTGGAAAAGAAGTAGACGTGCCAGCCACTAGTTTAGCATCAGGTGGTACTAAATCATGCGGTTGCTGGAACGATGAACAACGGAAAAATCCAGAAGCCAAAGCAAGTAAACATCACATGCGCAATACACGATTATATTCTATTTGGCTGGGAATGAAAAAAAGATGTTTAACATCTTCTGAAAATAACCATCCCAATTATTATCACAAGCATATTTCAATTTGCAAAGAATGGAAAGATGATTTTTCTACTTTTGCTCAATGGGCTTTATCTCATGGTTACGATGATACTCTATCTTTGGATAGAATAAATAATCAAGGCAATTATGAACCTAATAACTGCCGTTGGAGTACAAATACTGAACAACAAAGAAATAAAGATAACAATAGATTGATAACTTATGATAATGAAACTCATTGTTTAGCTGAATGGGCTGAAATTACTGGAATACATCGTTCTACAATAGCAGGGCGTATAAAAAGAGGTTGGTCTTTAGGACGAGCTTTATTTGAACCGCCCCGATAAAATTAAAATTAAATTATACCATTGTAAAATTGGGGCCTAGAGGAGCTTTAATTTTCTGTAAACCGTATTTGGCTAAGAAGATTGATGGCGCAGTCTTTCCGGGCAATCAAGGCGGTCCGCTTGAACATATTATTATGGCTAAAGCTATCGCCGCAGAAGAAGATTGCACACACGAATATCATCAATATATTCATAATGTAGTGGCTAATACAGCAGCTATGGCTCATGAATTTTCGAAGCTAGGCTACGATGTCGTAACGGGTGGTACTGATAATCATCTCTTTATGCTCGACTTTACACGCAGACATCCTACATGGACTGGTAAGTGGGTACAAGATACTCTTGATAAATATCATATTACGCTCAATAAGAATTGTGTGCCTAATGAAACGCGCAAACCCAGTGAGACTAGCGGTGTCCGCATAGGTTGTGCCGCCATGACAACAAAAGGTTATACAAAGGAAGATTTTATTAAAGTCGCGCATGATATAGATAATATATTAAAAGAAGAAAGCAAAAAGTTAGAAAAATAAAAATAAGCCCAGGACCATTAGGTCTTGGGCGATTTTTTGATTTTATAAAAAAAATATGGTATAATATTTATAGAAAATAAAAGAAAGAGTATTATTAAAAGGAGTGATAAATAATGAGTCCAAAAGAAAAGATAATACTTATCTTGGCTGAACATTATTGTCGAGGAGAGTTTGATAGTGAATTTAAAGGATGTGCGCCGACCATGCAATGTGTAAAAGATTGCGGTAAATTTGATATGGTAGCACAAGAAATACTTGATGTAATATATAATAAACAGGAGGAGGATGATTGCCTTGCACGTAGGATACGTTGTAGTGATTAAAGATTTGCGGCCGCACCCTAATGCCGACAGACTCCAGGTAGCGACATTTTTTGGTTGTGATACTTGTGTTGGTATAGAGGCAAAGGTCGGTGATGTGGGAGTATATTTCCCCGTTGATTTACAGTTAAGCGAAGAATTTTGTATAGAAAATCATATGTTGCGTGAATTGCCCGATGGTACTAAAGATACTGGCTACATGGACCCAATTAAACGCAACGTAAAAGCAATTAAATTGCGCGGTGAAAAAAGTGATGGTATCTATTTACCTATCACTTGTCTAGGTTATACTGGCGCTGTTGAATTCCATATCGGGGATACTATTGACGTGGTAAATGGACATGAAGTATGCCGCAAGTACATTCCACGTTGCAACGCGCCTAAGACGCCGAAAGGCACCTTGCCGCAAAAGAAAATCAAGGAAGATATAGCGCCTCTATTCGCCGAACACGTAGATACAGAACAGTATTGTTTTAATAAAGATAAATTCCATAATGGTGACCTAATAGAAGTCACCTTGAAGATGCATGGCACTAGTGCACGTACAGCACATACTCTACTCAATAAATCTGGCAATGATTCTATTATGTGCCGTTTCCTTAACATTTTCCGCAAAGACAAAAAGCATGATGGTAAAGTAACCAAAGAATGGGGATATGTTTCGGGAACTAGACGTTGTGTACTAAATGACTTCTCCGGTGGTTTCTATGGCAATGATGAATTCCGCAAGCAGTATCATGATTATTTCGTTGGTAAGTTGCATAAAGGTGAGGAAGTATACTACGAAATCGTAGGGTGGGTCAATGACGCTACACCTATTATGGGGCAAGGTAAAGTACCGAAGGAAGCGCAGAAGCAATATGGCGATATAATGACATTTGATTATGGTTGCGAAAGAGGTAAATCAGATATCTATGTTTATCGTATGACATGTACAAATGAAGATGGCGATGTCGTAGAGTATGACCCTGAATACATGCGGCATAGATGTGAGCAGATGAATGTGAAGACTGTGCCAGTATTTACCAGAGCAATAATTCCCGATAATGTAGTACCGACAGAATATATTGATAATCTAATTGCACCTTATGTTGATGGTCCCGATCCAGTTGGTAAGACTCATGTACGGGAAGGCGTAGTAATTAGAATAGTTAATAAGCCATCATTCACCGCATTTAAGGAAAAGAATTTCCTATTTAAGCAAATCACCGGTATTATTAAAGATAGTGCAATTAATGCTGATATAGATGCTGATATACTAAGTGAGATGTAAGTATTAAGTGGGTAGCCTTGATAAAGACCGCCCACTTGATTTTTTAGAAAAATTTTGGTATAATATATATAGAAAATAAAATAGAAAAAAGGTGATATTTATGAGTACATATGCATGTTCTGATTTACATGGACGACTTGATTTATACAATGCGATAAACAATTGGCTATGTGAAGATGACAAAGTAATTTTTGCAGGCGATGCTATTGATCGTGGTTCGCATTGTCTTGATACTAGCCTTGCAATTCTTAATAATCCCCAATGGACTTATCTAAAAGGTAATCATGAAGATTTAATGGTCAAAGCCTATGAAACAAATGATTTCTCCTTGTGGTTTTGGAATGGTGGCGATAAGACATTTTATGATATCAAAGAAAAGTGGGGCAATCCTACTCCATTTTATCTATCTGAAATCAAGCGTTTGCCAACTTGGTATTATCATGAAAATACAATAGGCAATAGTGTGATTGTATGTCATGCTGGATTTACCCCTGACCACATGCCATCTGATCATGAATTATTATGGGATAGAAATCATTTTACAGACATTTGGCCTAGTGAAGATAAGTTTGACCATGATATTGGTGTAAATGCCACAAACACATTTATCGTACATGGACACACGCCTGTACAGTCTATAACAGATAGCGATGATAATCCTAAAATGATGTTTTATTGCGGCGGACATAAAGTCAACATTGACCTAGGGTCTCTGTGGAGTGGCATTGCCGCACTAATCAATCTTGATACTTTTGATGCACATTATTTTGATCCGCAGGGGGAAATTATGCATGCCTAAGCAAGGTCAATTTATATTCCATGATTTTTATTGTATTAATTGTGGAAATAAAAGCTATACATTACCGCGTAAAACATCTAAATTAAAAGAACAATTTCATAGAAAATTATTATTTTGTCCTAAATGTAAAAAAGAAATTAATCACATAGAATGTAGAAACGATGAAGAAGCACTGATGTTTAAGGAGGCATTTAATAATGGAGAATACAAAGAAGAAGCCGAAGCACCTGTGGTTACTAATCGGAGTGCCTGGGTGTGGGAAAGACACTTACTTGACTGAAACGGGAATAGATCCCAAGTTAATCGTATCACGAGATAAAATCAGATTTGCAATACTAAATCCCGAAGATAATTATTTTGACCAAGAGAAATTAGTATTCAAAACATTCATATATGAAATACAAGAAACATTAAATAATTATAATATTTGTTATGCAAATGCCACAAATTTAAATGAGCGTTCACGCCTAAAGTTATTGACCGCACTAGCACGTGATGATATTTATATTAATGCAATTTATTTTACCACACCAGTAGCAACATGCATTGAACGGAATGAAAAAAGAGAAGGAAGAAAAAGAGTGCCGGAACAGGCTATTTATTCAATGGCTAAAGCTATCCAGCATCCTAAAGAAGATAGAATTATAAAATATACAACAATCGTGGAGGTAAACAATGATCTACCTAACTAGTGATTTGCATCTAGGCCATGATAAACCATTTATCTATGAAGCGCGAGGATTTAAATCGGTCGAAGAAATGAATTTTGAATTAATCAAAAAATATAATGAAGTAGTTAAACCCGAAGACATAGTTTATATTTTGGGTGATTGTGTACTAGGACCTATTGATAACGTAGCGATGCTTGCCGGACTAAATGGACATAAGATATTAGTAGCCGGAAATCATGATACTGATAATAGGCTAGTTGCATACGATAAAGCGCATATCTTTGAATGCACACGTATGGCTATGCGACTAAAATACAATGGCTATTCATTTTACCTATCACATTACCCTACTCTTACCGCAAATTATGATGACAAAAGTCTAAAACAAAGGACTATTAACTTGTGCGGTCACATACATACAACTGACCCATTTTATCATATGAAGATGGGAATAATGAGCTATCATGTCGAAGTTGATGCGCATGATCTACGTCCGATTAGCTTGGACGATATAATTAATGATATAAAGGAGAGTAAAGAAACAATATGGTCAATTATAAACCAAACAGCATAACCGCAGTAGCAGGCACACTTACTACCGCTATAACTACTATAAATGATTTAGTAAACCCTTGTGATCCTAATACATGGTATACTACCAACACTAGTGGCGGTAAGATATCATTTGAGAATGGCGGTAAGATATCATTTGAGCTTGCTGATAAAAATAAAAAAGAAGTCAGAGATGATACACTGACAACCCTAAATGACAATTTTACTTTACGATATTATAAAGATGGACATCAGGTAGGCGCCCCAGAATTTCTTCCTAAAGTCACTGATGTACAGACCTATGGCGATAAAGTAGTTAAGGTTATATTTGCCGATGGCACATTCACTAAGGCTGTTAAAGACAATGAAGATGATTTTCTGACTGCCGGTATTGCTATTTGCTATCTAAAGAAAATGCTTGCAAGTGATGATATTAAATATGGCACAAATGCATTCAATAAAGTTATTTCTAAGATAATAAAAATCATGGACAAGAATCGTAAAGCCGCTGAAAAGAAAAAGAAAGATGAAGCTGAAGCAAAGGCGAAGCGTCTTGCAAAAGAGGCTAAGAAAAATAAAAAGAAAATCAAAAGGGATAAAAGAAAATGAATAAAATAGCCGTTTATACCATTTGTAAAAATGAAGAAAAATTTGTAAATAAATGGCTTGATTCAATGTCAGAAGCAGACTATATGGTAGTATTAGATACGGGGTCAACAGATGCTACCATAAAGTTACTTGAAGAAGGTAAGAAGAAATATCCTAATCTAATCTATGCACAAAAAGTCATAGACCCATGGCGTTTTGACGTCGCCCGCAATGCCAATATAGATATCATTCCAAAAGATGCAAATATTTTATTTGAGAATGACCTTGATGAGTGGCTAGCCCCAGGATGGTCACAACCAATACGAGAGCGTTGGGTTGAAGGCGTTCATGAGCGCGGTGAATATATGTATGCTTGGTCGCATCTTGAAAATGGTGACCCCGCACGAATATTCCGATATAATAAATTACATACATGGAATTGGCGATGGAAAGCACCGGTACATGAGTATTTAGCACGAATTGGAGTAGAAGATAATACCGCGGCTAATTATACTGCTGAAGAAACTATTGATTTTGGATTTGATGTATTTTTACATCATTATCCCGACCCCGCAAAATCCAGAGGGTCGTATCTTGGACTATTAGAGTTGCGTTGCGCTGAAGATCCCGATGATGAAGTCGCGCCAGTCTATTTGGCGCACGAATATAGTTATCGTGGAAAATATCAAAAGTCAATTGATTTATTGCAACATTTAATAGATTATGCTAAAAGTTATACTGACTTAGAGCGAGCCAATTTTTATATGTTTATGGGCGATGATTATTTAGCATTAGATCAAGCTGAAAAAGCAGTACAGTGTTACTTGAAAGCTATATCTAAAGCCCCAGAATATCGTGATCCATATATGCATTTAGCCGAATGGCTACAGACTAA
>ULTU01098225.1_pt1 | contig 19854 bp, 17 predicted proteins | sample 1957861 | NCBI WGS metagenome assembly ULTU01 (sample SAMEA4835742, study PRJEB28245) | human gut metagenome | biome: gut microbiome; material: fecal sample | place: Denmark | collected 2008
CTCTTCTAAGTTATAATTAAAAATCAGAATAATTCTGTTATTGTATTTACCACAAGACATATCATCTTATCGTAGTCAAGTTCCTTATGCTTATGATAAACAATTTCATGGCAAAGATTATCTATCATTGCAATAGAAATATGAACCTTCTCATAAATATTTTCGCCATCAAACTTATTAGCAAGCAGTATTTTTGCAACTTTATTAGTCATATCCATTTCAGACTTACGAAAAAGCTTAGCTACTTCTAAATCAGAATGTGTCATAGCCATAATTTCTTCATGAGCAACCTTTGATAACTTGTGATTCTTAATAAACTTCCTAATCATATTTTCAAGTATCACAGGAAAATTTTTTTTAGATACTTTAATTTCTTTTTTCTCATGTGCTTCAGAAAGCATAGGATAAAATATTGAATTTGCATATAACTTTATTCCTTCTATTAAAATATCATGTTTGTCTTTAAAGTATTGATACACTATGCCTGTTGAAACTTCTGCAGCCTTTGCGATTTCAGCAGTATTTGTATTGTAATAACCTTTTTCACAGATTAATTCAAATCCTGCACAAATTATTTTTTCTTTCTTTTCTATAGAACGTTTTTGAACTGGTTCTCTAATTTCTGAATTACTCATTTTAATACCTCACATTTTTATACATATAGTATTTTAGTATAGAGCAAAAATAATTTATTATGAAAATTAGTAATTCGCTAAAACTAAGCTACTTTTAAGACAATTATAAAACACAGAAAAAACTTAGTCAAGAAATATGAAAAACATTTCACATTTTTGTTGACTTAAAAAATTTGTTAAATTATAATGATAAATGAAATGTGAAATATAATTCATATAAGGAGGATGCCATGGAAAATTTAAGTAAGAAATGTAGATTATCTGATTTAAAAGTTGGGCAAAAAGCAGTTGTAACTAAACTAAATATTGAAAACAAAGAAATACGCAGACATTTGTTAGACATGGGTATTACAAGAGGTGTAGAAATAAGAGTAAAAAAGATAGCTCCGATGGGTGATCCTATAGACATTGAGCTAAGAGATTATGAGTTATGTCTTAGAAAGGCAGATTTAGAAAAAATAGAAGCGGAGGTGACTAAGTAATGAGGATAGGTTTAGTTGGAAATCAAAATAGTGGTAAGACAACATTATTTAATTATTTAACTGGAATGAATGCAAAAATAGGTAACTGGCCAGGTGTAACTATTGAAAAAAAGACTGGAAAAATAAAAGGGACTAATCATGAAATAACAGACTTGCCAGGCATATATTCATTAAGCCCTTATACTACAGAAGAAGAGGTTTCTAGAAATTTTGTTTTTGATGAAAAGCCAGATATCATTATAAATATTGTAGATGCGACTTCGCTTGAAAGAAGTTTATACTTAACAACACAGCTTTTAGAATTGGATTGTAAAGTTATTGTGGCTCTTAATATGGCAGATATGCTAAATAAAAAAGGATTAAGCATAGATGTAGCAAAATTAAGTAGGGAGCTAGGCACAAAAGTTGTTGAAATCTCAGCACTTAAAGAAACTGGTATGGATGAGCTAATAAAAGCATTAGATGGAAATTTTGTTACAGAAAAAAGAAAAATTTATGATGAAAATATTGAAAAAAGTATAGAAGAAATTGAAACACAGTTAGGAGACGAACTATTACATAAAAGATTTGTGGCAGTTAAATTATTAGAACAAGATGAAGGATTTAAAAAATATAATTCAGATAAAATTTCAGAAATAATAAAAAATACTGAAAAAAATTATGACACAGATTTAGAAGAAACTATTGCTACGGAAAGATATTCATACATAGAAAAAACTAAAAAAGAATGTATTGTGCAAAAGAAAGTGCCGGAAAGCATATCAGATAAATTAGATAAAATATTTTTAAATAAGTGGCTTGCATTTCCAATTTTCGTAGTAATAATGTTTCTTGTATATTATTTATCTGTTGGTGTAGTTGGAAGTTTTACTGTTGACTGGGTTGGAGATAATATAGGAGCACTTGGCGAATGGATTCGAGGTGGACTTGAAACAGCTGGTACTTCCGAATGGGTTTCAAGTTTGGTTGTTGATGGAATTATAGCAGGTGTTGGTGCAGTTTTAGGATTTGTGCCACAACTTATAATTTTGTTTTTATGTATTTCTATTTTAGAGACGACTGGATATATGTCAAGAATTTCTTTGTTTTTGGATAAAGTGTTTAGAAAACTTGGACTAAGTGGAAAAAGTTTAATACCTTTTATAGTTGGTTCAGGTTGTAGTGTGCCAGGAATAATGAGTTCAAGAATTATAGAAAACGAAGATGAAAAAAAGATGACAACAATTTTAACACCGTTTATTCCTTGTAGTGCAAAGTTACCTATTATCTCTTTATTTGCAGGCTATTTCTTTCCGGAAAACTCTGGTATAGCATCAGCATCACTTTACTTCTTTGCAATAGCAGTTATCATTTTAGGTGCTTTAGTAATGAAAAAATTTGTATTTAAACATACAGCAAGTACATATATTTCAGAACTTCCAGAATATAAACTTCCTAGCTTAAAGTATGTTGCTAAAGATGTTTTTGATAAAGTAGTAGCATTTATAAAAAGAGCTGGAACTATTATTTTGGTTTGTTCAATTGTGATTTGGTTTTTGCTTTCGTTCTCATTTAACCTTGAGTATGGAGTTGAAATTGAAGATAGTATGCTTGCAACAATAGGCAACAAGATTTCTTGGGTGTTTGAGCCAATGCTTGGTACAAGAAGTTGGGGAGCGACGGTATCTGCAATTCAAGGATTGGTTGCAAAAGAACAAGTTGTATCTTCGATGGCTGTTATAAATGGTTTAGCAGATGATACAGAAGATGGAGCAGAAATCTTTTCTGCAAATGGTGTGTTTGGATTTTTCACAGCTGCATCGGCTTATGCCTTTATGGTATTTAATTTATTCTCTGCACCTTGTTTCGGAGCAATAGGTGCTATGAAGAGAGAGCTTGGTGGTACTAAAAAGATGCTAAAGGCTGTTGCATTTCAAACAGTACTTGCTTGGGTACTAGCTACAATAGTTTATCAGATAGGAAGCAAGATTGAGAGTGGAGTGATTAATTTAGCAAATGCACTGGTTATTGGAATTATAGTGTTTATTGTAGTGCTTATTTTAATATCAAAAGTCAAACATAAAAATTCAGAATGTTCATGTTGCCCTTATTCTAAAACGTGTGGCAAGTAGAAATGAAGTAATATTTTGAAAATTTATTTTAATAGATAACAATATTTAAGTTGAAAAGTTTTAAGCAAAAGAACAGATATCAAAATAAAGAGCCTAAAATGTTAAACAAAAATCTAACATTTTGAGTACACTTTATTTTGATGTCTGTTTTTTTGAAGTGACCATTTTTAGTTAGTTTTTTCTTTTTGGTTTTCTTGAAAATTTTACGGACTCTTTATTTGTGACTTTACAGTAGTGGTTATGCTTGAAACGTAAATCAATAAATGATAACATATAAATATAATCCGAAAAGGGGCGAATACATATGAAAAAATATAAAATGTTAGCATACACAAGTATGAGAAATTTTGAAGAGAATGATGAAAGAAAAGTGTTGGAGTATTTAAAAGAAAGAATAGAGTTTAATAGAGAAGACATTGAAAAAATAATAGAAATGACAAACTCTAAATATACTTATGGTCAAATTATTAATATTGTAGATGAAGAATTAGAAGAGAATACAAGATACAAAGAGAAAAAAGAATGGTATATGAATGAAAATAATGTATCAAAGGCTAGAGTGTATATGCCGATAGGATATATAGGTGTGGAAACAACAGATGATTTAATAGCATTAAGATATTGGCTTAGAGCATTAAAGAGTCATAATGTTATTGATATTATAGATTATAAATATGCTGAACATGATTTGAAAAATTATCTACTTACTTTGTTAAAAATCGCATATAAAAATTGCGGTGTTAATGAAGAAATAATAGACAGAGTAGCATATGAAGAAGCAATAGATAGTGAATATGATAAAATGATTTATACAGAAGATGATGACGAAAATGTGCTAGAAGAACACAAATATAATCAAATAGATATTACGGATAAATATTATATTTATCTTCAAGATGCAAGCTATGAAAATGAAGCAAATGAAGAAATGAAAAGACTTAAAGCCCAAAACTTATCTGTAGAGATATTAAAAGGTAGTTACGAAGAAATAGTACAAAAACTTAGAAAAATTAGATTTAAAGGTGCTGTAATTTATACAAAAGATTCAAAGCTTGCATATAACTGGATAAATGATATTAATTCTAGCAATGTTTTTGTAAACGTAAGTTTAATAAATAAGTCTGAAGAATGTGAAGAAGAAGAACTATACATATTAAAAACAATCGCATATCCTTTACCTACTAATAATGAAGAAGAGAAAAATAGCACGAAGTCTCTTGTAAAAGTGGAAGAAAATATGAGTATAATAAAAAGAATTCAGAATGCAATTAGAAAGTTATTTGGTAGCAAATAGGGTTTTGAGGGGGGAAGATTTGTGAGAGAAAAAAATGGAGTGTTATATGCGGTAACAGATGAAGACATTAATCCAGATGGAAGTTTTACCTTTCCAACTGGAATAACAGGTATTGCAGATCGCGCTTTTGAATATTGCTTAAGTTTAGAGCAAATAGAAATTCCAGAAGGAGTAACAAATATTGGTTTTGGAGCTTTTCAACACTGTAGTAACCTAAAGAGTATAAAAATTCCAGAAGGAATGACAAATATTGCTGACTATGCTTTTGCTAGTTGTGAAAATTTAGAGCAAATAGAAATTCCAGAAGGAGTAACGAATATTGGTCGTGGAGCTTTTCAAGATTGTAGCAACCTAAAGAGTATAGAACTTCCAGAAGAAATGACCCAGATTGGTGATTATGCTTTTGCTTATTGTGAAAGTCTAGAACAAGTGAAAATTTCAAACGGAGTAGCATGGGTTGGAGATTTTGCCTTTAGAGGTTGTAAAAGTTTAGAGGAAATAGTAATTCCTGATTGTGAAAATGGTATCGGTTATAATGTTTTCAAAGAATGTATAAATTTAAAAAGGATAACTATTCCATGTATTAATTTTAGGAATTATGGAATTGGAAGGTTTACATTGGATGGATTCATGTACGTTGAAGAAATGCCAGATAGACATTTCTTATTTTCAAAAGAACGAGTATATGAAGATTCGTTTGTATTAGCATTAGATAGTACGGATGCATTTAATTATTTTTATTTTGTTGGAATGCGTAATAGAGGTTATGATTTTTATGATATGTGTTCTTATTATGAAGATGCTTATGGACCTATAAGATATGACGGATATGAGGACGAATACGGAGGTATAAATTGGGGTACTGATCCTCAATGGTTGAGATATGGATATATGCCAAACGAATATATTGGTGTAAAATATCATCATACAGATATAACTCGTGAGCTCGTGAACGACTTTATAAAAGGTACACTTAGCATTAGAAATTCTGGAATAACATATTCAAGAAATTATAATTCAAGTAATATGGATATGTTTTTATATAGAATGATGAGGTTAATTGGTGCAGAAGAAATTGAAAAAATGTTAAAAGTTAATGAAATTTCAGAAGAAGACCTAAGAACATATTTTGATTCTCAAAGTCAAATATATGAGAAGTATACGCAAAAGAAATTTGGGGTTGGCGGAATAGATGGACTTACTATAGGAATTGTAAAAGGACTAGATAAGAGATTAGGAACACTAAAGGAAAAAGAAAAATTTGAAATATATAAAAGAATTAACGGTTATTTAGCTCAAGAAGATTATACTGAATTTAATAAGATGCTTGAAGAAATTTACGGTAAAGAAAAGCTAAGTGAATTACAAGAAAATGTACGTAATAGAGTAATAGAAAATATTGCAGATAAATTAAAAGTTAAGAATGAGAGATTGTCCCAAGAACTTCGTATACCAGAAGCACAATTAAATGTTGCTAAAAGAATTATGAAAAGATATATCAAAGAAAATGGTAGTGTGAATATTGAAAATATAGAAAAATGGTTTAAAGAAAATACCGGGCATGGTACAGATTTTGCAGCTAACTGGATACAAACAAAAAAAGAAACTATTGTTAAATTAATAAATGAAAGTATAGCAGAAAATAAAGATATACTTTCAAACGAAAAAATGATTTTTGATATATTAAAACAAGGCAAAGAACATTTCCAAAGACCATGGATAAGAAATATAATAGGAACAGAAAATCAAGTAGAATTTACTAGAGAAGAGTTACAAAGACTATTTGGAGAATCGTATATATCAGCACATGAAAATGAGTATAAATCAAAATTGATATTAAAACCAGGAGTATCTCAAGAAGAATTTTATAAAGAAATAGAACGGAAAAAATATAAAAGGTGTCATTACTTATGAACAAATAGAAATGATGTTTGGTGGAATAGATGTTGATTATTGTACGGAAGAGGAACTGAAAAATTTTAAAGAGTATTATAAAAAATATAGAGATGAAATATTATCGAACATTAAAATTCAAGAAAAGCTACCAGGAATATTTTGGAAAGTAAAAGATGGAACGCAAATAGATAAGACACCGAGAGTATTAGCCATGGAACTAGAGGCTGCGGGTGGTAAAAGGTTTTCATATAATCCTCAATATGGTGATAGTGAATTAGCACAATCATTTGAATATGCTATAGGAACACCCGGAAAAGAGTCCCAAGAAAATTACTGGGAAAGCTATAAAGATATATACGCAAGAATGAAAGAAAGAGAGGTAACAACAATACCACCAGTTAGAGTTGGTACAATGGAGACTGGAAAATATTTTGGAAAAGTTTTGAGGCCAGATGACCCGTTAGCAATAGCTGTTGGCTCTATAACAGGATGTTGTCAGGAATTTGGAAATGCTGGTGAACAGCCTATGCAACATTCTGTTAGAGGAAAAAACGGAGGAGTGTTTGCAGTTTTTGATGAAAAGGGCAATGTCGTTGCACAATCTTGGGTGTGGCGAATGGGAAGTAGACTTTGTTTTGATAATATTGAAATGTTGAAGGATGAAGAGGTAAATAAAACTCAAATATATGAAGTTTATAAAAAAGCTTCGGAAGATGCTGTAAAAATAGATGCAGATATGATGAATAAGCTTTTAAAAGATGGGAAAATAACTCCAGAGCAATATATGGAGCATTCTTTAAGAGAAGTTACAGTTGGAATGGGATGGGTAGATGGTGATTTATCAGAAATGTTACGAGAAAATCCTGAAGGTTCTATAGTTTCTGTAGATAGAAGTGATTATTCAGATGCTTCGAGGGAGACTAGAATACTGTTTGAACGAAGTGAAGACGATATAAGAAGAAATGCAGAAAGTGTAGGAAGTGACATTGATGAAGAAATTAAGCCTACAAATATTTATGAAAACACTGTACCTTATGGTTACAAAAAAATGGATGAAATAGAGTTTATAAGTTCTGAATACATAGGAAGAAAGCTGGAAGAGATAAAAGAGATAGAAAGAATAGCTTTTGTTGATAATCAACAAGTTTTACAAGATTGCAATAGTGTCCAGGATATATCTGAAAAATATGAAATACCAGTAGAAAATTTAAGATTAGTAACTAATAGAGATTCTACTTTTTACATGATATACGGAGATAAAGATGAAAATACAGTATACATAGCAGATTTAGCAATGTTAAATGGTATAAATTCACAAAACCGTGCAACAGCAAAAAGTGAGTTAGCAGATAATGACCCTAGAAAAAGAGGAGATTTATTAGTAACAAGTGTTGAAGCACTAATGGGAAGTTATCAAGTGCTACTAGATGCTGCTAAAAGAGGAAAAGGTATAGAAACAGATGCAACGAATAACACATCTTTAATAAATTTACAAAACATGGAGAAGAATGGACTTATAGTTGTTCGAGAAGAGGAAAAATATAATGATGGGGTAGATAAAACAAAAATAACTTTTGATGTAAATGTAGATGAAATGCAAGAGGCTTTAGAAAAACTATCTGAAAAATTAAATAGAAAACAGGAGAAAATGGTGACATATCAGCCACTTTCGGATACAGATAAAGAAAGTAGTGATATGGAGATATAGCTAATTTGAAATTACATTTTTCGATTGACGTTGACTCTGAAAAAATATATAATTTTTAGGTAATAAATTTAAAAGGAGGGTCTTAGATGAACCAAGAAAAGTGGTTTTCAAAGTCTGGTGAAGATGTTGCTAAGTTTTTCGAAACAGATATGATAAAAGGATTATCATCTGAGCAAGTTGAAGAAAAACGTAGTGTGTATGGAACAAATGAAATTGTTTCAAAAAACAAGAAATCGATTGCTAAAATGATTTTAGAGCAATTTCAAGATTTTATGATTATTATCTTGATTATTGCAGCAGTGATTTCTGGTATTGTGGGTCAAAGTAATGGTGAGGGTTTTACTGACTCAATAATAATTTTAGTAATAGTTATTTTAAATGCTGTAATAGGAGTTATTCAAGAACTTAAGGCTCAAAAGTCTTTAGAGTCTTTAAAAAACCTAAGTGCTCCTCATTCTAAAGTTATAAGAGATGGCAAGCTTCAAGATTTAGAGTCTAAATATTTGGTACCTGGTGATATAGTCGTTTTAGAAACAGGTGACTATGTGCCAGCTGACTTGAGACTTATAGAAGCTGTTAATTTAAAAACGCAAGAAGCTGCATTAACAGGAGAATCTTTACCAGTTGAAAAAACTACTGAAAAGATAGATAAAGAGGATATAGGTATTGGTGATAGATTAAATCAAGCTTTTTCATCAAGCTTAGTTACTTATGGTAGAGGAAAGGGTATTGTTGTTTCAATAGGTATGCAGACAGAAGTTGGAAAAATAGCTACTATGTTAGATAGTGTTGATGATAGTGAAACTCCTCTTAGCAGAAGACTTGAAGCTTTAGGAAAAACTTTAGGAATTGCTGCACTTGTTATTTGTCTTGTGATATTTGCTGTTGGTTCTTTTGTGCATGGAAGAGAGATTTTTGAGATGTTTATGACAGCAGTTAGCTTAGCTGTTGCTGCTATTCCAGAAGGATTGCCTGCAATATCAACTATAGTTCTTTCTATTGGTGTTCAAAGAATGGTAAAAAGAAATGCTATAATTCGTACATTGCCATCTGTTGAAACACTTGGTAGTGCTACAGTTATATGTTCAGACAAAACAGGTACTTTGACTCAAAATAAAATGACTGTTGAAAAGATTTTTTATAACAATGAAATCTTTGGAGTGGAAGAAAAGAAATATAACGTGGATGATCATTTAAGACTTCTAATGAATTCGATGATACTTTGTAACGATACTAAAGTTACTAAAGATGGAGAAGAATTTAAACTTGCCGGTGATCCAACTGAAACAGCACTTGTTGATTTGGGAATTAAATTAAATATGCTAAAAACTACTATGGATGATGAAAATCCAAGAGTAGAGGAGATTCCATTTGATTCTGAAAGAAAGCTTATGAGTACAGTTAATAATACAAATCAAGGTTTGTTTGTGTACACAAAAGGTGGAGTTGATGAGATATTATCAAAATGTAGCAAGATATATTTAGATAACCAAGAAATGGCTTTAAGTGCAGAAAACATTAACTATATTAAGCAAGTTAATGAAGAGATGGCTAAGGGTGCACTTCGTGTGCTTGCAATGGCATATAAGAGAGTTGATAAAGTTCCTACGCGTAATGAAATGAATAACTTAGAAAGCGAATTAGTTTATATTGGTATGGTTGGTATGATAGACCCTGCTAGACCTGAAGCTAAAGAAGCTGTTGAAAAATGTAAAACAGCTGGTATTAAACCAGTAATGATAACAGGTGACCACAAAGTTACAGCTATGGCTATTGCAAAAGATATTGGAATCTTAGAAAATGAGTCAGAAGCTATTACTGGTAGTGAACTTGAAAAAATGCCACAAGAAGAATTAGAAAAGAATGTAAAAAATTATTCTGTTTATGCTAGAGTTTCTCCAGAACATAAAGTTAGAATTGTAAAAGCATGGCAATCACAAGGCGAAGTTGTTGCTATGACTGGTGATGGTGTAAATGATGCTCCAGCACTTAAAACTGCAGACATTGGTGCTGCTATGGGAATAGTTGGTACAGATGTTGCAAAAGAAGCTGCTGATGTTGTTTTAACAGACGATAACTTTGCTACTATCGTTTCAGCTGTTGAAGAAGGTAGAAGAATATATGATAATATTTTAAAAGCAGTTCAATATTTGCTTTCATCAAATATTGGTGAGATAATTGTTTTATTTGTTGCTACTATGTTTGGTTGGCTTGCAGAGCCACTTTTACCAATTCACATTTTATGGATTAACTTAGTTACAGATAGTTTGCCAGCACTTGCTTTAAGTGTTGATCCAGCAGAAAAAGATATAATGAAGAGAAAAGCTAGAAAAGATAAAAACATTTTCTCTAAAGGCATGACATTTAGAGTTATTTACCAAGGAATTATGGTTGGCATTTTGACATTGCTTGCTTTCTGTATAGGATGTAGATTTGATTTTGCATCACTTGCAAATCCAGAAGTAGCTATGACTGCACAAACTATGGCTTTTGCAGTACTTGCTATGTCAGAGTTGGTTCATGCGTATAATGTACGTTCGAATAAAGAATCTATATTTAAGATTAAATTAAAAACTAATATGGTTTTAGTTTTAGCTACACTGGTTTCATTATTACTTATGGTAGTTGTGCTTGGAGTTCCAGTTTTACAAGGTATGTTCGAAGTTACAGAATTATCAATTACAAATTGGGCTTGGGTAATATTACTTTCTCTTGCACCACTTACAATTGTTGAAATTTTGAAATTATTTAAGATTAATACATTAAAAGATGAATAAAAAATGAAAATAAAAGGCTATCCAAAAAAGAGGATAGCCTTTTATAATTAGTCTAAGAGTTCATTTTCAACTTCCAAAATTGCTTTTGAAAGACTTTGAAGTGTTGAGTAGAAATTACAGAAATCAAGCAAATCAGTTACCTTATAGGACTGCCAATCTATGAAGTCTTGATACAATTCCCGGTCTATGAAGTGACTCAAGATGTGCTGATCAGACAAGGCAGTGGTAGTATTGAGAGTAGAGATGCAGTTGTTTGCCTCTTCAATAATTTTTGGAACATCACAGTTAGGAATTACTTCTTCAAACTTTGACAGTACATCGGAAAGCCACTTCCAAACTAAACTGGAAACTTCTTTGTATTCTAAAATCTCGTTCAGGTTATAACTGTCGGGTGATTTCATAAAAGATACCTCCTTATACTAAGTCGGTTATTCGAAACATCTGTGCCAACACTTGCATTATACCATGGTTTTTATGATATTGCAATTCTTTGTGAATATTATTTGAACACTAATGAAGTATAAGACAAAATTATTTTTTTTTGAAAAAAGTCTTGAAAAGAAAAACAAACTATGCTAATATATATCTTGCATGTGAAAAATATGCAAATCGGGGTGTGGCTCAGCTGGTAGAGTACGTGGTTTGGGACCATGGGGCCGGAGGTTCGAGTCCTCTCACCCCGACCAACGCGGGTGTGGCGGAACTGGCAGACGCGCTAGACTTAGGATCTAGTGTCTTCGACGTGGGGGTTCAAGTCCTCTCACCCGCACCATAATAAGCCGTTTTAGATGTTAAAGTCTGAAACGGCTTATTGTTTTATTTTTAGTATATCAAAAAGAGGCTGAATATAAATTCTAGTCTCTTTTGCATAATTTATACCAATATTTTAGTTTTACGATTTTTGCCATTGCACAATTATATTGTTGAAATGAGAAATAGATTTACCTAAATTGCAGGTAGTAGGAGATTGCTTTTTTCTTTCAAATAAAGTGGCAACAAGTGTAAGCTTGCCGGAATTGCAAGTAGCAGGACACAGTTTTTTATTATTCAATAAATCGGCAACAAGAGTAAATTTACCTAAATTACAACAAGTGGAAGGTAGTAGATTTTTGCCAAACAACACATCAATAGTAGAATTAAACTTACCTCAAATGCCTGAACTTGAACATAAAATTGCAAGTAGAAATCAAGGTGGAAAAAGACAATAACATCTGCAGATATATCAAGATTAGATAGAAAAAATTTGTTAACAAGGATAGAAATACAAATTGTCAGCAAAATGATGGAAAAATTGAATAAAAATGTTTCGAAACAAAAGGATGATAGATGAATATTATTTTTTTATTGATTTCTTTTATGTGTAATGATATAATTTGCCACATAAGGAGGTACTTAACTGGTTATCACTTCAATAATTTGGAGGTGGATCAAATTTTATGAACTTACTTACGTTCATGGAAGACGCAAACTATAATGATTTCTTGCTAGAGCAAAAACAGATTAAGAAAGATCTGGTTTATGATTTGGCGAGGCGTTGCGGTTTTAAAGTTTTAACGCATAGTACAGAAGGGAGAGTGTACTATAGATTAAAAAAGGTGGGAATACCTTGTGAGAGACTTTATACGCATGAAGAAAAGACTACGTTTAATTATTTGGATTTGGCTGATTTACATATAGGCAATTCGGATTGCCAGATTGGTAAGATACGGTGTGTTCTAGATGAAGCTTTGAAAAATAATGTTGACTATGTTTTTATTGCGGGAGATATATTAGATGGTGTCACGTATCCTAGAAGAAAGAATGTTTCAGAGATTTATAGATGTCAGATTGGTATAGCATATCTTCTTTTTAAGGATTATCCTACTTTGGATTTTAGGGTTATTCCTGGAAACCATGACTTTACGTTTGATTCGTTTGGAATTAGATCTCCACTTCGTTTTCTGGAAGAACGTTTGCGAGCAGATGGGTGTAAGTTTACGGTTTATGATGGCTATATTCAAGACTTTGAGATGGCTGGCGTTATCAAAAGAATGATGCATTTGGAAAGTTTCTATTATCAAGATAATGTACTTTCCGCTATTGAGAGACTTCATGTTTTTAAAGAGCATGGAGGACTTCAAGTAAAGTGCATTGATGGCGTCAGGAGACCGATTAGGTTTCTTCAGTGTGGACACGTTCACAAGACCGTAGAAATATACAATTCTGATTTTAACGTATATATTACTCAACCTGGCTGCTTTATAAAAGATAAAAACTACTATAGCCCTTCAATTCATGTGATTGGAGAGGTACTTGATGATTTGAAGATTGTACGTGGATGAAATCAAAAGACTTAAAGTATGAATATTTTCATATTTTAAGTCTTTTTTGTGTAAGTATGAATATTGGTATAAGATTGTTTAAAAATTGTAAAAAGGTATTATTAACAAAAATCTTTATTAAACGTAAATTCCTATGCGTAAGGTAGCAGTTTGAGGAAAATATGATAAAATAATTTCGATATTATGTTGACTGAAAGCAGAATTTATAGTATAATCATTATGGTTTCAAGAGATATTTGAAAGGAGCTATTTGGAATCAAATGCTTTGGTCGAGTAAGGTATGACATACATAGTACTCAGAAAATAGGAGGATTCAGATGATGAAGAATTTCGGCAAGGAATATTACGTGCAGAGCATTAGACAGGAAAACAAGACGTTGACCGAAATCGCAGCGGAGACGGGTGTCAGTATAAACACCGTGAAAGCACGCATTAAGAAGTGCTATCAGAGAAAAGCATGGGCTGAAAGGCTCATAGCAATCGCACTGGAAAACGAAAAAGAGCAGAAGGAAAAACAGCAAAAACAGCAAAAGATGGTACAGGCAGAGGTAGTTGACAAAAAGAATGTCGTGACTGATGAAACGAAGACGGAGAAAAAGGCGATTCTGATTGACACCTCAATGCTTCTCAATTATCCTGAAGCATTATCCAAAAAGGATGAGAAGCTTTTGATACCGAGATTTTGCTGGCATACGGCGATGAAGATCGTTGAAGGTGAAAAGAAAACCAATCCCTCGCTTGCCATTAAGCATGAGGAAGCGATGTCCAATTTGGATGTGGAGGAGGTATTCATTCAGAGTCTGCCTTACATCCATCGGGTCCCGGAGAGGGTCAAGCCTCACTCTGTGATGTTTCTTAAGTACCTTGTGAAACTTCGCGAGACTAATCCGGAGATTAGAACTCTTACGTGCTCCAGGGAGATAAAAGAAATTGCATCGCTGAATGGTATTACCTTGTAAGCAATTGCAATGGTGACAGTCTCATAATATGAGCCTATGAACAAAAATGGATTTGCATCGAAAGATGTAAGTCCATTTTTTTATTAAATTTCGTTCTTCTCTTTTCTCATTTTTGATTTTATGATATCATATTTATTATTTGGAGGCGATATGATGAAATCAATAATTATTTTAATAAGTAAATTTGTTTATTGGATTGGCAAACTTGTTGGAAAAGGCAGTAGCTTACCAGGACAAATAGCTCTTAAACTTGATAAAAATATTTTGAAAAAAATAAAATTGCCAGATAATATTATTGTTGTTACTGGAAGTAACGGAAAAACTTCAACTGTTGAAATGATATATAAAGTTCTAACAAACGCAGGTTTTTCTGTTGGATGTAATTTAGAAGGTTCTAATCAAACTGAAGGTGTTACAACAATGATTTTAAATAATTCTTCACTTAGTGGAGTAGTAGATAAAGATATTTTGGTTATTGAAAGTGATGAAAGATATTTAAGACATACACTTAAATTCTTCAAACCTAAATATCTTGTTGTTACAAATTTGTATAGAGATCAAATGACAAGAAACGGTCACCCAGAAGTAATTTACGATATAATTAACGAAGCTATAACAGCAGATATTCATTTGATTTTAAATACTGATGATCCTTTATCTTCTTTATATGGATATAAAAGAGACAAGGTTACTTATTTCGGTATGAATGAAAATGGCTTGTCTAAGCATGAAAATAATAGTAGATATGATGATGGAAAATATTGCCCAAATTGTATGGGACTTTTAAAATATGATTACTATCACTTTAACCACATAGGCAGTTACAAATGCGAAAAATGTGGACATTCTAGGAAAAATCCAAACTATGCAGTAACTGACATAAACTTAAAGACAGGCGAAATAGTGATAAATAACAAATATAAGATAGAAATGACTCTTCGCAGTATTTATAATGCTTATAATATACTAGCTACATTTGCTGTTGCTAGACTTTTCGGAGTTGATGAAAATAAAATAGTAGATACATTAAATGATTATGTCGCAAAAAATGATAGAATTCAAACTTTTGACATAAATGGTCATAGTGGAATGCTTCTTACTTCTAAGCACGAGAATTCTATTTCATATAATCAATCTTTGTCATATATAGTAAATCAAGATAAAGATTGTACTGTTGTTATAATAATTGATGCAGTTAGCAGAAAATATTTTACAAGCGAAACATCTTGGATTTGGGATATTGATTTTGAGCTTTTAAAGGCAAATTGCGTTAAGAAAATTATTTTAGCTGGTAAGTATGTAAATGACTTAGCAGTTAGATTTGAGTATTCTGGAATTGATTTAAATAAAGTTACGATGAAAGCAGATTTAGATGAAATGATGAAAGAAACAAAAGAAAATTCTATTGGTGATGTTTATGTTGTTACATGTTTTTCTGATAGAATGAAGTTTTTAGATAGGAGGTAAGCAGATGAAAGCAAAATTATTGCATTTGTATTATGATTTGCTAAACCTATATGGAGAATATGGAAATGTTTTGATTATGAAAAAACATTTGGAAGATCAGGGATTTGAAGTTGAGCTTGATAAAAAAACTGTTGGCGATGCTATAGATTTTAGTGAATATGATTTTGTATATATGGGATGCGGAATGGAAAAAAATCTAGACTATGTTTTGAATGATTTGAAGAAATATGCAAAGGATATAAATCTTGCTCTTGAAAATAAGAAGGTATTTTTATGTACAGGCAATAGCTTTGAAATGTTTGGAAAATCGATTGATAAAAAAGCAGGACTTTGCATATTAGATTACGAAACTGTTAGGTTAAAAGATAGAGTTACATCAGATGTCATATATAAGAGCAAATACTTTGAAACAAAGGTAGTTGGCTTTGTAAACAAAATGACGGAGATGTATCACAATATGTCACCACTTTTTGAGGTAGAATTTGGTGTTGGTGAAAACAAGAGAAATGACTATGAAGGAGTTAAGTATTTAAATTTATATGGCACTCATGTTTCAGGTCCAATACTTGCTAGAAATCCTGAGTTTTTGAAAAAACTTGTTACCACAGTTGGTGAAAATATAGATAGTAAATTTACATACAAAGAAATAGACTATCCTTATGAAGAAGCAGGATATAAGTTAGTTTTAAGCGAACTTGAAAAGAGAGAGCAAGAAGAAAAAAGTAGAAAATAACATGTAGTAATAACGAACTCCCTTTCTGAATACATTTTATTAAAGTGTATTTAGAAGGGGGTTTTTTCGTGGAAAAGTTTTACATAGATGAACGCGCTATAAGTCTTGCACATTATATAATTGATTCGAAGGATACTGTTAGAGGCGCTGCACGAAAATTTGGGATAAGTAAAAGTACTGTACATAAAGACGTTACGGAACGTCTTAGGAAGATAAACCCGTCTTTAGCTTTAGAGGCTAAGAAAGTGCTTGATGAGAATAAGGCTGAGAGACATATACGAGGAGGAGAGGCCACTAGACAGAAGTATATACATTTGAGATAAAATCATAAGGTCTGATAAAACTTTTATCGGACCTTATATCTTTTTAAAGCCTAAACTGGTAACACCAAATTGCTGTAAAACCATTTATGTAGTTTTCTCTTTTCACTAAAATTTCTATGTGATATAATGTTGTAGGAATAGAGGTGTTTGAAATGTCAGAAAATATTGAAGAAATTAAGTTCCTAAGCTCAGATGGTGAACATAATATTTATGCTAAGTTTATGTGGCCAGCGGGAGAGATTAAAGGCGTTGTTCAAATTTGCCATGGAATGAATGGATATATAGGAAAATATGATAAGATGGCAAGTTTTCTTTTAAGTCAAGGCTATGCTGTTTGTGGACATACTAGTATTGGACATTGGGATAGTGTAAGTTCAAAAGACGAACTTGGATTTTTTGGTGAATTTAATGGATATAAATATTTAATAAAAGATACGGAGAAGATGACTAAGCTTATTAAAAGAAAATTTTCTGACAAAAATATTATTTTATTTGGTCATTCGATGGGGTCTTTTATTGCTAGATGCTGTGTTTCTGAAATTGGTAAGGAGTTTGTAGGGGCTATTTTTTCTGGCACTGCTGGTCCTCAACCACTTGCAGATTCAGGAATTCAGTTTGCAAATGTGATTATTCAAAAAAAGGGTTACAGATATAGAAGTAGAAAACTTTATAAAGTTTTATTTGATTTTGCCAATAGAGAAATAAAAAATCCTACTTCAGATATGGCTTGGGTAAGCACAAAATATGATGGTAAAAAAGATAGTAAGTCTGACTTTCTTTTTACTGTTACAGGGCTTAGAGATGTTTTAAATTTGATAAAGAGATGTAATGATGTAAAGAAAATAGATTCGGTGCCAAAAGATTTACCTTTGTACTTTTTCGCAGGTACTGGAGATCCTGTTGGAGAATATGGAGAGGGAGTTAAAAGAGCGATTAAACTATATAAAAAGGCTGGCATTAAAGATGTTGAAGTTGATTTGTATGAGGGCGATAGGCATGAATGTTTTAATGAGTTTAATGAAGATGAGGTATTTAGCAATATGATGAATTGGATTAGAAAATATTGTGATGGGAGAAAGTAATTATGTGGTTTAGCTTGATATTTTTATTACTTGTTATATTTGGCTACTACTTTTATGGAACTTATTTAAAAGAATATTTTGAAGTAAAAAAAGTTTACGAGACTTTGCAAAAAATTTTAGATACTAGGGATTTGCTTCTTTTAGATTTGTCTCATGATAAAGTGGACAAAAAAGAATTTGCGAAGATATTAAGTCTTATTGATAAAAGAAAAGAGACGAGAAATTCAGGATATACTGTTAGAATGAATGCAGATGTTGAGCTTAGTAATGAGCTTAAAAGTTTTTATAAGAGCTTAGCGAAAATCTTGGATAATGATTTTTCAAAAGAGCTAGTGTCACGTATTGTTGAACTTGAGAAGCAAGCGAGAAAAACAAGAATTAGTTATAACGATGCAGTAGAAAGATATAACAATAATTTGATATTGCATAAAAAAGTTTGCATGAGATTTATACACATGAAACCGCTTGATACGTATAAAATTTAGTTTTTGAAATTTATAAGAAAGGAAAATATAGTAAAGATGGAAGAAGAAAGAATTGTATGTCCGGGGCTTGGAGAAAGTGATAATGATATTGAGCAAACACTAAGACCTAGACTTTTAGAAGAATATATTGGACAAGATAAAGTAAAAGAAAATATGCGAGTTTATATAGAGGCTGCTAAAAAAAGAGGAGAGACTTTGGACCATACTTTATTATATGGACCTCCAGGTCTTGGAAAGACAACACTTTCTAATATTATAGCAAATGAGATGAATGCAAATATTAGAATTACTTCGGGACCAGCAATTGAAAAACCAGGTGATTTAGCTGCACTTTTGACTAATTTAGCACCTGGCGATGTTTTATTTATCGATGAGATTCATAGATTGAATAAAAGCGTTGAAGAAGTTTTGTATCCTGCATTAGAGGATTTTGCACTTGATATAATCATAGGAAAAGGGCCAAGTGCAAGGTCGATAAGACTTGACTTGCCGAAGTTTACACTTATTGGTGCTACAACAAAGGCAGGAAGTTTGTCTTCACCTCTTCGCGATAGATTTGGAATAATACATAGACTTGAACTATATAGTAATGAAGATTTAGCAACTATTGTTAAACGTTCGGCTAGAATTTTGAAAATAGAAATAACTGAAAAAGGTGCAGCTGAAATAGCTTCTCGTTCAAGAGGTACACCTAGAATTGCAAATAGACTTTTAAAGAGAGTTAGAGATTTTGCTGATATAAAAGCAGATGGCAAAGTAACAGATGAAATTGCAGATAAAGCACTTAGCCAGCTAGAAATAGACAAGCTTGGGCTTGATAATATTGATAGGGAAATATTAAATACAATTATAAAGAAATTCGCAGGTGGACCTGTTGGAGTTGAAACTTTGGCAGCGACAATAGGCGAAGATATAGATACGATTGAGGATGTTTATGAACCTTATTTGATGCAGATTGGATTTTTAAATAGAACTCCAAGAGGAAGGATGGCTACGATTTCTGCTTATGAACATATGGGGGTGGCTTATGAAAAATAGACTATTACTTCATACTTGTTGTGCACCTTGTTCTACTTATGTTGTAGACAAGCTTAGAAAAGACGGATATGACGATATAACGGCATATTGGTATAATATTAATATTCATCCATTTACTGAATATAAAATGCGTTTAGATACGTTAAAGCAATATGCTGAGATGATAAATTTACCACTAGTTATTGATTATGATTACGGCATAAGGGAGTTTACTAGAAATGTAGCTAACAACATAGATGCTAGATGCTATTTTTGTTATTACTCAAGACTTGAACGTACTGTAAAATATGCTAAAGAAAATGGATATGACTCTTTTTCTACAACACTTTTAGTTAGTCCATATCAAAAGCATGAGCTAATAATAAAAATTGCAAATGAACTTTCAGAAAAATACGAGATTCCTTTTATTTATCAAGACTTTAGAGAAGGATTTAGAATAGGTCAACAAATGGCAAGAGATGCCGGACTTTACATGCAAAAATATTGTGGGTGTATTTATTCGGAGGAGATGAGATATTATAACCGCAATCCTATACAAACCAC
>ULTU01026270.1_pt1 | contig 19653 bp, 7 predicted proteins | sample 1957861 | NCBI WGS metagenome assembly ULTU01 (sample SAMEA4835742, study PRJEB28245) | human gut metagenome | biome: gut microbiome; material: fecal sample | place: Denmark | collected 2008
CTGCCTACGTTTTCGACTTTTTCAGGAAGTCTCACGTCGTCGGTAACGGTTTCCGTAACAGGAATAAGATTTCCCTCTGCGTCCTTTTTCGGGGTTTTGCCGTCGGCTTCCATTTCATAAACAGGGTTGCCTTCCGCATCCTTTTTTTGTTTGGTGTATTCGTTTCTGACAAAGCCCGTAAACTTTTCTGCGTTTTCGAATGCGAATTCGCCGATTTTCGCCAGCGCGCTTTTGTCTTCCTCATCGGACAACATGCCGTTGACTGTCACTTTCACGATACCGCTTTCGGCAAATGCTTTGTTGCCGATGGAAACGATGGTTTCGTTTATGGTGAATTCGTTAAGATTCGAGCAGCCTCTGAAGGTGCCGTCAGGGATAGCGGTGAGCGAGCCGATGTTTGCGCTTGAAAGGGTTACGACGCCTCTGAACGCTTCGGTGCCGAGCGACCTGACGCTTTCAGGCAGCACTATTGCGGAAAGCTTGGAGTAAGCAAACGCTCTGTCGCCAACCACTCTGAGGTCTGTTGCCGCGGCAAGATCTATTGTCTGAAGTCCCGACGATGCAAACGCTTCGTAGCCGATCTGAACTACCGACGTCGGAACGGTGAAGCCGTTAAGCGCCGTGCAGCCGTAGAACGCTCTCGGCAAAATGTATCTTATTCTTGCGGCCGCAGCAAACGTTACGGAAGCAAGGCTCGTGCAGTTTTCAAACGCGCCTTCGCCGATTTCGATGACGGAAGCAGGGATAGCTACGCTTGTTACCGCGAGGCCCTTGAACGCTTGCGGAGCGACGTACAGCACGCCGTCAGGGATAACGGAGCTTGCGTCCGCGGCCTTGTAGAACACCTGACCGATAACGTCCGTTGCTTCGAAAGCTTCGATGCCGATGCTGGCAACCTTCGTAAAGCCGTCGGTTGCGAGGCTCGTTACGCCCTTGAACGCATAGTCGCCGACCGCAACCACGTTGTTGACGGTTGCAAACGTGGTAAGCGCGGTATCCTTGAATGCGGCCTTGCCGACGCGGATAACGCTGTCCACACCCTCGACGCTCGTCAAGGTTTTGCAGCCTTCGAACAGGCTGGACGGGATTTCAAGCGGATTATGATTTATAACGACGCTTGTAAGCGCTTCGCAGAAGCTGAACGCGCCGCTGCCCCAAACCTCGAGTTTGTCGGAAAGAGTTGCCGACGAAAGATTTGTGTGGCTGAATGCGTTTGCGCCGATATATATAATGTTTGTAAAGTCAACTGCGGTTATGCCGCTGTTTTCGAACGCCGCGGTGCCGATGCTGGTAACGGTGTCCGGATAGGTGATGTTTTCAACCTTCGTAAGATTTGCGAAGCAGTAGTTTGCGATTTTGCTTATGCCCGCGGTAACCTTAATGCTGACCAGAACATTCGGAACGTAGTAGTTCACGCCGTTCTGAATGACCGAGTAGCTGTTTTCGTACGAGTCCGAACCGAAGAGTTTGCCGAACGCCATATTGCCGTTGTAAGACACTTCTTTAAGACCGCTGCAACCCGAAAGCACGCTGTCGCCGTAAGCGGAAACCGTAACAGGGAACGCGATAGCTTCCAAAGCCGTAGCGTTTCTGAAAGCATTGGCGCCGACTTCGGTTAGCTTGGAAAGGCTGACGCCCGCGTTTTCGGTGCCGATAACGAATTCCGCAAGATTTACGCAGCCGTCAAACGCCGCTTCGCCGATAGTCACGATGTCGTTGGACAAGGTAACTTTGGTGAGGAACGCGCAGTTTTCGAAAGCGTTAGCCGCAATTTGCGTAACGGTAACCTTGGAAACCGTCAGTTTTTCTTCGTCGGTAAGTTCGACGACGCTCGGAACGGTGATTTCGGTGTAGTTTGCAATGCCGTAATCGGTAAGCCCAGCAAGGCTGCCGTCCTCGGCGATGTTGTATATCGAGCGCCACACAGGAACGGCTTCGACGCCGGAAAGCACGTGCCATTTTTCCTCGGTGAAAGCGCCGGTTTCGTCGGTCAGACGATAGAAGACGTTGCTGAGCGAGTATTTCCAGCCGATAAATTCATAGAATTCGCGTGCGTCTGCGCCAAGCGTGAACACTCTGTTTGCCTGAACGTCCTGAATTTTGTCGAGTTCGTCTTCCGCGCCGATTCTGAGCAAGTATTCCTTGCCGAAGATCGCAACGTACAGGCTTACGGTGCCGTCGTCTTTTGCGACCTTAACCAGATAGCGGTTTGCTTCCCAGACGGCTTCATAGCTGACGTCGGAGGTGCTCTTCACTTTTTCCACTTCGAAAACGTTGCCGTCCGAAACCTTCTGACGAGTTCCGTTGACGATGCTGAACCAGCCGACGAAGGTGTAGCCCGGGTTGGTTACCGCAGTCAGGGTGTAGGAGCCGCCGTAAACGATTTCGCCGTCGTTTCCGGTGCTGGTTTCCAAAATAGCGGTGCCTGCTTCGGTGTCGCTGACGGAAACGTCGATTCTGTAGGTATTAGCAACCTGTTCTGCATTTACGTAGATACAGAATTTGCCGTCCTCGGTGCTTTCGTTGTTGAACATAAACGTGCCGAGGCCTTCGCCGTTTGCGTCGGTGATGAGTTCGCCGGTTGCGACAAGTTTCCAGCCGACGAAAGTGTGGCCTACTTCTTCCGGAGCCTTCCAGTCGATGCGGAAAGCGCTGCCCTTTTCTGCTGTGCCGATTTTGATGCCTTTCTTCTCCCAGATGATGCTGTACTGTTCGACGCCGAATTGCGCCTTGATGTGCATATTTTTACCAAGGGAACGAGTGATAGTTGTTTCTTTACTAGCATCTATTGGATCAAAAACATTAACCCAAGCATCGAATCTGTAAACGTCTTTCTGATCTTCAGGAACGGCGACGGTAAGTTCCACGGTCGTGCCGAATTCGAAAGTGTCGGTGATTGAACCGATTTCTACGGCATATTTGTATTCTGTCAGAGTGCCTGCCCAAAGCTGTGCGCCGGTGTTGGAAGTAACCTTGACGGTGATCCAGTCTTCGGTTCTCGTTTTGGTGGTGGAAACGGACAGCTTGTAGCTGTTGATGGAGTAGCCCGCCACGAGCCTTACCGCCTGATCTTCTCCGCTTTGGCCGAGCTTCAGGCTGTAGATTTTGTCAATGTCGATGTTGCCGTTTTCGTCGCCCACTCTGAAGGCTTTGCCGTTCTGGACGTAGTACCAGCCCGCAAACGAATAACCTTCTTTGGTAGCCGCAAACGAGGAAGTTCCGTTTTCGACGCTCATAACGAAGGAAGTCAGATTGTCGATCGTTTCGCCCGCCGCGTTCAGCAGCCTTGCCGAGTTGTCCGGGGTGGCGATAATCGTAACGTTTTCTTTGGTAACGACGTTGCCGCCTTCGTCAGGTTCTTCGACGGTTTCGTATTTGATCCATTCGTTTGCAACGTCAAAGGTCAAAGTGTATTTGACGATTTCCCATTGCGCGTAATAGGTGACGTCTTTTGCCATAACGGTCGTAGGAGGATCCACGAACGTATCGGTATTCTCTGCCGTGGTCCAGCCTTTGAAGCGGTAGCCGTCGTTGGCGCGGACCTCGATGTCGAACAGAGTGCCGTAGTCGAGTTTTGCGGAGGTGCCCAGTTCTTCGCCGTCGGCGTCCACAAGGTAAACGCTGCCTGCTCCGTCGTTGGTGTTGAGGAGGGTAACGGTATATTGATTCATCGTCCATTTTGCAGTCAGAACCACGTTGTCGATGTCGATATCCCAAACTTTAAGCAGTCTGCCGTCCTTGGTGGTCATCTGTCTGTCGCCGTAGTACCAGCCGTCGAACACTGCCTGATATTTTTGCGGCACGGCAAATTCGGCGCCTCCCTGACCGTAGGTTACGGTAGCGGTGGTGCTGAGCAGAACGTCGCAACCTACCGGAGAAAGGTTAACCGTGTAGGATTTTGCCTTCCATTCGGCGTACAGCGTCATATCGCTGTTGATTTCGATGTTGGTTTTGAAAGCGTATTTGTTTTGGTTATCTTCGTAGTAGTACCAATATTCAAAGGTATAGCCCGCCCTTGCTTCGATTTCGGCAGGGACGTCTTCCTCGTACAAAATGCCGTCCCACACGTCGATTTCTTCGCCGTTCGGATCGGTTACGGTATAAGTTTTGCCGGCGTAGCGGCTGTTGTTGATGTCGTTAGGATCGAAAACGGTGCCCTTGAACGGAACTTCAACGCGATAGTAGTTCTGATCGCTGTTACGGAAAGTAACGGTGTAGCTGCTGCCCTGACGAATGTTGAAGTTGTAGGTTTTGGTGGAGTTGTCTTCGTAGTTGATGAACAGTATGTAGAAATAGTTGTTGCCTTTCGTCAACTCGAAAACAGGATCCTTCCTTGCGCCCGAAGTGGAGCCCGCGCCGAACATCGTCAGCCACTGAGTCTGGTCGCTGACGTACAAAATGCTGCCCTTGTCGAGGTCGGAGGTGCTGTAAATGCCGAAATAGCATTTGCTGCCCTCAACGCCGGCAGGGACGGAAAGCCCTCCGAAGTCATAAGTGGCGACGGTGATATCGACGGTTTTCTGATAATAACCGTTGATGGAATCGCCGAACTCGGAGTTCATATAGTTGTCGATAGCTTCGCTGGTCAGCGGATGCAACGCCCACTTTGCGTACAACGTAACGTTGGCGTTCACCGTAAACGGGAAGCTTACCGCGTCGCCGGTGCAGGCGCTGTCGAGATACCAGCCGACGAACCTATAGCCAATACGGATAGGCTCGGTCGGTGCCTGAATGGTGCCGCCCGGTACGCTGGTTCTGGATTCCACGCTGTTGCCGCCCTGCGTATCGAACTTGACGGTATAAACGGTAGGTTGCGGAGTGACGGGATCGTCGCCGCCGTTATCGCCGCAAGCAACCAGCGCGGTAGCCATAACCATAGCCACCAACAAAATAGCAAATAATTTGCCGAATTTTCTCATAGTCTGCTTCCTTCCTTTTCAAGGTTAAAGTTTGGACGTACGCACGCGTATATAGCGCACGCGCCTCTTGTATACAGTACAATTATAAACAGCTTTCGCCGTTTTGTCAATAAAAAGCGCATTTCTCTGCCTCGGCCGCGCCCTAAAATATGCCTCAACCCCCGAAAACTGCCGAAGTTTTAGACACCCGTCCACGTTTTTAGCGACGGAGAAAATTATTTTGCCATATTTTTCCGAGCACGGAAAAAAGCGCTCCTGTCGGAACGCCTTTTCCAAAAACAATAAAAAGTGGAGATACTATTCTAAGCCAAAATGGCAAAGGTTACGTTTTTTCAAAGAGCCTTCTGCTCTTTCATTTTCAGAGCCGTTCTGCGGATTTTTTCACGGTCGATACCCAGCAAAACCGCCACGTCGCGAAGCGAAACGCCGCATCTCGATTGCAATTCGTAAATCGCCGCCTTCAGAATTTCCGGATCCTGCAAAGCGTATTTGTCGGTTATGCGGAACTTTTGGATAAGCTCCATCAGCACGGTGTCGCAATCCTCGTTAGGCTTCTGCTCCAAAAAGTCGTATTTTTCCTTTTGATAACTTGTAAGTTCCGGCACTTCCCCGAAAAGCTTTTTGACGGCTTCGATGTCTGCGATGCCTTCGCCGAACATATAGCTTTTCGCGCTGCTGAACGGATAGTCCGCCGAAAACAGCTCCACGCCCGCCGCGCACGGATTGTTGTGCACGAAAGTTATGCAGCTTTCCACCTGCTCCGCCGTAAGCAAAGGTTCGCTGTCGTAACGCCCCTTGAAAACGTAGCCGCTTCTGTTTTTGATGCGGTTGAAGAATTTGGCGTAAGTGGTGTTCAGCCTGCGCATAAATTCGGGAACGACGTTTGCGTCCTCGGCCGTAACCACGAGGTGGCTGTGGTTGTCCATAACGACGTAGGCCAGCACACTGACGCCCATATCCGCCGCTTTTTCCGCCATGGCGTTGACGTAAAAACGCTTGAGGTTGTCCTCCTTAAAAACGTTTTCGCGCACCAGTCCGCAGGTCAATATATGAAAGTATTTGCTTTTGTCCAAAATTTCGGTTCTCGGCAATCTGGTCATGTTCTGCTCCAAAAATTTAGTATCTTAAGTATATCATGCGCTCTTCAAGCTGTCAAGCAATTTTGTGTCATTCGTGCAGATATTTTCGCCAGAAAATCCGTCCCCGTTTTGCTCTTTTCCAAATTTAATAAATTTATTTATTAAAAGCAAATTGCAAAATTTTTCCGACAGCAAAGTCGTTCACTTTGGCGCGCATTTCAAAACGAAAAAGCCGCAACTTTTCGTCACGGCCTTTTTTTATTCTTTGATCTCGGCCTCCTCTTTCGTCAGGTCGATAACGTCGCCCGAATCGTCGTTCGGATTTACGAGTTTCGTTTTCCTTAAATTGTTTTTCAGTTTTTCACAGCACGGTTTGAAAGTCAGATACGTCAGGCCGCCTCCGACGACCACCCCGACCACGGGTATGCTTTTCTTAAAAAATCCCGCAAACACGTCTTTCGTCATCTTCACTCCAAACCATTTTGCCGTCTGTTTCACGATAGGATAAATCGTCCCTTTTGTGAGCGCGCGTTTCAAAATCTGTTTCGGAACTCCCGTGGCAAGCGCCTTTGCCATGGTCTTAACGGCGTTATTCGCTCCTGCCACGCCGTACATAACCCCCAGACAAAGCGTCAGCATATTTATCGTTTCCGAGTCTATGCCGTTTCCTTCGTCCGTAAGACCTGCTTGAGGGAAACCGTAAAGATACATAAGTTTTTGGGCCGTACGCAGCATATAGCCGTAATATTGAGCTATATCCGCAGGGATTGTCGCCGGCATAACATAGCTATCTTTTGACGCAAGGCTTCTGTTCTATCGGTTTTTCGGCACAAAATAACCGCGCGGTTTTTTCCACGCGGTTTATTTTTTATGATGTTATGATTATTCGGCTGCAGTGAACTTTTCTTCGACGTCCGTCCAACCTTCGGTTAAGGTTTCTGCCTTTTCAGGAGCGGCATTTTCTTTGCCGTAGAAGAAGACGTAGTAGTAGTCAAACAAACCGTTAACTTCGAAGCCTGCCGCAACGCCGAGCCAGTTTTCTTTCTGACGAATGGATTTGAAGCTGCCGTCTTGCCAGAGAGTCATGTCGTATTTGACGTATTGATATTGAGCGGAAGGGTCTCCTGCGCCGTCTCTGACGCCCACAATGCTGTTTTTGACTGCTTCAGGGGTTTCAGTGCCGGTGCCTTTTGCGTCCAGTTCAAGGTGGATTTTAAACTGTCCGTCAACGTATGCGACGTAAGCGACGGTAACGGTGTCGATATCCAGAATGTTCACGCCGAAGGTGTAGCAGGTTACGTTGTTTCCTTCGTCGGCGTCACCGTAAGTGAGCTGTTCGGAAGAACTCGGGGTACGGTTATCCTGAACTGCGTCTGCCCAAGGTACGGAATATTTTCCGCCTTCGATGGTGGCCGCAGAGGTCTTTTGAGCAAGAACTTCGCTCATATCCGCGTCAAGATACTTTCTTTCGCCGTATTCGAGCGGCAGAACGCTCTTAAGAGCCGGCATGGTGTCAACGAGGAAGCTGTTTCTTATGGTGTGGATTTCGGTGAGCGTGAAGTATGCGCCGTTCTTTCTGAATTCCAGAGAAGTCAGGTCAACTGCGTTGTCGATGCCTGCCGCCACGTTGGAGGTTGCGGCGTTCATGAAGTTGCCGCTGTAATCCGCCATAATGTAGTTGTAGTTAGCTCTGTAGTAAAGCGCAAGAGCCAGTTTTCTGAGGTTGTCGTCGGTTGCGGCTATTGCAGCTGCCTGTTCGTCTTCGGTCATATCGTCCCAAGCAACGTTAGGAAGATTCGAAGGAACTTCAACCATCCATTCTTCTCCGCTGTACGGATTGATAACGGTGATGGTGTTTCCGACAAGTGCCGCGTCGGAGAAAGCGGCGCCGCCGATTTTGGCGTCGGTTTCCCAAGGAGCCGCGGTTTCGTACAGATTGAGGTAAGCGTAGCGATTTCCGACGATCTGATTGAGGAGCGGTTGTTTTTCTGCGGTCATATCGGAAAGCAGCGCGTCGGTGATTTCGATTTCAGCGGCGTCCATTTCATCGAGGCTTGCGAAAACGTAAGTTTCGGAGCCGGTGTATTTGACGAATCTGTAAGTGCCGTCTTCATACAAATCTTCGTTGCTAACGAAAACTTCTCCATCAAGGACAGAAACATAGCCACTCTCTTCACCGGTAACGTATGCGATAACGTATTCGTCGGAACCGTCGGAATAGATGGTTGCATATCTGCCGTTTGCGGCGTCGTAAGCAACGTCGGCGGTTTTGTTTTCATAAACCGCAGTCATTTCTTCCAGCGTGAATTTTTGATATTTGCCGCCGTTGTTGTTGGTTCTGACTTCCGTGAGGCCGTTAGGATCCTTTGCATATTCGGAAGCTTTTGCCCAAAGGTAAGTTACGGTGTCGTCGTCGCCGCTTGCGATGGTTTTCAGCTTGCCGCCGTCGTCGATGACGAAGCCGAGTTCGCTTGGGGTTTTGGAAGTGGAATACACTTGGACGAATTGTTCGCCGTCGGAATTTTCAAAGATATAAACGTAGCTGCCGTCGCCGCGGTACATATAAGTGCCGGACGCTTTTTTGTGGCGAGCCTGTTGATAAATCACGTTTCCGTCTGCGTCGAGTTTTTCGGTGGTTTTGTAAACCTTGCCGTTGAGGCCCAGACCCCAAGGGTCACTGCCCGCAACGCTGCCGCCGCCGTCATTGCCGCCCAAAAGGAGCTTCGACGGAACGATACCGATACCCAAAGCAACGATGATAAGAATGATAGAGGCAATAATTCTGCCTGCGCCTAATTTTCTCATACTTTACCTTCCATAAAATATTGCTTGTATTTACATACGCATTTATTATATCTCAATTTGTCGATTTTTGCAAGCGGTAGAGCCGCATAATATTCGGGCGTAGGGATATTTTTTATTATAACTATATACAAAAGTATATTAAATGTCTAAACATAATAGAAGTTCGTCCGCGTTTTAACGTTTTCCGGCATAAAAAATGCTCGCATTTCGCGAGCATTTTCTTTAGTCGTCATCGTCGTCCGGATCGTAATCAGGGACGTCATCGTCGTCCTTCACGATTTTCGGAGCGTTCATCGGAGGCCTTTGCATACCCATGCCTTGAGGAGGCATCGGAGCTGCGGACGGTCTCGGGCCTTGCGGCGCGTTAGGATTTATCGGAGCCTGCGGACGTTGCGGCATACCTGCCGTACCTTGCTGCGGCATACCCGCCTGACGCTGAGGCATAGCGTTCGCGTTAGGTCCCGAAATCGGGCCTTGCGGCGCGTTAGGGCTTATCGGAGACTGCGGGCTAGTGCGAGGGCCGAATCCCTGCGGCACGGAAGTGTTCACCGTTGCGCTTGCCGCGGCGTCGGCCATTTCCGTTTTGTATTTTTCGCCTTTCATTTCCGAAATAATCTTTTTGATGCTGTCGTTAGGTTCGGCTTTCATAACCAGAATAACCGCCACCAGGAATGCCAGAAGCAGCAGCGTTACGCCGAGAGCAATCATCCATTCGATTGCGGTGTAACCGGTTTTGTCCACTTCGATATGAACGGCCACGTCGTTGTTGAGAAGCAAATCTTCGGCAAAGGCTTTGCCGTTGACTTCGAGTTCCCATTCGCCGGTGCTTTCGTAGTATTTGTACTCTTTACCGCCCACGATATAGGTCCAAACGCCGTTTTCGTAGGTCGGGGTGCCGTTGTCGTCGGCGAAAGCGCCCGCGCCGAGCCCCTTGATTGTAACCTTCGTGATTCTATAGCCGAGCCTTGCGGTTGCGCTCACCGTTTCCAGACTGCCGACGGAATCGGAGGTTGCGGAAACGTTGATGTTGACCGCTTCGGTGTCGGTGGTGGTGTAAGCGAGAGTGCGTTTTGCAGGCTCGAACACGGCCACGATCGTGCAGTTATCCTGAACGTCGGACAGAACGAAAGTTCTTTCCGTGCTGACAGGAACGTTGTTTTGAACCCAATATTTGAATTCGTAATCGTTGCTCTTCGCGTATGCGGTCATCGTAACGGAGCCGCCCTTGATAATCTTCTTCGCGCTGTATTCCACGTAGCCGTAGGTCGCGTCGTTGACGGAAATATCCACGGTGTAAGTGGTTTCAGGGACGATTGTCTGACCGCCGCCGGAAACTTCGTCCACAACCGCCGAAATGGAAATATCTCTGGAAATGGTGATCGTAAACGTGGTGGTTGCGGCTTCGTAGTCGCCGCCGTTCACCTGCCAGCCCGCAAATTTATAGCCTTCTTTTGCGGTAAAGGTGAAGGTAACGGAGTCGCCGAGGTTGTACTCGGTCTTCATCGGCGAGCAGGTAATTTCGCCGCCCGCAATCGTTTTGATGTCGATTTTGAAGGTTTTTTCAACTGCCCTTGCCTCCAGAACGATGTCGGAAGCGATGGTGAAGTCGTAGTTAATGTTTCCGCTGATTTTCGCGCCGGTGGCCACGTTGTACCAGCCTTCGAATTCATAGCCGGCCTTGGTTTCGGCGTAGATGCTGACGGTGTCGCCGTTATAATAGAATTCTTCTTCTCCGCCGACCGTCTTGATGCCCTTGCCCGCTCTCAGCGAAACGGTGTAGGTTGTCGTCTGCGATTCGGTGGACACGAACACTGCCACCAATCTGTCGTTCGCGCCGGTGATGGTGTGAACGTAGGTGGAGTTTTTGACGGTTTCGGTGCCCTTATCGGTGGTAACCTGCCAATGGCTGAATCTGTAGCCGGTGTTTGCCGTCGCAACCACGGTGATTTTGTCGCCTATGTAAAGCTGGCTGTTGGCGTTTCTTGCCTCGACGGTGCCGTATTTGGAGTTGTTGGCTTCCAAGCTCGGCACAACCGGACTTCTTCCGATATAAATGGCGATGCCCGTAAACTGGGTGATGTTGTCAAATTCGATGAGATAGACGTTGCAATCTTCGTCGCCCACTCTTTCCACCCTCTGCGTGAGGTTGGACGCCGTGAATTTGGTGAAATCCAAGCTGTAGTTAGGGGCAACCTTGACGTAAACGGCAACTTTGCTTCCGTTTTCGACGTTCACGCTGTCAGGATTTCCGGTGGTTCTCTTGTTATCGACGGAATAGATGTAAGCGTCGCCCACGCCCGCCGGGAAGTTTTTGTTCACCGTAACGCTCCACAAGCTGACGTTGTCTGCGTAAACGGAAGAAACGGTATCCTTTCCGAAAACGTATTTATAAACCACGAAGCGTTTACCCGTGCCGTCAACGTCGACGTCTTCCCAGAAGTTGACGTCTTTTTCAAACGTGCCCGCGCCGAAATCGGAAATCGTCATGCCGTTTTCCGCGGTCAGCCAGCCCTTGAATTTGGAGCTGCCCAGATGGAACGCGACGTAGATTTCTTTGCCCAGCTCGCCGTACAACGTGTTGGAGGAAGACACTTTTGCGTAGGTGCCGTCCAAAGCGTCGCTGTACATAAAGTAGTTGCTGTCGAAGCTCTTGGTGGAAAGGCTCAGCGTGTATTGCACTTTTTCAAACGCGATGCTGAAGTTTTCGCCGTCGGTTTTAGGTTGAATGGAGCCGACGTTGGTGTTGCCTTTCTTGACGACGGTTTTATATCCGTCGAACGGGGTGGCCTCGAAGAACATCGTGCCGCCCTCGATGATTATGGTGTAGGTTTTGCCTTCTTCCCAGACGAAAGAGTCGCCTATGCAGCTGACTTCGTCCTGCTCTACGCCGTCGATAGCGGCTACGACCGCAAATTTGTTGTTTGCGGAGACTTTGAAGGTGCCGCCCTCTAAGCTTCCTATTTTGAGGTTAAGGCTTCTGACGTCCTCGTAGAAAGCCCTCACCAGATAGTCGCTGCCGTTTATTCCGTCAGGAATGATTTTTTCGTAGTAGTAATAACCGTTTTCAAACCAAGCGCCGCTTGCTCTGTCGCCGGAAAGATTGTCGTAAAGCACGTCGTCGATCCAGGAAGTTCCGCCGTTGACGCTGTATTGCCACTTGAACAGACGATACGCGTCGGAAGCGGCTTTGGTTCTGACGGTAACTTTCGTGCCGCAATCGACAGGATTGCTTCTGCCGTAAAGGGTTCTGAAAGCGTCGCCGTCAAGCGAGGTTTCAACCGAGCCGTAGTCGTCGCTGTTCAGAATAACCGCGAGATAAGCCGTTTTCTTAACCCATTCGACGGAAACGGTGGTGTCGCTTCTGACGACGAATTTATAGCTTTCGCCGCGCTTCACTTCGTCGTATTTCACCGATTTGCCGTCCGCGCCGGTGATGGTTATTTTCAAAAATTCGTAATATCTGTCAGGTCTTAAGGTGAATTCGGCCACGCTGCCGTAATCGACGTCGAAGTCGTCCTTGCCGTCTTCCACTCTGCCGCCGACGTTGACGACGCCGTTTGCGCTGTTGGAAATGATCACCTTATATTGCATCGGCATAAACGAGAAGCTGACGACGGTGTCGCCGTCCGGAACGGTCAGATCGTACGAGCCGTCCGTCACTTCTGCCAAGCGATCCGTGCCGCCGACGAGGAATTCGCCAAGCCTATAGCCGGTCGGATTTGCAAATTTAAGGGTAACGACGTTGCCTTTCACGAATCTCACGCCGCCCTTATAGTTCAATCTGTCGGAGTTGTTGTTTTCGACGCCGCCGACGATTTCCTTAAAGTAAACGATAACAGAATTGCCTTCGTAAGCCGAAGCGAAATCAGGATAGCTGCCGAATTCGTCCAAAGCGGCCTTGGAAAGGTCGATAATCCACACGCCGTCGAAATCCCAACCGCACGAAATGACTTCGGACGGGGTTTTCAGCTGCTCTCTCGTCAGACCTTTTGCTTCGGAAACCTTCAGGCCTCTGCCGTTCTGATACGGATAGATGACGTCGGAAGCGGATTTGTTCTCCGCCGAATACAAACATCTTCTGAAGCCGACCGTGGCGTCCACGAGGTTGTTGGATGTGAAGCTGCCGTAGATATCGGAGGTGTTGCCTTCGGAGTCGGCGGAATAATTCACCACGCCCGCAAAGTAGCAGTAATTGAAATCGAATTTTCTGGTAACGGTGCGGCCGTTTTCTTCAAATTCGGTGAAGTCCAATCTGCCGATGAGGCCGCCGAGGTTGTTTTTGAAAGTAGTGCTTCCGTTGACGTCGGACAGGCTGTAGCAATAGTCCATCGCCCTGTTGTTTCTGTTAACGATAAAGTTGCCCACGATGCCGCCCGCAACGCCTACACCGGAGAGATTGCCGTAGCTGACTTTCACGGTGCTGTCCGTGCGAACGTAGGAAAACGCGCAATCGTTTGCCGCGCCCACGAGGCCGCCGACGTTGGTTTTGCCGGAAACGGAGCCGCCCTTGACGGTTACGTTTTCAAATTTCGTACCGATCGAAACGCCGGACAAAGCTCCGACGTAGGAAACGAGGTAACCTCCCATCGAGTCCGCAGGACTTTCGACGACGACGTTTTCGAGAGAAAGATTTTTGAAGGTAGCGTTTTCGGTTCTGACGAAGAGGCCTGCGCCCGCGTCGCCCGAAGCAACCGAAACGGTCAGATTAAGAACGGAGTGTCCGTTGCCGTCAAAGGTACCGACAAAGGATGCGCCTGTTTTTGCGCCGACAGGATAAAAGCCCGAAACGCCTGAAAAATCGACGTCGGAACCGAGGACGAAATATTTGTCCCCTGCCGCAGAAAGATTTTCGTCGAGCCACTTAAAGTTTTCCGCGCTCGTCAGCACGTACGGATCCCCCGCCGTGCCCGAACCGGTCGGCAAAACCGCGGTCGTCGCGCCGTAGTCGGCGGCCGCAAAAGCAACTTCACGGGTGGTCGTATCCGCACCTGCCGCAAAAACGGTGGCAACAACCAAGAGTGCGATCACGAAAGTTGTGAGTTTCAAAAGTTTTTTCATAAACGATACCCCTTTGTCTACGCTGATTAAGCGTGTGTGCGCACGCGTAACCGCGTCCACTCCAGCTCTTATACATCATATATTATAATTGTTTACACGCCGAAATGTCAACAGTATATCGGAGCAAAAGCTCAAAAAAAAGGCAAACCCCGAAGGATTTGCCTCGTTTTTTACTTTTTTTCGACTATTTGTCGAGGTTCGCTTTGAGTTTTTCAAGCTCTGCGGAAAGCTCTTTAGGAAGGTGAGTTCCGAACTTTTTGTAAAATTCGGTGATGCCTTCGGCCTCGTTTTTCCAGGTTTCCTTGTCAATCGTGAGCAGGTCTTTGATGGTGTCCACGGTGACGGACGGATCGATGCCTTCGAGGTTGATGTCTTCCGCTTTAGGAACAAAACCGATAGGGCTGACGTCTGCGTCCACGGCGTCTTCGCAACGTTTCAGGATCCAGTCGAGAACGCGCATATTGTCGCCGAAGCCCGGCCAGATGAAGCGACCTTCGTCGTCGGTACGGAACCAGTTGACGTTGAAGATCTTAGGTTGATGTTTGATCTTTTTGCCCATTTCGATCCAGTGCGCGAAATAGTCGCCCATATGGTATCCGCAGAACGGAAGCATAGCCATAGGATCTCTGCGGACGACGCCTACTGCGCCGGATGCCGCCGCGGTGGTTTCGGAAGCCATGATGCTGCCTACGAAAACGCCGTTATCCCAGCTGGTGGATTGATAAACGAGCGGAGCGGTTTTTGCTCTGCGGCCGCCGAAGATGATTGCGGAAATAGGAACTCCGTTAGGAGCTTCGAATTCGCTGCTGATGCACGGGCAGTTTTTGGCAGGAGCGGTGAAACGGCTGTTCGGGTGAGCGGCCTTGACGCCTTCTGCGCCTTCAACGTCCCTTCTCCACGGATTGCCTTTCCAGTCGATTAGGTATTCAGGAGCCGGTTTGGAGAGGCCTTCCCACCACACGGTGCCGTTTTCAGGATTGTAAGCGACGTTGGTGAAGATGGTGCCTTTCTTGGTGCTTTCCAAAGCGTTGAAGTTGGATTTTGCGTTCGTGCCAGGAGCGACGCCGAAGAAGCCCGCTTCAGGGTTGATGGCGTAAAGTCTGCCGTCTGCGCCCACTCTGAGCCAAGCGATGTCGTCGCCTACGGTGTAAACTCTGTAGCCTTTTTCGGTGTAGCACTTAGGAGGAATGAGCATAGCCAGGTTGGTTTTGCCGCATGCGCTCGGGAATGCCGCGGTAACGTATTTGGTTTCGCCGTTAGGTTTTTCTACGCCCAAAATGAGCATGTGCTCTGCCATCCAGCCTTCGTTTTTACCTTGGAAGGAAGCGATACGAAGAGCGAAGCATTTTTTGCCGAGAAGCACGTTGCCGCCGTAAGCGGAGTTAACGGACCAGATAGCGTTGTCTTCAGGGAACTGAACGATGTAACGATCCTGTTCGCTGACGCTGCATTTAGCGTGGAAGCCGCGCACGAAGTCGTCGCTGTCGCCCAGAACGTCCAGAACTTTCTTGCCGACTCTCGTCATGATAGCCATGTTCAGAACGACGTAAATGCTGTCGGTGGTTTCGATACCCACTTTGGCAAACGGGCTGCCCACTGCGCCCATGCTGAAAGGAATAACGTACATGGTACGGCCTTTCATGCTGTCTTTTGCGATGCCACGGAGAAGTTCATACATTTTGGACGGTTCCATCCAGTTGTTGGTAGGGCCTGCGTCCTCTTCCTTTCTGGTGCAGATGAAGGTACGGCCTTCAACGCGCGCAACGTCGTTAGGGAGAGTGCGATGCAGATAGCAATCCGGCAGAAGTTCGTCGTTGAGCTTCAACATTTCGCCGGTTTCGACCGCTTCTTTTCTGAGCGCGTCGAGCTGCTCTTCGCTGCCGTCAATCCAAACGATTTTGTCAGGTTTGGTCAAAGCGGCTGCTTCGTCCACGAATGCCAGAACTTTTTTGTTGTTGGTTAACATAATCAAAAATCTCCTGTTATATAGTTTTTTATTTTTATCTATTAAACTGCCCGAAATCACACTTTAACGTGCGATTTTGGCAAATAAAACCGTTGTTATTTCGTTTTGTTGTAATCGAACCTGTCACACTCGGTGAGCACGAAATTGCCGTAGTTCGAGGTTTCGATGCCACCCGTCGTCTTAAAGGTTTTTCCCATGAGCGCCCTAACTTCCGACGTTTTAAGCGCGCCGGACAAGGCTGCTTTTCCGTCTGAAGTTTTGGCTCCGGTCAGCATGCTTCCCAGATAGTATTTGCAAATTTCCACGTGCGAATCGATGCCCCAGTTTCCGCCGCCCGTAGGCCATTTTCCGCAGACGACTCCCGCCGCCACTTCCAAAAGCCTGTAAGCTTTCAGCGTGCCCGCTTCCGCAAGGCCGTTCATAACGTATTCGCTTGACGCCGAAAATTTCGACATGGACGGAACTATTCCGTTCATCGCAAGGTAGGTTTCGATGGCGATGCCGCCCTCCGCCATGTTGTCGATATACGACAGATACGTATCCGAAGAAGAACCGGAAACGAAGTTTTCGCCGCTCCATTTCACGGTTTCCGTTTCGTACATTTCGTCGTCTTTCAAAAAGCCGATGTAGGTGTCAAGAAGCGCGAGCCTCGAAGGCACCTGATTCGTTTTGATCTGTCCTGCTTTTGCAAGTTCGTAGATAAGGTTGGTGCTGACGGTGGACATAATTCCGCCAAGGCTGTGGCCTGCGACGCGGGTTTCGGCCGTTCCGAAATCGTCGCCTACCGCCTTAACCATTCTGATATATTCCGCCGCAAAGAACTGACTTAAACTGTAAGCGCAAATATCGTTGTCGCGATAGGTAGCGCCCTTGCAGAAAGCCTCGCCACCGCCCTCGTCGTAGTCGCTCATGTAAACGTACGGATATTTTTCCGTTCCGCCCGCGTAAATCCACGCTTCGTTGGAAACTATGTCGTGCACCGAAAAACGGTTATATTCGAACATCATCACGTTGTAGCCGGCGCCTATCAGCGCTTCGGTTATTTCCTTGCCCTCGTAGCCGGGGATATTGTCCATTTTGTAGTGTAAAAACGGTTTTATCTTTTGCGGAGCGTAGCCGATATCTTCCTTAAAGTCCGAGCCGAGCCAGCCGTGAACCAGAATGACGGTCGGTTTTTTCGGATCGACCATTGCCGCGCCTTCTGCGGACGAAGCTCTGACGTCAAACACTCCTTTCCCTTCGTCGTACCCCAGAACGAACAACCCCTGATCTTCAAGCTCCGGATATTTTTCGGTGTTGAGGTAAACCTTTTCGGCGTAGTCGATAAAGTCGTATTCGGACTTATTGTCGTCAGGAGCAGGCGGATTGTCGTTATTTCCGCAAGCGGCCGCCGTAACGACCATACACGCCGCAAGCGACAGCGTCAGAAGTATCGTGACAAACTTTTTCATATCTTCCTCCAAATCCACACGGGCAAATCGGCTTTTATCCCTTCTGCCCCATTGTAATATATGATACATTTTTTCTTTCCAAAAGTCAACTTTTAGCAATAAAAATCCTTTTCAAACCAAGCATAAACTTGCTTTTTTGAAAACGCGGTTATATAATGTATATAACATTTCCTTTATAGGAGGGCATCATGTTAGCTTTATACGTAATTTTGGGCGTTTTGGGCGCGCTTATATTGTTCATGCTTTTAAGAACGATATTCACCAAAAAACCTACTCTCGCCGCGCCTGACGGCAACGACTACGGTCTTGACAAAGACGTTCTGGCTTCGCACCTTCAGCAAGCCGTGCAAATCCCGACCGTGTCCATGGTTGGCAAATACACCGAAAACACACAGGCGTTTTACGATTTCAGGGCTTTTCTCGAAAAGACCTATCCTAACGTAAACCGCATTGCGGAAAGAACGATAATAAACGGTTTTTCCATCGTCTATCACGTCAAGGGCAAAAACCCGGATCTGAAACCGGGCGCGTTTCTTGCTCATCAGGACGTGGTTCCGGCTCCTGCCGAAGGTTGGGATTATCCTCCGTTCGGCGGCGAAATTCACGACGGTTACATCTACGGCCGCGGCGCCGCGGACATGAAAGGTCAGCTTATCGCCACCATCGAAGGTATGGAATACCTTCTCTCCACCGGTTGGACGCCTGAAAGAGACGTTTACATCTGCTTCGGCCACGACGAAGAACCTATGGCAAGCCGCGAAGGCGCGCCTAAGATCGTCGAATGGCTCAAATCTCAAAACATCGAACTGGAATTCGTCATCGACGAAGGCGGCGCGGTTCTTGACGGCAGTCTGCTGGGCATCAACAGCCTCGTCGGCATGGTCGGCACCTGCGAAAAAGGTTACTGCGACTACACCCTCACCTGCGAAAAAGCGGGCGGCCACGCTTCTAACCCCGCAAGACCTTCCAACCTCTATCTGCTCAGCAAGGCAATCTGCAATCTCGAAAAGCACCCTATGCCCGCAAAATGGACGCCGGTTACCAAAGAAACCTTCAAGGTTCTTGCTCCGCACATGAAATTCGCGTTCAAGTTCCTCATGGTAAACCGCGATCTTCTGGGCTGGCTCATCAAACCGGTTCTCACGATGATTCCTATCACAAACGCCATTCTGCGCACGACCTTTGCTCCTACGATGGTTCAGGGCAGCGACACCCCAAACGTTTTGCCGCCTAAATCCACCGCCAACGTCAACTGCCGTATTCTGACCGGCGAAACCGTGGAACAAGTCGAAGCGCACATTCAGAAAGTCGTCGGAAAACACGTCAAGGTTTCTCACGATCTTTGCAACAACCCTACCCCGATCAGCCCGACCGACGCCGACAGCTACAAAAAGCTCAAGGGAGCCATCGAAACCACCTTCGACAACATGCTGGTTGCGCCTTATATGTTCGTTGCGGGCGACGACGCGAGGTTCTACGTTCCGGTTTGCAAAAACATCTATCGCTTCACTCCGTTCGTCTACACTCTCGACGATCAGAAACGCATTCACGCGCTTAACGAAAGAAGCGGCGTTGACGATCTTAAAAAAGCCACCGTTTTCTTTATCAACGCCATGAAAGCCATGTGCTAAGGAGAAATATATGAACAACGAACAATTAAGATCAAAAGCAAAAACCATGCTCGGCGGCAAGCTTTTCGGCGAAACCTGGCTCACCATGGCGCTTATCTGCCTGCTTTACGGCATCATCGTCGGTCTCGGCAGTTCCCTTTCCGTTGGTTTCGGCGACGAAGGTCAGTTCCGCTTCTCCTACGGTTCCATAATCGGTTTCGTGCTCGGCGGCGCAATGAGCTACGGCCTGGCGCGCGTAACCGTCAATCTCGGCCGCGGCGGTAGCGCCAAAATCGAAAACCTTTTCGACGGGTTCAAGGAGAACTTCACCCAAGCCATGATTCTCGGTATGGTAAAATATGTGCTCATCATGTTGTGGAGCTTGCTCCTCATCGTTCCGGGCATAATGAAGGCCTACTCCTATTCCATGGCCCCGTTCATTCAACAAGACGCCGACAACAAGGAATGGAAACATTGCCTCGTAACCTCCAAAGAGGTTATGGACGGCAAACGCAAACAGCTGTTCCGGCTGGACGTCGGCTTCATTCCGTACTATCTTCTCGGGCTTATCTGCCTCGGCGTAGGCGCGTTGTGGGTGGCCGCCTGGCACCACACCGCAAGGGCAAATTTCTACATCGAAAACGTCATGCCGTTTATTCCGGAGTTTAAAAAAGACTCCGCCGAGGGCGAAAAATCAGAAGCAGTGGTTCTCCCTCTTCTTAACGAAGAACGTCCCGTTTTCACGGGCGATCCGACCGAAAATCC
>ULTU01074674.1_pt1 | contig 19439 bp, 17 predicted proteins | sample 1957861 | NCBI WGS metagenome assembly ULTU01 (sample SAMEA4835742, study PRJEB28245) | human gut metagenome | biome: gut microbiome; material: fecal sample | place: Denmark | collected 2008
CAGCAGGCAGCACCTCAGCAGGCAGCACCTCAGCAGGCAGAACAGCCCACAGCTGCTCCGGTACAGGCAGCACAGCCGGAAGAAGCACCTGTGGCGGAACCTACACAGGAGCCCGCAACCAAGCAGAAAGCTCCAGAGACTCAGCCCAAGACCCCGGCTACCAAGACCGGGGCGAATAAGAAGAACACCGCTAAAAAGGAGGTAAACACAAACGCAATGCCTGCAGCTGTAGTAGCTGCGAAGTAAACAAGAAATACATTGGGGCCTCACAGCCCCAATGTATTTTTTTCTTTATTTGTATTTTGTGTAGATACTTTTTACGGAAGGATGCTTGAATAGGTAATCCATCTCGGCAATACAGTACTCAACGATTGCTTGGTTGATTCCTTCCTCTGTACTGATTCTGTTTCCTGCCATTGCAGATTCGGTTACGATAGCACCAGCTGCTCTGAGAATAACAGATTCCGTTTTCGGTTCGGATGTTTCTTTTTTCTCAAATTTGTCATCGATGTCATCGTAAGTTGCAGCACCATTACTATTGATGATCTCATTTGATACGTCATCTACAACACGTTTGGTTGTCTCTTCTTCAAGCTTCTTGCGGAATGTATCGTAATCCGGAACGTTCTTAAGGATATCCTTGATATCCACATTTTCACTCTTTGAAACATCCTTGGTTTCCTTGATTTCATCTTCAACGGTATCTGCAGTATCATCAATCTCCTGAATGATATCAGACATCAACGGAGAATTCAGATTATCCCGGGACCTAACGAGATAATCATAACTGGAACATTTACAGTCATTCTTCAGATGATTGTCGATAGAAGCATCAATCATAGTATCGAGATTCTCAGTCTCATCATGCATCATTGCAGAGATAACATCCTTTAGCACGAACATACTCAGTTTGTTCTTATATGCGTTCTTGTCAAATGATACAGGATTAGCTTTCATCTGTGGAGAATTATATTCTCCTTTCTTCGGATAAGAATTATTCGTATCTGCAATAATATCCTGAATCAGGTCTTTAATATCTGGCATGTTATTTCACCTCCAACTTATTACTTATTCTGGAATAGATCATTATACAGATCATCGATATCGTAAGATTCAGTTACGGGTTTATTCTTTTTTGGAAGCTTAGCTTCAACGATTTGTGCAACAACCTTACTCTGGGATGTGAATGCCTGAATCAGACGCTTTACGGTTGCAACATAATTCTGATCTTTGGACATCCTGAGTGTGGTCATAAGATCGATGAGACATTTGTTGAGATTACCAATCTCTTTCATTTCATCTTGATTATAAACCTTCTTCATCTTAGAAGCCTTGCCCAGAACACGATTCAGCTTCTTACCTTCACTCTTGAAGTCATCGATCAGTTTTTCAAGTTCAAGTTCATCAGAATTCAGAATACCAAGAGCATTCCGCAGATGCAGATCAATCTCGGTATTGATATTCTTTGCAGTCAGAAAGAATGCTTCCTGAACAGATTCGGTTGCTTCACCACCATCAGCAATGAAAGACTTCAGCTGATTAATGGTCATACCCTTCAGCTTTTCAGAACCCTGTTTCAACAGTTCATCGATTGTCATATTATCGATGTTGATATCGGATGCATTATCAGAAACATCAGATGTAGTATCAGCAGATGTATCATCCAGATCATCCAGCTGTGAATCAATGTCCTTATTATCAGAATCATCCTGTTTGTTGGTATCATCATCCGTATCATCTGACAGTTCATCAGTATCAACTTCAGGTTCAGTTGGTTCCAGTTCAGCATTATCATCGTCATCAGAACTAGTTGCAGATGCAACCTTGTCTACGATCTGATCAGAAACATCGTTTGTATCAACCTGAACCTTGTCTTCAGCAGCTGCTGTATCTGCAGTTTCTGTGTCTTCACCCGGATTTGCGTTACCGCCAGAAACAGTCGGTGCAGCATCACCCATATCAGCAGTAGATGAACCTTCGGGAGGAGTTGTCTCGTCACCCTCACCAAAATCGATTGCTTCCTGGAAGAAAGCAAATCCATCACGAACGGGTGCATTCATTTCATAACTCTCTTTGAGTACTTCGCGTTTGGATTTGAACCCCTTAAAAGCAGCAGGATTTGCGACTTTCATGTCAGCTGCAAATTTGCGATCATGTATAGTCTTGATCTGTCTAACTGCGGATATCGCAAATAATGTCGGGTCTCCAACACTGTCATCGTAAATGTCACCATTACAGATTAAAGTGACAATGTAGGAATCGATGGGATCTTCCGGAATTAACAGCCTGTCCGGTGTTATAATCTTCCACAATGTATCTGTTGTGATGTTTTTTGCTTCCTTACGAACGTTTTTCGGCATAGCCGTAATTTTCTCTTTGACGATTTCAACCAGATGCGGGGCAACTGTAGCGAACCCATCATGGTTGATAACAAGATACTCCAAAGACTCAAGCTGTTTCTTCGCAATGCGGCCCTTGTTATCTGTTTTCCAGTATACCGGAAGTTTGGTGATGAATTCCTTACCGGATTTACTGTCAATCGGGCCCAGGTTTATGACAACATCACTGGGAATTCTGGAATCTTTATCAATGTTGATTCTACCGAAACCGAACAGGCCTTTCTTGACAACTTCATTCTTATATTCGCTGAATTTGTCCTGAGCTTTCTTGGCAACACGACTTGCGAATGCGTCATCCTCTTCTCTCGGCATTTTCATTGTGGAATCATATGCTTCCTGATAGAAATCATCATAGGTCTTCATAACGAGATATTCCTGAACGGTTGCATCTACCGGGATATCCGTCACACGGCCATCCGTGATATTCATCTCAATACTCTCAAGTTCAATATCATCCTCAAGCGGAATGTCAATTCCCATAGGACGGTCCTTTCCGTCATCCGTTCCTTTCACAGAAAGCTCATCGAGTTCCTGAAACAGATGTGCATATTCAACGATCGCTTCATCCGTATCACGATCGTCCCGAGATGAAACAAACTCTTGGTCTGCCACACGTTCAGCAAGCTGCTTTTTAATGTATTCTAGCATCTCAACATCCTCTTTTCATTTTTTATTTTCTATAGATATATCATTCATTTGAAGCACAGACAAGGTATCAAAGAATATATCCAAATGTTTCGAAAAACAACTCTGAAACCATTTCTGGAGACATCTCAGCAATACCAATGTCTTCAAGTTCCATACCGGGTTTTAATTCAACTCCGTTAATGGATGGCTTGTTTTCCAGTGTTTCATAATCCATAAGATCACCCCCAATAATGTAAAGGAAAGGAAGATCACATTGAATGTCGTTGACAGATATCAGAATCGTGTATACGATATGTATATGAAAACACACCCGAATGTTAACCCTGAGAAAGTCAAAACACTGATCCATCAGTTCACGCTTGAACGTTGTCGAGATATCCCATGTGTATTGCATAATAACGTAACACATGAACTTATCGAAACGAGCATGATTAACACGATGGATTGGATCGAACAACGAAAACCGATAACCTGCGGTAATGGAACCTTCTTCAAACAACATGCGGAATGTCTATCGCCAACCATTATCATGCTGGAACAATTACAGAAGAAGCGTAAACAAATCAAGAAAGCCATGTTCGCATGCAAGAAAGGAACCCCTGAATACAACAATAAGAATGTTGGACAGCTTAATGTCAAAGTCATTATGAATGCGGACTATGGTGGGTCCGGAACTCCGGATTCCCCATTCTATTCGGTTTACATTCCTCCGGCAACGACGAGTACGGCGAAAAACATAACCACAACATTAATCTGCTGTTTGGAGTTCCTATCTGGGAATATGGATAAATGGGCAAAGTTGAATAATATCAATGAACTATACGACTTGATTTTCATTGTACTGGAAGACCCGGATAATGATAAAGAACTTATCGTGGATAAATTCTCAGTAGAAGAAGTTGCAACATGGTTACTCTCCCGGGTAAATGAACCAACACTGTCTGATGTACTTGTGCTGAAAGCATATCTCGGTACGTTAACCGATAGAGAGTTATCAAAGTTGATGTTGGCGTTTAACATTCGTCTGGTACTGACGAAATACTGCTCTATCGAGATTGGTCAAATCATGTCGTATCTCAAGAAACATCCGGTTGATTTTGATAATATATCAGAAGAGTCTTTACAGGAAGCTGGTTATGGTGTTCAACAGCCAGAAGTAATCGGCGATCTGATTAATCACGTCAGCAAAATTGTGTTGGACAATTGTGTTTATAACTTCATTCCGAATGATCCGGAAGTTCGGGCAAATGAGATGAAACGGATGATTGTCTGTGTAACAGATACTGATTCCTTGATGCTGCATTTTGCACATTATCTGGATGAATTCCAAGCGCATGTACTAAACTTCAGAGATAGTTGCATTATTGCGTCAGCATTTGGCATGCGACTGTTTATTGAGCACATCATTCCGAAGTTTGTATCCGGTATTTCCGAGAACATGGGCATCCAGGACAAATATTATCGGGATAAATTCGTGTTCAAAAATGAATTTGCTTTCTTGAGCATGGCGTTATTCGCAAAGAAAATGTATGCGACATCTATGTTCGTGCAGGAAGGAAAACCGCGAGATCCGCATGCAATTGCAGTCACAGGATTATCATTCAAGAAACGTGATGCGGCGGAGTTCTTGGAACCGATTATGGATCGACTGTATGATCAATATATCCTTACTGCAGATCGTATTAATGTTTCTGGAATACTGGATGAATTTTATGCATTACGGAATCAGCTGAAAGCAGGCATCAAGGATAACCCGAAATATTTCAAGGTGCTAACGATAAAATCGATTGGTGCATATGATAAGTCCAAGGCATTACCGGCACAAATGCGTGGTGCAATCGTGTGGAATGCCATAATGCCGGATGAAGAAATGTTACCGATGGATCGTGTTATTGTCATTCCATTGTCATTCAAATTACTTCACCAGTATGAAGCATCGGATCCGAGAACTGCGAAGATATTGGAACTCTGTCTGATTGATAATGCAAATGAAAAGAAAGATCCATATATCTGTATACCGGAACATTATCACACAATTCCGGATTGGATTAAATGTGTGATTGATGTGGATTATGCGATTGATAAGCTCTTAACCCCGTTTAAACAACTACTCGGATTATTCGATGTCAACATGTGTGATACTCGTGGAGGAATGGTTCCGAGTCGTATGATGTGTTTGTAAATATGATTTTCATATTTATATATTTAATTTGATATAGAAAGGAGGTGTGCTGATTGGAAGAGATTTATATGTGGATTGAACAGTATTCCGGTGTGTCATATGACATGTCGGATATACCAGAGCTTTACGACAAGTATGCACCATTTGTTTCTCCGTATGACTGGAAGACTGCAATTCTGATGTGTCTGGATCGTTTGCCTGATGCTGTTGATGTAATCAACACATATGCAAATTACATACCTGACCGTCTTCCCGGTAAGAAAGAAATGAAAGCGTTAGTCATCCAGGATGCAACGGATAAGATTGTCGAAAGTGTAAAACGTGTAACGAATGCTCTCGACCTTGAATTCCCGAAAGTACAATCCCTGGATGACTTGGCAAATGTCGTGAATGTCTTGAGCGATCTACTTGATCTGCTGATCAACACAAGTTTGGAAGTCTTCATGAAGAATAAAGTATTTGAAAAGTATGAGGAAGAGAATGATGACATCTTGGAGGAAATATTCGAGATGTCTCGTTCCGATATTTCAAATATGAAATTCACTGTCGATGCCAAACGAGAAGAATATTATGATTCTCTAGAAGAAGAATAATAAGAGTTCAGAATGAAAACATTATTATATTTTATCATGAAAGGAATGGTTTAACATGGCATTTCAGAATGGCGGTTATAACAGCAACAACGCTCCCCAGAATGGTGAGAAGAAGAAGACCAACTTCAGAGTTGGTAGAATCTATGGTTCAGATGGCACACTTGACGTGAACGTTTGGAACTCCGATAAGGGTGGCTGCTACTGCGTCATGAACATCAAGGCAGCTGTAGGTAAGGATCCCTCTACAGGCGCGAATGTGTATGAACAGAAAATGAGCAGTGAGCTTCCGTCCGTATTCATGAACATGGATCTGATGCGCGCATTCCTGGAAGGTGTTGCTGACGCGAACATCGATACACTGAACATGACTCTGGATACACATCGTGGTTCCAAGGTAACATTCGTCGGCTCTCCCGCGAATGTGAAGCTGACAATCGACAATCAGAAGACTGGTACCCGCACAATCACGATTGATGCAATCCCGGTAGGTTCCAGAAACATCCATGCATCTTTCAAGAACCTGATTGATATGGTGAACATCTGCTTCACTAAGGCAATCCGGAATAAGCTCGACCCGGACGAGTTTTCTATGGTTGTTGGTGACGGCGAAGGTAACCCCGAAGACTCCCCGTTCTAATGATTGATTTCTCATGGATTGGGAAGAACGGTTTAATCGTTGATTACGAAGACATTATTTCCATGACAGGATTCAACGTAGTGAAATACCTACGTCAGAAAAAGTTTAATGATAAGATGTGTAAGATGTCCATTGAGGACATCTTACTATCTTACATAAACCGCTCTGACGAAAGTATTCCAGCATGGTTGGATTCTGAATTTGGAATATCCGGGTTTCGTATGGAAGATTACCTGGATTCCCGATATGCGTTTCAACCAAATTTGTTGTACACATACAGAGTTTTCCTTTCAGCATACGAAAATGGCGTTCGAGACATTACTGTTCATTCCGCATATGATTCAAGTGCAATAAAAAGCTTCTTGAAATCCTATCAGGTTGATGTTTCTTTCTCGAATGAAGATATCGTTTCGCTGTTATCTAAACATGAAAATTGTACGTACATCACATCTTCCCCATCAAATATTCGGAAATGTTTAAATGTGAAATGTCCATTTGCATTGACGATTTGTGACGACTACATGTACGTCGCATCCGTGCTGAAAGAACAGCTGGACACGAAACTAAGGAAGAATAACGTTTACGTTGCGTTTACCAGTATTCTATCAGCAGGATTTGTGTAATACAAAGGAATGGCAGGTATCGCGAACAATGGCAAGTAAATCCACACCTAGTAATCGGACAATGTTGTACTTGTATGACCCGGATGAGACATACACGTACAATATTAATCATGGGACAGAATATCCGTATAATTCATTTCCTCCGGGATTACACGGAAGACGATACAAGAAAACAAGGTTCATCCGTTGGGAACCTATCCCGGAGGATATCATCATTCGTCATAATAACTCACAGATCTTTGTTAACTTCTCGGCTGTTTTCCCGAATGATGTTGTTGATCCTGCAATACAATTATTCCAGATGAGACAGAAGCCGAGAAGAACCGAACTTCAGAATCTGATTTGTGAACAGATCAATTTCTTTACGGCATTATATGATGACGATAATGATTTATTGACATCTATGTTGATTGCAAAAATCGTAACAGACGCACAGACTTACACCATCGAAACATTTGATGAATATTACAAACAGATTTACGAGATTCTGTTTCCTGAGCGTACATTACAGAAGATTCGTGTTATGGTTGAAGAAAACGATGTTGGTGATGATATCGTTGGTTTATTCCCGGTTGAGTTCTTGAAGGATTCATTCATGGTTGCATTCATGATTAAGGTCATGCATCTGTATATTGAACATTTCGTCATTTCCACAGGTAACAACCCGAAGGAAGTGTATGAGCTGTTTGCACGTGCATTTTCCTATATCATGGATTCTATTAATCCGAACATGTACATCATTCTGTATCGGTACGTAAACAAGACTGTCATTCAGACAATCAAATCCAACGAAAGCATTTATGATATGCAGGCAATCATTGGTGTAACCGGACCCACAACAACACAGACTGTTATGCGCAAGAATCTGTTGTGCGATGGACTGATTAAACTGACATTCGCAACAAACTGGGATCCGTTACAGAAACGCCCGGTTGAAACATGTGTAGGTTTGATCAAGGCGATTACATCAAACTCCACAAGCCAGACAAAACAACAGCAGCTACGATATTCTCTCGTGAATGTGGATGATATTTCGCAGCTGTTATGTGATGAAGTAAGTTCTGCGTCACCAATATCCGTGATTCGTTCATTTAATCCGGGCGAATACTGTTGCATGACTAAAGACCTGAATATCATCATTGCACAAATTGCACTTGAAATCGACTTATCTCCGGTAGATTTCTATCTGGAAAACATTCCGAAACTGAATGGGATTTCTGAGATTCTAATCGACACGGTTTTGTATAACAAGTTCCACTCTTCCATTTCGACAAACACACTATCTATGAAACAGAAATACATCCTGCTCCTGTATGTTCGGGATATGGTAATGAAGATCTACGGTCTGACGGAAGAAGACACCATCAGCAATCCGTTGATTAATCTGTTAATGGGTAGAGTTACATCACAAGCGACGAAAACGTTGACGCAGAAAGATCTGAACAATATCAAGAAATACGTAAAACTGAACAACCTACGTGAATTCCTGTTGTCTGAGAAGAACGTAAACGTGTTCATTGAAAACATTCAGTATTGTGTTCTTTCGTCATATACGGTTGTCAATCACAATGATCCGTCATTACTGAACACGCCATTGATCTATGACGCAGGACAGATGACGTTGAATCTGTTGGATATGCTGATTGAGATTTTCTCAATGATGTGATGTGTTTGGAAAGAGGTGTAACGAATCATGCAACTTGTTAGAATCAATCTGGAGAATGAGTATGCGATCGATATGATTACGCATAATGGATTTAAGATCGAGCGTCATGATGATTATGCAAAACTGGACGTTGATGAGCTGATTAATTCATCCAAGTTCATGGATTGTGAGTATCGTTGTGATTGTGGCGCGTTCATCGGGCAAGATATTATCGGTCAGAAATGTCCGAGATGTCATTCGGAGATTTCGCTCAGATCTCTGAATTTCCAGTATACTGGATGGATTGATATCTATCCACACAGGATTATCTCCCCGGTATATTACACGATGATGAAGCGCGTGCTTGGAACGAACATGTTACGATTCATTCTGGGAGACTATAAGGAAGACAAGCATGTTAAGTACTCTGAGAACGATGATGAGTTCGAACAGGCAAAGAAGAAAAAGAAATCCGGACGTGTGTCGCAAGACAGTATCACATACATCATCAAGAAGATCCCGAAGTCTAAGCAGATCTATAAAGGACTTGGTCATGACGTTCTTTATGAACGATACGAAGAAGTCCTGACCGCATGTGCAAAACCGAGTTCGGAATTACAGATTCTTTTGGACGAAAAGGATGCTGTATTCACATCTAAGATCCCGATCTATTCAACCGCATTCCGGCCTGTATCTACGACATCAGAAACGATGTTCTATCCGAAAATCAATAAATGGTTTTCTCGGATTGCCGCAATCTCCTGTCAGTTAGATTCCATGGTTCTCCCGGAAGAAAAGATTCAAGCATTAAATTATATCCAGAGTGATCTGGTTGAAGCTTGTGAACATCTGATCAAATCCGAAATCAGTAAGAAGGAAGGATTCCTCCGTTCCGAGATTGTCGGTGGAACCTTCTCGTTCTCTGGTCGTGGAGAAATTATATTGGACATCTCACTGAATGCGGATGAGGTGGATTTGCCGTATTCGATGGTCGTGACAGCGTATCAGTATAAGATTGCACACATGCTTGCTGTACGTCAGCATGTAACGTTGGAGCAGGCATATCTGTTGGTTAATACCAACGAACGGAATCCGATGGTAATTGAAATCCTCGATGAGATCATGGCAGAAGGCCAATGGATCTTTATTTTACGAGAACCCACAATCAATCTCGGGTCTATTGAGTTGTGCAAGATTCGTCGGTATAAGTTTGATGATGATACGATATCTCTGCCACCCGAGCCTCTTGGTGGATTTAATGCAGACTTCGATGGTGATGCCTTGAATATTGGATTCTTGCCGAAGGAATGCGTTCCCCAATTTGAAGCGTTCCATTATTCTTCCATGACAGATTATGTGTCCGAACGTGTTACGATCGACATGAAGGAATGGGTGGATATCTGTCTTGGTATTATGACTTCATAATGTATATTGTCCGGGGCTAAGCCCCGGACGTATATTATATGAAAAAATAAAGGAGTTGTAAAATGAAAAAATACGTGAAAAGACTTCTGATGCTTTCTGGTGTTATGCCATCGGAATTCAAGTATTATGACGAAGATGTTGTCGAATCCGAATTCAAATGGATTTCTCAGAATCTGTTAGTCAATCCACTCTATCATGACATATTTATCGATTACTATGAACACGAGTGTTCTGCACGTGAGATGATGGAGAAATATTCCTATCTCATGGATAACGGGAATTGTACGAATATCATAGCTGATATTGACCGTTCACTCAGACGGCATAATATCAATTATGATATTGCATGCTCCAAGAAAGATAAATTCGGGATTCGGACGTTGTTTGTTCCTACCGCATTACTTCGGGACTTGTCAAAGCATTTCGAAAATACAATCGAACTATTCGAATACATGAAAGCAACATACTGTTTTTCCGTATATGGATTCGACCCGAAGAATCTTGATCATTTCATGATTACGAATGTTCATAAAGACACAAGTCATACCCGGAACATAAAGGATCATACATGGTTTAAAGCATATAACGCAAACAAAGAGAAACTCACGAAGCGGATGTGTCATCTGTTTCCCGAACTCAAGGATTACACAGAATGTCCGCGGGGCGTGAAAGTCATCAATAAAATATGTGGTGCTGAATCTATGTGTTCTTATTACGGTAAGATGCCGAAACCTTTCAAGTTGGATAACACCATTCCTGAAGAACTGGTTAAATTGTTCCTGTCCGATGTACCACTTCAGTTCCGTGAAATTTTGGAAACACGGTATTTTGGAGAGCCAGTATCCAAACGCCAGAAAGGTCTGTCAAAAGAAATTCTCCAACGGTATGCCGAATGTGGTAAATTACATATTCGCAAGAATGATAATGCAAGAACTATGATAAACACGTTAATCTATTCTGAAGATGTTTATCCGATGAATGTCATTCGTTCCGCATTAGGATATGTTGATCCTGTTTCTGTTGACAGAGAAAAGGTTGGATACTTCATGGACTTGCTTGATGCGAAAGGACATAAAACAGAAGCACAAAAGATTTATGCAATACATAAGTATCCCGCATTGCGATATGAACTGTTGAAGATCCTAAAGACATAAAAAAGAATGCCGGGATAACCCGGCATTCTCATTATTTTTTTACCCTAACTCATTCAGGATGCTGTCAACATCGAATGGTTTGATTGTTCCAGCAACATCCTGTGCGGGTGCAACAAGTTTCTCAAGTTCTTCTTTTGCCGCGATCATGAATGCCCGATAAGAATCTTTATCCTTCGTGAAGTCTTCATAGATTTTCTTCCATGTGAACTTCTCGGAGATTTCCTTTCCTTCCTTATCGATTACCTTGAAACCTGCACGATTTCCTTTGAGTCTTCCTCGATCCTTTAAGAACTCAACCAGTGTTCTGAGATTGTCCAATCCTTCTTTTTTCTTGTCCACAATCAGTTTGAACCCTAAACCGGTCTTTTCATTTCCGGATTCATTTGTGGATACTTTTGTTGGTTCATAAAGTACAGTATTACCCTCGAAACCATCCGTGTTATAATGGAAACGAGAATCATCCTTTACCAGGCCAGAAAGGTTGATTACTGCAGATGCGTTGAATTCTACTGCTGAACCTCCACTGATACGTTCATCGTTTGCGGCATACTGGAACTGCTTCTTCACACCAGCAAACGGATTCAGTGACATGTTGGATGTCTTGTGTGCGATTGCAATAAAGATGATATTCGCTTCTTTCAGCATCGGAAGAATATCTGTTAAGAATCCACGAATGGTCTTTGCGGATTGTGCACCATACATGTTTCCGCGAAGTTCCTTATTGTCGTCGAAGTTCTTGGAATCGATATTGTAATCTGTTGCTTCACCAATGACATCCTGCAGAGAATCCAAGAATATTACTGTTGGTGGCATGAGTTTGATTGGCTTTCCTGTAGAATCCAGAACACCTGTATCCTTGATCAACAGATCCTTATGTCGCATTTTATTCTCGTATACCTGCGTGATGTCGTTCTGTAACGTGTCGAAACCGATTGCACCAGACCTGAGTGAGTATCTCGGTGTGTCTCCAGAGAACCAGGATTCTGGAAGTTTCGATAACAGTTTAACACGCTCAAGTACGAGACGATTCTCTGCATCATAATGAATGATGTTTCCGCCATTCGCATATGCAATATTGGATATAATCTGTATGGAGATTGTAGTCTTGAATGACTGTGTTCTTCCAGTGATTACGTTAAACGACCCAGCCTGTAAACCCAGACAGAGTCGTTTTCCAACTACGTTATCATTCTCATCCCGGATATTAATCTCATATCCCAGGGTGTAATCAATCAATGATACACCTGTCGGATATGAATAATCAATCATAGAATTCTTGGTGAAGATTCCGCCTGTTTCTCCACCATTCAGCAGTGTCATATAATCTGCATTTTCGAGTTCGGATTCAAGTAATCCTTTCTTTTTTGCCATTACTTATCTTCTCCTTTGAATACGAGGTATGGTATGTCGTATAACGAGCATACGGCTGTTTCAACCAAACAGCCTTTCGCATCAGAACAATCACCCGCGAACACAACAATATCTGCCTTTGCAAGAATCTGGATAGACCGACCAAGATAGTGTAACCGAACACGATCTGACGGAACATCATCCGGTACATCATCAGGTAAATGGAACTGATCCAGAAATGTCACATCTTCACCATAGATTCGTTTCACATGTTCGATTGTTTTCTGTCTAACTGATTCGATCTCTTCATCTGATAGGCCATTCATCTTCTGTGCGATGAATACATTCACAATCAATCATCCTTTCTTATCTTACTTTCGTATTCTTTGATTTCATCACTTACGTCAACATTGTATTTTTCATCAATGTATGTAATCAAAGATTGAATCGGATCTGCTGTTGAAGAATCCTGATAACTTGATTCTTCTACTTGATCTTCGGGTTTTGGCGTGGTTTCATCATCATTTGATTGAACCTGGAATGAAAGATTCGTGTTCTTTTTGTATGCTGTCATGATGGAATGATATGTCTGCAAATCCTGTTCATTTGTTTTGATGATAAACCTATGTGGTGTTTGAATATCATCAGAAATGATTTGTCGTAATTGTTCGGGATCCGATATTTCAACGGTTGTGTATACCAATGCATATGGATTCTCAACTGATTCTAGTTTGTAATCATCCGTACAGAAAATGAATCGTTTCGTTTCATCCTCCCCATACATCCAACGAAGCATACTCCCGTTATAGAATACATTATTCCCGAATTCAGTATATCCATGATAATGCCCGAATACGCAAATATCAGAGATCTTACCAAGCTGATCTGCTGAATGTGTGATTTCATATTGTGCAGACCGACAAGGTGTTTTGTTTGTTGACGACATCGGACCATGACCAATTATGATGTTATAATGCTGGGAATCTTCCAGGTATGGTGTATAATCGAAATCACCATATATCTGTGGGAGGTACAGTACTGACATACCATTATGCAATTGCTTTGTACATGTCTCCTTAGTATAGAAAATCTCTACATTATCAATCTTCGATAGTATCGGCAGGAATATATCATATTGGTCATTGTCATGTGATGCAGTTCCATGAATGAAATGAACTGGAACATGTGTTCTACCATTCCTACCACAGAAATTACATACGAGATTCAACAGAAATACGGATGCGAACTTACATTCGTCAATATTTAATCTGTGATCAAACAAATCCCCACATACCATAATCGCATGGCATGGTTCCTTATGCTCTTTGATCAACTTCAGAAACATGTCCAAAGATTTTAGATAGTCCATCTGTTTTAACTTTGTACCTAGATGGACATCCGAAAGAAACGCTATCAAACTTAATCACATCCCAATGAGTTTTTGTATTCCTGTGTTATCTCACATGCCAGGAAATAATGCTTAGATCAATCCGTATATGGATCTTGAATGAACGGATATATTCCAGCTGACATAAGTGCAAGATCAAATGCAGAATAATTCATCTCCGCATACTCATTGAAATGTTCAGGACATTCTTTGATGTGTTTTGAATATTCCTTTTGTGCATCCAGTACAGTATGCAATTCAACAGGCTTTTCTCTACCACCGACATATGCAACGTCGATATGGTTATTATACGGAACATAATACGTTTTGAAATTGTGAATATGTCCATGCACGTTCATTAGACAATTCTTCGGTAGATTAATCGGTACATGGGTGAATACAATCTGGTTCCAAATGAATTCCCGCGTAATGTATGCAAATCCACATGACCGATAGAACTCATAACTGAACAGATCGTTATTTCCACGAACCAATACCTTTCGACCAGGTAGTGTTAACATGATATCTCGGAGTTGTTCTTTCTCTTGGAATTCTCCATCCACAAGATCTCCCATGAAGATAACAAGGTCTTTTGCATTCACAACATCCGTGTAGTTTTTCAGGATATCCTTGAAATTCGCACGATGATGACATGTTAATTTACCTTTGTCATCCCGTACGAACAGATGCAGATCCGTCATCAAATAAACTTTGTGTTTCTTTTTGAATGTTTCTGTTATGAGTCGAACAATTTGTTTGGAATAGGTTTCATCAGGTGTCTTTACCTTGTCCATTTCCTTTGTTTCTTTCTTCCGGTTTTCTGTCGCATTCATAAATCTCACCTCTATAAACTTCATGCCGTCTCAGAAATTCCAATGTACGAGTCTGTTGTTCATTTGGAACACCAACGATGAAATCATACCAAACGGCAATACATTTTGTTGCTTCACACAATTCATGTACGTCTCCAGGAATGTTTTCTTCCCTGTCAATGATGAGACGTTTCACATATCCCTTCTTCGGAATATTCATTTGTTCACAATACTTACGAACAAGCCAAGTGACTCTGGATGGTACCGCATAATGTACGGTACCATCTTCGTCAATGATGACATCCAATTGGCCAATGAATGCTTTCTTGTGACGTTCAACGTCAAATGGCTGATTCAACGTATATTCTATATTATCCATTTACTGAATCCTCTTTTCTGTTACTGCTTCTTGAACGGTGTATACGGGTATACCAGAAGCTCTTGCTGCGGTAACTTTATTTGATACGAATGTGTCATCCGGGATGACAACATACTTGGTCTTCGACTTTGAGAAGTCTCCAACTTCATATCCGAGTTGATTGAAGTACCGGATCAGATCTTTATCATGAATTCCGGTTAATGTGATACGACCCTTCTCTGTAGAAACATTGTACGAATCATCCGTTGTGAATTTGATATACGGGAATACCTGTTTCATATCATACCAGTTACGCTTTAATCCATATACGATTTTGGACATGGTAAGTCTGCCGATTCCGGATATATTACCAAACGCAATCAGTAGATCAGCCAAAGCAGATTCATCTCCATCAAGATGAATAAACCGGGAAACTTGATTCAAAGCTTCTGTCTCGGTTTTGAATACCGCAGTCAACAATGTTTTCCATGTCTTCTGAGAAACATCATTCATCGGAAATGCACCAAGCCAATTATACAGCTTTACATTTGATGAATATTTCCGTATAGATTCCACAACATTCTGCGCACTTTTTGTACCAAACCCAGGTAAGTTTTCAAGATCGGATACCGTTAGCTTATATAATTCCGGGATTGATGTTACGATACCGAGATCATAAAACTTTGTCAGCACACCAGTGGAGAGTCCCATCATCTTCATCTTTTCGCAATACCGAATAATGGATCCGAGTTTCAACCCTTCACAATCCGGATTAGAACATTTTACGATCTTCAGCGTACTCATATCGAGAGGGGCATTACAAATCGGACAATGTGTTGGCAACTTAACCGGGATTGTACCATCATGTTCAGACCGTAACAGATATGGTACTATGTTGTACATCACATGAACAGTATCTCCATATTTCAGATTCAACGATACCATCCGATCCAATGTGGATAATGTCACATGATTCACTGTGATATTACCAAACTTCACATCTTCCAGAATTGCAACCGGAGTAATTCTTCCAGTCTTACCAAGCTGGTACTCTACTGTTTTCAATCGTGTCTTCTCGGATATATTCAGAATCTTGATTGCGATCTCATTCTCAACATCCGTAAACTTCTCATCCAACATCGGTGTTACAACAACACCATCAATTGCATAAGTTAAATTGTTGAAGGTTACTGTTGCACCATCATCCAACTTATCCGTGATGAACTGTTGAATTGTATCAAAGTCGGATACATGTGCAGTTGTAATGCTGAGCTCTCGCAATTCTTTCGGAACGCCTTGACCACGTTTATCAGCATCCCGATAATATACCCTTAATGGTAAGAGTGTGATATACTGTGCAAGATTCTTGTTCCTTGATGAGATGATCGCTTGTACGGCATCTCTTGGACGTTCATATCCCTGTGGACGGGAGAACATATGATTTTCTGTCAGATACTTGAAATGTTCTTCTGCCATAATCGCTTCGAACTTAATTGCGGTTGCCCCAGTATCCCGAGGAATCATTCTTATATTGAACAATTCCGAAACATCAACCGATGTTCCATCATCATAGTCTCCTCGAGTACAATACGTGTTCGTATCATATGTCAATCCAACGGACACACCATCAAACTTCGGTTGAATAATGATCTGTTGATCATCCGGAAGTTTCTTTGTTTTCACGAACTGTTCATACGTCCGTTGTCCTTCCCGCATAGGTGTGATAACACCGTATGCCTTCGGTAATGTACCGACGAGATCATTCACATCGTCACTTTGTTTTGATCTCAAGAACGGACGATTGGATTCTCCGCCGTTGTTCTGTAGGTACTCTTCCAACAAAGCATCATATTCGCTATCGGATATAGCTGGATTTCCCTGATTATACAGACGAATATATTCGTCCAACTGCTCCTTTGTAACCATTATTCTTTCCTTTCTCTCATAATCTTATCAATCATCTTTTGACAATACTTAATCGCAGCTTCCTCCGTCTTACCGGGAATCAGACACATGTTAATCACATCAGAGGTCTCGGTCTTACAATTCACCGTGATATATGGATAAACGGATTTACTTTGTTTTATTGCTCCGGCGATGTCCTGATAGCTCATTTGATCTGCCCGATAAACAACACCATTGTTCGAGAAACATGACCAGTACAATGTGCCATCCGTTTTAATCGGGAGATTCACTTCAAGTTCAACATCCGGTACTTCGATGATCGTATACTTATATTCGTCTGGATTATGTGCAAGCTTCATCGATAACAACTTCATGAGTTCGTCACGGTTCTTTGATTGCGTTACGTTCTCAACACGTACGTTCCCATGTTTGTCTTCTGCCAACATGACACAGTAAGTCTTTTCTTTCATTTTAAACATCCTTTCCGTTAATAAAATATTATATGTAAGGGACATCCAGTCCCGAGTATACACAGTAAAAATATAAATATGGAAAACCATTATTCTCGGAGGCGGGATATCCCCGCCCCGATGAATGAATGGTGTAACGTAGGACAACCCTCGCCTACGATCGAGGTCCCCGCCGCTGAGGATCGTCACATTTGGACGACTATTTCGAACCCGCGTATTGCGGTAAGCGGCGATGAACAGACTGCACGGGACCACACCCCGCCCATGCTCGAGGTACCTGCCGATTTACAGAACCAACAGACTTGGTTCACGGCATGGCATAAATATAAAACACAGTGCAGGATATTCCCCGCCTGCACTCGAGGTTTGGGTATGCTTTCGCTGTCTCAGCATAGTTACGATTATGCTGCGTTCTCTTTCGGCTGTTTAGCTTTGAACTATTATAGATAGGCCTTTACTTATACACACCCGAACGGATGATCAGTCCGTTTTTGTTAGAGCATACTCAATGCCACTTGCTACTGTCGTAACACAATAAGACCATTTGCTCTTTTGTGAGCCGGTTCAATTGAATAGCTCCAACTAAATATATGTTAATCTTTAAAAAGAATAATATTTCGCACACAGTAGCTTGACGTCTTGCTACTGTGCATGTTCCGTTTTCATGAGTACACAGAATATTAGTGTTGTGTCGAACGCCAAAGTCTTTGAATATGAGCGCAACAGGATGCCATTAACTGTTACAAGAGGCTTTGACATTATCGACCATGTCACCAATCAGTGTGTTACGCAATTACATGCAATGATTCAATCTAACCACCAACTATTTCATTATATATGTAAGGAAATCTCCTAACTGTGGGCGTGAATCATGTATTATGTAATTGACGTAGCAGTATGATATGATTCCATGTATCAACGTGTTATGTGATTGAGAAAAAATAAATAAATAAATTATGCCGGGGCGTTACCCCGGCATCTTATAAATCATTTGGTGCGGCTTGTGGGACTCGAACCCACGACTCTCACATTAAAAGTGTGATACTCTACCAACTGAGTTAAAGCCGCATGCATACCTATATGAAGAACGCTTTTCAAACTCCATATAGGATTTGTGCTCAGTACTAGCTTCGCGAAGACTTCATCTACTTTTAGCACTTTACATTTTTTTGGGTGGTGTTGTCCGTTAATATTTTATTTCGAGTATAAACTCGCCCCACCGCACGTTTTTGACACTTTGGCTCCCCCAACTGGACTTGAACCAGTGACACCCTAATTAACAATCAGGTGCGCTACCGACTGAGCTATGGAGGAATATGGCTGCTCTGGTAGGATTCGAACCTACGAATGACAGGATCAAAACCTGTTGTCTTACCGCTTGACGACAGAGCAATATGGCGCACAGGGTGGGATTCGAACCCACGGTACGTTTTAGCGTACGCCGGTTTTCAAGACCGGAGCCTTAAACCAACTCGACCACCTGTGCATGTTACGTGAATAAGAACGCTTCAAACTTACTCACGATTTTGATATTGGTAGGCACACAGTCGATTGTCGACTTATATCACTGCATACGACCAATATCGGTTCGGAACAAAATCTGGTTTTAATAATATAAAATAAATGCATGGAGAATAATATCATGCATTTGTTCCTGCGTTTTTGAATCATTTGGTGCGGGTGACAGGATTTGAACCTGCACACCTTTCGGCATCAGAACCTAAATCTGACGTGTATACCTATTTCACCACACCCGCATTTGGTGCTCGGGACGGGAGTCGAACCCGTATGTCTTTTGACGCGGGGGCTTAAACCCCGTGTGTATACCAGTTTCACCACCCGAGCGTCGTG